>OGXS01001673.1_pt1 | contig 13716 bp, 12 predicted proteins | sample 1576371 | NCBI WGS metagenome assembly OGXS01 (sample SAMEA3541475, study PRJEB24748) | human gut metagenome | biome: human gut; feature: human-associated habitat; material: faeces | place: China | collected 2012
GGGCATTCAGGCCGGTGCGCCTGTCGATTCCTATGTAACGCCGGAGCCATGGGCAATGCCGGGTTACGACGATCAGGTTATCATGGCTGCAGGCGCGTTCGTGCAGGGCGCGTCCATTGAGCTTTCCGCCGATGCACCGATGCGTGAGCCGTATGTCTGCTATATGCAGGGCGGCCTGACATATGAATCCGGCAAGCTGGGCATTTTGCTTGCTGCAGATAAAATTACCAAGGCAAAGGCACAGTAATGGTGAATGAAAAATAGAGGATGATGATATCCTGCATTTTTCAATTCTTCATTTTTCGTGCGAAATCGGTTGACAAAGCGCGGATATGAGCGTTATAATAAGTCTGTATTTATTAAGTTATAGGCAATGACGGAAATCCTGTTTTCCGAAAAGCATTTGGCAGAGAGCGTGCGCCACGGCTGCAAGCACACGCAATGCGGAGAAAACAGTACCGATTCCCGAGCCGCACAGCGGAAAACCGCAGTATGCTGTGCCGTGTCGTTCGCGTTAAGAACTCCGAGCGGCAGTCCTGCAAGGGCTGCAAGCAGGGTGGAACCGTGGGACGTATGACAGCGCCTCACCCCTGACACACTCAGGGGTGAGGCGCTTTTTTTGCTGTAACCCCGCCGCATTTTACCGGGGCGCGCGCCGTGTGCCGCCCCCCACAGACGAAAAGGAGGTTATCAGAATGTCCGAAGAGAACAAGAACAGCGAATTTTCCTTAGAGAACAAGAACAGCGAATTTTCCTTTGAAAACGAGAGCTACCGCAAGACCTACTGGCACACCTGCTCCCACATTCTGGCCCAGGCGGTGAAGCGCCTGTACCCGGAGGTAAAGCTGGCCATCGGCCCCTCCATCGACGAGGGCTTTTACTACGACATGGACTCCCCCTTCCCCTTCACTCCGGAGATCCTGGAGAAGCTTGAGGGAGAGATGCGCAAGATCTGCAAGGAGAAGCTGAAGCTGGAGCGCTTTGAGCTGCCCCGGGAAGAGGCCCTCAAGTTCATGGAGGAGAAGGGCGAGCCCTACAAGGTGGAGCTGATCCATGATCTGCCGGAGGACGCCCACATCTCCTTCTACAAGCAGGGCGAGTTCACCGATCTGTGCGCCGGCCCCCATCTGGACTCCACCGGCCGGGTCAAGGGCAACGCCATCAAGCTGACCGCCTGCAACGCCGCCTACTGGCGGGGGGACTCCAACCGCCAGACCCTCCAGCGGATCTACGGCATCGCCTTCCCCAAGAAGGAGCAGCTGGACGAGTACCTGGCCAAGATCGAGGAGGCCAAGCGCCGGGATCACCGGAAGCTGGGCAAGGAGCTGGGCCTGTTTATGATGGCCGAGGAAGGTCCCGGTTTCCCCTTCTTCCTGCCCAAGGGCATGGTGCTGAAGAACACCCTGCTGGAGTACTGGAGAGCGTGCCACAAGCGGTACGGCTATGTGGAGATCGCCACCCCAATCATCCTCAACCAGGACCTGTGGCACCGCTCCGGCCACTGGGACCACTACAAGGACAACATGTACACCACCGTCATCGACGGCGAGGACTATGCAATCAAGCCCATGAACTGCCCCGGCGGCATGCTGGTGTATAAGAACGAGCCCCACTCCTACCGGGACCTCCCCCTGCGCATGGCAGAGCTGGGTCTGGTCCACCGGCACGAGATGTCCGGCGCCCTCCACGGCCTGTTCCGGGTGCGGTGCTTCACCCAGGACGATGCCCACATCTTCATGACCCCCGACCAGATGAAGGACGAGATCAAGGGCGTGGTGAAGATCTTCGATGAGATCTACTCCACCTTCGGCCTGACCTACCAGATCGAGCTGTCCACCATGCCCGAGGACCACATGGGCGATGAGAAGATCTGGCACTTTGCCGAGGAGACCCTCCAGGCCGCCATCCAGGAGATGGGCAAGGACTTCATCCTCAACCCTGGTGACGGCGCCTTCTACGGCCCCAAGCTGGACTTCCACCTGGCCGACTCCCTGGGCCGGACCTGGCAGTGCGGCACCATCCAGCTGGACTTCCAGATGCCAGAGCGTTTCGACCTGGAGTATGTGGGAGAGGACGGGGAGAAGCACCGCCCCGTAATGATCCACCGGGCCCTGCTGGGCTCCATCGAGCGGTTCATCGGCGTCATCACCGAGCACTTTGCCGGGGCCTTCCCGGTGTGGCTGTCCCCGGTCCAGGTGAAGGTCCTTCCCGTCACCGACCGGGCAGCGGAGTACGCTGACCAGGTGGCCGCCCAGCTCACCGAGAACGGCTTCCGGGTGGAGGTAGACCACCGCAACGAGAAGATCGGCAAGAAGATCCGGGAGGCCCAGCTGGAAAAGACCCCCTACATGCTGGTGGTGGGCGACCGGGACATGGAGAACGGCACCGTCTCTCCCCGGCACCGGGCCGCTGGCGACCTGGGGGCCATGTCTCTGGCAGACTTCCAGGCCAAGCTCCGCCGGGAAGTGGACGAGAAACTGAAGGACAGCGACCTGTAATCCCCCGTGGCAGCAAGCAAGGAAACCCTGCGGGACCGGCTCATTGTCCGTACCAGCGTGGTGGGCATCGTCACCAACCTCTGCCTGGTGGCCTTCAAGTTGTTGGTGGGGGTGTTGGCCAACTCCATTGCCATCATCCTGGACGCCATGAACAACCTCAGCGATGCCCTGTCCTCGGTGATCACGATTCTGGGCACCAAGCTGGCCGGCCGGCCCCCGGACCAGAAGCATCCCTTCGGCTACGGCCGGGTGGAGTACCTCACCGGCATCCTCATCGCGGGGATCATCCTCTTTGCCGGCGCCAGCTTCGCGGTGACCTCGGTGCAGAAGATCTTCACCCCCGACGAAACCCACTACACCACCGTGACGGTGGTGATCGTGGCGGTGGCCATCGTCACCAAGCTGGTGCTGGGGGCCTACACGAAGAAGATGGGGAAGGAGACCGACTCCAGCGCCCTCACCGCCTCCGGGGCGGATGCCACCTTTGACGCGGTGATCTCTGCCGGCACCTTGGCAGGGGCCCTGGTGACCATGGCCAGCGGCGTGGTGATCGACGGATGGATCGGCTGCATCATCTCGGTGGTCATCCTCAAGGCCGGCCTGGAGATGCTGCTGGACACCCTCAGCAGCATCGTAGGCCGCCGGGCGGATGCCCAGCTGGCCCAGGAGCTGAAAACCCGGCTGTGTTCCATCGACGGCATCCTGGGGGCCTATGACCTGGTGCTCCACAACTACGGCCCCACCCGGGCCATGGGTTCGGTGAACGTGGCGGTGTATGACTGGCACACGGCGGCGGACCTCCACGCCCTGAGCAAGAAGGCCCAAGCCCTCATCTGGGAGGAGTACCGCATCTACCTCTACATCGGGTTCTATGCGGTGAACACCCATGACGATGCCCTCCGAGTCCTGGAGGACCAGGTTCGGGGGGAGTGTAAGGCCTATCCGGAGGTCCTCTCCATCCACGCCTTCTTTGAAAACCAGGAGACGGGGACCATCTCCTTTGACGCGGTGGTGGACTTCGCCTGCCGGGACAGCCTGGCCCTGATCCACCGGATGGAGGAGGAGCTGGCCGCCAAGCACCCTGGCCGCCGGTTTGCCATCAAGATCGACCGGGCCTACAGCGACTAACCCACAGGAGGACACCCCTATGTTTTTGGAAACCACCCCCGAGGGAAAAATCTACAAGGAACTGGCGGAGGACCATTTTGCAGACCCTCAGGGTCTGGGTAGGTATGCTCTCTTTCTCCGGCCGTCCCAGGGAGATTTGATCCCCGCACCCCAGATGGAGCCCAGCCTCCTCCTCTCCGGCCGGTACCGGCCGGTCACCTTGGAAGGGCGGAACCTCTTTGTCACCAAGGACTTCTATGCCTTTTTCAAGCACCTGGAGGAGCCGGGGATCGAGGCCACCCACAAAGGGGTGGTGGTCATCGCCATGAACAAGCTCCGAGAGGTGATGCTGGAGGTCCCCGAGGTGCTGGACAACGCCCGCCTCACCGGCGATGGCAAGACCCTCTACCTTATTAAGAACAAACGGACGAATCTGGGGTGAGACATCCCCTAACGATTGCAGCAGGACCCATTCCCTGGCCAAGGGAACGGGTCCTGCTGTTTAAGGGATGGGGGGAAGGTCAGAGAGCCTTCCCTGCTGGATGGCGGGGAGGTGCTGGCGGATGGTTTCCACCGGCCAGTCCCACCACCCCAAGGCCTGGAGGGCGGCGATGGTCTCGTGGGGAAACCGCTGGCGGATGGGGCGGGCAGGCACGCCCCCCACGATGGTGTAGGGGGGCACGTCCTGGGTCACCAGGGCCCGGGCACCGATGATGGCCCCGTCCCCGATGGTGACGCCGGACAGGATGACGGCCTCATAGCCCACCCACACGTCATTGCCCAGGACGATGTCCCCCTTGTTGTCCCAGGCCTCGGTGACCCGCCTCCCATCCAGCCCCCACTCGGTGAAGAAGATGGGGAAGGGATAGGTGGACAGGGACCCCAAGGCGTGGTTGGCGCTGGTGAAGAGGAAGACGGCCCCGCAGGCGATGGAGCAGAACTTCCCCATGATCAGCCGGTCCCCGTTGACGGGGTAGTGGTAGAGGACGTTGTTCTCCTGGAAGGCCCGGGGATCGTTGCGGAAGTCGTGGTACATGGTAAAGTCGCCCACCTGAATGGCGGGGTTGGTGACAACGTTTTTCAGATAGACCGTGGCTTTGTCCCCGGGGCGGGGATAGATGAGATGGGGGTTCATGGCAAGGCTCCTTTCCCGGTGGGGGTTGATAGGGGTATCCTACCCCACCCAGCAGGGAAAATCTATCCCCAAAACGCTGCCGAACCAAAGTCGCACAAAAGGGCGGCCCCATGGCATGGGGCCGCCCAGAACATTTTATTTGGAGTAGACGATCCGCCGAATGGAAGCGGGGGAGAGGTGGTACTGCTCCCCCAGCATCTCCGGGGAGACGCCTTGGCGAAAAGCCTGGCGGATGGCCCGGTTGCGGGCATCCAGCATCTGCCGGGCGCCGGAACGCTCCCCCCAGCCCTTGCGCTGGGTCCCGTCGGTGGGGATGTAGAGGTATTCCCCCTGGACATAGCGCTGCAGCTCCTTCACCAAAGCCTCGGGCAGCAGGTCGCCTGCATTGCGGTATCGCACGTTGGCCGCCTCCTTGGAAAGGGATTCCGAAGGGCAAAGCCAGCGGCTGGGCGCGACGGAAGGTCACTCCCTGCAAGGGTCGCGCCGCACTGGCTTTGCAGGGAGCTGCACTTGGTTGCGCTGCATGGGTTCACGTCCTTTCCAGAAGAGCGGGGGTCAGCCCTCCCCCGCGGCGATGACGTCCACCCCCAGACCAAAGGGATCGGGGAGAACCACCTGCCCCCAGGGAACCGGCCCGGCCGGCGCGGCACAGCGCCGGAGGACTGCCATGCAGGACAGGAGGCGGTCTTTGGGCACCCCGGCGCTGGTTTTCACCGGCAGCAGGGTGCCGTCGGGCCGTTTCAGGGTGGTGGTGAGGACCCGCTTGGGGGCGGTGGCCTCCTGGCGGGCGTAGTCGGCGCCCTTGGGGCAGCCGTTGCCTTGGGCTTCCCCACCGGGCAGCAGGGTCACCCGGCACCCCTTGGGGCAGAGGACGCAGGTGGTCACCCCCGGCTGGGGCAGACCTTTGGCCATGGCGTTGGTGGTCTCCGGGGGCATGGGCGCCAGGGCCTGGCCTTGGACGAACCGGGCGGCGTTCTCCCCGGCGGCGTGGCCCTGGACGGAGACGAAGTCCGCCAGGTCCATCACCTTCCGGCTGTTGCCGCAGGCAAAGATCCCGGGGACAGAGGTCTGGAGGAACCGGTCGGTCACCGCCCCGTTGCTCCCGGGGTCCAGAGACACCCCGGCCTGGGCGGCGATCTCGTTTTCCGGGATCAGGCCCACGGAGAGGAGGAGGGTGTCACAGTCCACCCGATGCCCGGTGCCGGGGATGGGGCGGCCGGCCCCGTCCACCTGGCTCAGTTCCACCCCCTCCAGCCGCCTGGCCCCGAAGATCCGGGTGACGGTGGTTTGGAGGTGGAGGGGGATGCCGAAGTCGTAGAGGCACTGGACTACGTTCCGCTCCAGCCCCCCGGGGGTAGGGCGCTGTTCGGCCACGCACAGCACCTGGGCACCCTCCAAGGTGAGCCGCCGGGCCATGATCAGGCCGATGTCCCCGGACCCCAGGACCACCACCCGGCGGCCCACCATCAGGTTCTTGGTGTTCATCAGGTTCTGGGCGGTGCCGGCGGTGTATACCCCCGCCGGCCGGGTGCCGGGGATGGCGATGGCCCCCCGGGTCCGCTCCCGGCAGCCGGTGGCCAGCACCACCGCTCCCGCCTGGCAGTGGAGCAGCCCCTGCCGGGTGACGGCGGTGAGGCGGCGGTCCGGGGTGAGGCGGGTGACCATGGCCCCGGTGCGCAGCTGGGCCCCGGCGGCCAGGGCCTCTCCCTGGGCCCGGTGGGCGTACTCCGGGCCGGTGAGGGTCTCCCGGTACCGGATGAGGCCAAAGCCGTCGTGGATGCACTGGTGGAGGATGCCCCCCACCTGGTCCTCCCGCTCCAGCACCAGGACGGAGGATGCCCCTGCCTCCTTAGCGCCCTGAGCGGCGGCCAGACCTCCGGGGCCGCCGCCCACGATGACCACGTCATAGTACGTCTCGTTCATTCCTTCACCCTCCCTGTGAACAGCGGGGACCCGGCGCCCCGATAGGTGACCTCCTCCGGGGCCAGGCCGTAGTCCTCCACCAGCATCTGGGCGATCTTGGGCAGGCAGTATCCCCCGTGGCACCGGCCGGTGGTGGCCCAGGCCCGGTACTTGATCCCCGCCAGGGTGCGCACCCCCAGGGGATTTTCCACTGCCTGGCGGAGTTCCGCCCGGGTGACGGTCTGGCACCGGCACACCACCTCCCCATAGTCCGGGTCGGCGGCGATGAGGGCGGCCTGTGCCTCCGGGCTCTGGTCCCGGAACCGGCGGATGCCCTGGCGGCGGGGCTGGAAGTCCTCCCGGGGCACCAGGTCCAGGGTGTGCCCCACCAGGGCCACCACCTCCCGGGCCAGGGGAAGGGAGGCAGTGAGCCCCGGGGACTCGATGCCGATGAGGTCAACAAACCCCGGCTTGTCCTCCCGAACCACGAAGTCCCGGTAGCCCCCCTCTCCCGGGGGGGCCTGCTTGGGCCGCAGGCCGACGTAAGCGCCGATGATCTGCTTCCGGGTCAGGCTGGGGAGGAGCTGCTGGGCCTCCTGAAACAGCCGGTCCAGCACCGGCTGGGTGGAGGCAGTGTCCTCCAGGGAGTCGATGTACTCGGCGCTGGGGCCCAGGAGGATGTTCCCGTGAACGGTGGGGGTGAGGTGGATCCCCAGCCCCCCCTCGCCCGCCCGGGGGGCGGGGTAGACCGGCAGGGGGAGGAGCCCCGCGGCGATCTGGTCCAGAATGAAGTACTCCCCCCGGCAGGGGTAGATGTGGTACCCCTGGCCCCCCGCCATGGCGGCTACCTGGGCGCTGTACAGCCCTGCGGCGTTTACCACCACCTGGGCGGAGAAGACGGCGTCCCCGGCAGTCACCTGGTACCCCCCAGCGGCGGGGGCGATGGCGGTGACAGGGTGGTTCAGGAAGAAGGCCACCCCGTTGGCCGCGGCGTTCTCTGCCAGGGCCACGGTGTACAGGAAGGGGTCGCAGATCCCCGTCTCCGGGGAAAAGAACCCGCCGATGCCCCCCACCTGGGGGAGCTTGGCCTGGAGCTGCGCCCGGTCCAGGAGTTCCAGCCCCCGGCAGCCGTTGGCCTCTCCCTGGGCTTTCAGGCGGCGGAGGGTGGCCAGGTCGGTTTCGTCAAAGGCCACCAGGATTTTTCCGGTTTTCCGAAAGGGCACGTCCAGCTCCTGGCACAGGGCGGGAAAGCCCTGGTTCCCCGCCACGCAGAGCTTGGCCATCAAGCTCCCGGGCCGGTTGTTGAAGCCGGCGTGGACCACGGCGGAGTTGCGCCCGCTGGTGCCGGCGGCCACGTCGGCCTCCTTCTCCACCAGGGCGATGGACAGCCGGTACCGGGCCAGTTCCCGGGCGATGGCGCAGCCCACGGCCCCGCCGCCGACGATGAGTACATCAAAGGATTGGTTTGCGCGGTTCAAGAATCTTCCCCTCCTTTTACCTACCTATCATAGCACAGGGGGGCGGCGGTCACAAGGGACCGGGCGGCAAAAAGCCCGGGCGGCATGGAGCCACCCGGGCAGGGGGGTGAGGAACCCTCACCCCGCGTAGTTGTTGAAGTAGTTCTGGATGACGATGAAGGGAGTCCCCTTGTCCCCGGAGCCGGAGGTGAGGTCGCACAGGGAGCCCAGCAGGTCGGTGTACTGCCGGGGGGTGGTGCCCTCGGAGCTCATGTCCCCCACCAGGTCCTCCCGCTTGGCGCGGATCTCCTGGCGGATGGCCTCCTGAAGGGCCTCGCCGGAGAGGTCGGCAAAGTCGTTGTCGGCCAGGAACTTCAGCTTCAGCTCGTTGGGCTTGCCCGCCAGCCCTGCGGTGTAGGCGGGGGAGACCACAGGGTCAGCCAGCTCCCAGATGCCCCCTACGGGGTCCTTGAAGGCGCCGTCGCCGTAGACCATGACCTCCACGTCCAGGCCCCGCTCTGCCTTGATCTGGGCCTGGATGCCCTCTACCACCGGCTGGCAGTTCCGGGGGAAGAGCTTCAGCTTCTCCTCGTTGGCCTTGTTGGAACCCAGCATGCCGTAGGCCTCGTGGTAGCCGCTGCCGTCCACGGGGGCGTTCATGATGTCCGCCAGGGTGAGCACCTGCTTGCCCATGGACTGGAGCACGTCCCGGGTCTCGTTCCGGGTGTGGATGTCACAGCAGAGGATGCTGTCGCAGTAGGAAGCGATGTAGCGGCAGTCGTTGGAGAAGAGGAAGGTGGCCTTGGCGCCCTCGCTCTCAATGACTTCCCGGTAGAAGTCCAGGTAGTTCACCCCAGTGAAGGGGTGGACGGGGGAGCCGAAGGTCTTGACGAAGTCGGCCTCCTCAAAGTCATACACCCCGCTGTAGCGGTTCTTCAGATAGGCCGAACGGACCATGAGGGGGTTGCCCACCTCGTCGTTGGGGTAGCTGAACAGGACCACCACTTCATCCATGGCCCGGGCAATGGCCTTCAGGCACATGGAGAACCGGTTCCGGCTGAGGATGGGGAAGACCAGGCCCAGCTTCTTTGCGGGGAACTTTGCGCGGATGTCCTGGGCCACCTGGTCCACGGTGACATAGTTGCCCTGGGCCCGGGCCACCACGGACTCGGTGACCGCGATCACGTCCCGGTTTTGGAGGGTGTAGCCGTCGGCCTGTTCCGACGCGTACACGCTCTTGACCACAATGTCGACAATGTCGTCCCCTTCCCGGATGATGGGGCCCTGGATGCCTCTGGAAATCACGCCTGCCATAGTATATCCTCCAATATATTCATAAAGATAAGCAGTATCGTTTCATGGGAAAAAATACCGCAACTATTATACAGAGGTTAGAGGGAAATGGCAAGATTTTTTTGCCTCTCAGAGGGGAAAACCCTGTAAATTTCCCGGGTTTTTCCGGGGAATTGGGCCAAAAGCGCCCCGCTGCTGGGCAGCGGGGCGGGGAAAGGATCAGGGGACAGGGAGGAGGAGTTTCAGCCGGAAGGTCTCCCCCGACTGCTGGAACTGGATCTGGCCGCCGTAGCGCTCTGCGGCCTGGCGCATGTTGGGGATGCCGAAGCCGTGGAGGAAGGGATCTCCCTTAGAGGTGCCCTGGGCGGGGGTGGATTCTGGCTGGGCCCGGTTCTCCACGGTGACCAGGAGCATGTCCCGAATGCGCTTTCCCTGCAGGGTGATGAGCCGCTGGCCCTCCGGCAGCTTTTCGCTGGCCTCGATGGCGTTGTCCAGGGCGTTGCCGAAGAGGGTGCTCAGGTCCAGGGGGTCCAGGAAATCGCTCCCGTGCAGGTCCACCTGGGCGGAGAAGTCAATCCCCTTCTCCCGGGCTTTGGCTGCCTTGTCCTTGAGGATGATGTCCAAAAATTCGTTGCCGGTGTGGACGTAGTCCTCATAGGCGGCGATCTGCCCCCGGAGGGTTTCGGCCATCCGGTGGGCGGCTTCCGTACTGGGCTGCTGCTCCAGCACCAGCAGGTGATTTTTCAGATCATGGTAGAGGGCGCGGACCCGTTCCTCCTCCTTCTGCTTGTCTTGGTAGTAGGCAAACTGCTGCTGTAACTGGGCAATTTGCAGTTGGTTTCGCTGCTCCTGTTCCCGGAGAAAGAGGTTGTTCTTGATATAGACCAACAGCACCAGAAAGAGCATGGCGATGAGGAGGATGCCCAGCTCCCAATACACGTTAAACCATCCCAATTGTCCATTGTGGAAGGGAACGGTAAGCAGGTGGACCAGCACCTCAATCAGCAGGAAGGGGAGGGCGATGGCCAATACACTTCGCTTGTCCAGCCCCCCGGCGTACTTCCGCAGGAAGAATCGGAAGAAGAGCATAAAGGCAATTTGGAAGAGGAAATACAGCCCATAGACCACCGGCCGAAGAAACTGCTGGCCCTCGACCACCACCGTCATCTCATCGAGGAGGAAAAAGGCGGCGGTTTCCGCCAGGGCATTGGCGGCGGCGAGGTAGATTTGCTGGGTCATCATCCCCGCCAGGATGGCCATGGCCGGCTGCTTGGTCAGCCCTTTGTAGGCCAGAAACGTGAGGAGCAGGGTGACGGCGATCTTATAGGCAGAGTCCTCCCAGAACCAGGTCCAGAGGTACACCGAGACAAAGAACACCGCCGGGGGGACCAGGTACCGCCAGCTGGGTTCTCGGTGGGGGCAAAAGGCGTTGACCAGGACATAGAGGCCCATGGCCTCCAGCAGGGTGCCCAGGATGTCCAGCCCTTGGTACACCCACATCACAGGGCATCCCCCCGCCGGTTCCCGGCGGCAAACTCCTCCACCATGTCCTGGACCAGGCTCCGCTGCCGGGGGGTGAGGGAGGTGACGTCCACCACCACCCGGTCTGCGCTCTGACGGCCCAGGAGGGCGTCGGTGCTGACCCCCAGGATGTTGGCAATCTTCACCAGCACCTCGTAGGAGGGCAGGCGGTTGCCCGTCTCGTAGGCGGACACTGCCGCCCCGGTGACCCCCAGGCGGGAGGCAAAGTCCGCCTGGGTCATTTTGATGGACCTCCGATATTCCCTCATCCGTTCGCCGATCCGGTTCATAACGATGGCTCCTTGCAGTGAAAACAGTTCCCGTAACGGTACATTTTATTGTATCCAATATGGAAAAACATTGGGTTGAAAATAGAAAAACAAGAGGTTGATTCTTGAGACGCGTTCTGGTACACTGTTCCTGCTGCCCTGTTGGAGGGACTCGCCCTTGCACCCACAGGAGAGAGGGGGTATAATAGGGCGGAATTTGCACGAGAAAGAGGGTGACCGGATTGCTCCACGTGGCAATCTGTGATGACGAAGCGGCGTTTGTCCAGCATCTGTCCCAGCTGCTGGACCGTTACGCCCAGGAGACCGGCACAGAACTGAAGATCAGCACCTTTGGGGACGGGGCGGACCTCACCGACCCCTACGACCCCACCATCGACCTGATCTTTCTGGACATTCAAATGGGTATCATGGATGGCCTGCGCACCGCCCAGCGCATCCGAGAAATGGACGGGCAGGTGAGCATCATTTTCCTCACCACCCTGGCCCAGTACAGCTTGGAGGGGTACCAGTACCAGGCCACCAACTACATCCTAAAACCCCTGCAGTACATCCGCCTCAAGGCGGAGATGGACAAGTTCCTGGCCCGGCGGCAGAAGGAGCCAGACCCCTTCGTGGTGATCGCCAACGACGCCGGCCGCCACCGGGTGGCCCTGCGGGACCTGCGGTATATCGAAACCTTCAACCGCAACCTCCTCTGCCACACCCAGGAGCAGAACCTCATCAGCTACCGCACCATGAAGGAGATGGAGGCCGCCCTGGGGGACAAGGGCTTTGCCCGGTGCCACACCAGCTACCTGGTGAACCTGTTCTATGTGAAAGGGGTCCACAAGCTGGAGCTCACCCTCATCACCGGGGAGACCCTTCCCATCAGCCAGCCCAAGCGGAAAACCTTCCTGGCCCAGCTCACCGACTACTGGGGGGATATGCTGTGATCATTACCCTGCTGGATGTGCTGAGTTTTGTGGTGGAGTGGGCCTATGCGCTGCTGTTTTTCTGGATTCTCCACACCTTTTTGCCGGTGCGGAAGCCCTGGCCCCTTCGGCTGGCGGCGGTGGTGGTCTGCGCCCAGCTGTCGGTGGTGGTGATCTACTCCAACGACCTGCCAGGGCTGCTGGGAGCCATGATGGGCTTCTTTGGCTATGTGGCTGTCTTTCACCGGGGGCGGTGGATGAAGAAGGTGGCGGCGGTGCTGGTGTTCTACCCCGCCCTCATTGCGGTCAACTACCTCATGCAGGACGCCGGGTCGAACCTTTTCTTCGCCTACACCGGCGCCCCCGGCGAGCCCGGCCCAGGCTGGACCGAGTCCGACTGGTTCTGGAGCACCCTGATCCACACCCTGTCCCTGCTGGCCCGGCTGGGGTTCTGGGTGGGGGCCTGGGCCTTCCTTCGCCGGAAGCTCAAGCGGATCGCCGAGAGCCTCACCGCCGCCATGTGGTGGATGGTGGACGCGGTGATGCTGGCCCCCTTTGTGTGTATCTTCATCATCATCTACTTCATGCCGGAGGAGATGGCCATCGTCTACCCGGTGTGCTTTGCCTCCATCTTCTCCAGCTTTGGCTGCATCTATGTGGCGGCCTACATCTGCGACTCCCTCCAGGACCGGTACCGGGCCCAGGCTCTGGAGAAGCAGCAGGCCTACTACAAAGACCGCCTCCGGGACGAGGAGCGGGTGCGCAGCATCTACCACGACATGAAGAACCACCTTCTGGTCCTCCAGGCCCAGACCGGGGGCAGCCAGGCCCTCCACCAGGCTGCCCAGGATCTGCAGGTTCAATTGGAGGCCTATGAGAGTTACCAGCACACCGGCAACGAGTACCTGGACATCGTCCTTCGGGACAAGGCCAAGGCCGCCCGGGAAAAGGGAATCGACTTCACCGCGGTGACCCCCTTTGCCGACGGGAGGTTCCTGGCCCCCCTGGACATCAGCACCCTGTTCGGCAACGCCCTGGACAACGCCATCGAGGCCTGCGAAAAGCTGCCCCAGGGCCAGCGGCTGGTGACGGTGAAAACCGGCCGGGTGCGGGACATGCTCCTCATCCTGGTGGAGAACACCATGGACCCCCAGGCCCCGGCCCATGCCCGCACCACCAAGGGGGACACCTTCCTCCACGGCTACGGCTTGGCCAACCTCCGGCGCACTGCGGAGGGGTACGGCGGCCATGTGCTCACCCGGGGGGAGGGGGGCGTGTTTACCCTGAAAATCCTCCTGCCCATCCCCCAGGTGGAGGCCCCTGCCCGGGCCCAGGAGCCCGTCTCCTAACCGCCTGCATGCAGCACCCGCCGGGAAGCCCTAGGCTTCCCGGCGGGTGTTAAGTTTTACCCCGTCGGTGTTAGTTTAGGCCCCGCTTCTTGTCTCGGAAGAGCAGGGTGGTACCATGGGACCATCCTGCAACAGAGAAAGGAAGGAATCGTTTATGCGTATCCTGCAAACCACCCACCTGACCAAGGAGTATGGTCAGGGCGCCAGCCTGGTGAAGGCCCTGGACGACGTCTCCCTGTCCGTAGAGGCGGGG
>OGXS01001676.1_pt1 | contig 13674 bp, 5 predicted proteins | sample 1576371 | NCBI WGS metagenome assembly OGXS01 (sample SAMEA3541475, study PRJEB24748) | human gut metagenome | biome: human gut; feature: human-associated habitat; material: faeces | place: China | collected 2012
TGTGCCTGTTTCATACCCTCTATGAGCCTTTCAAAGCGTTCCTGTGCCTGTCTGTCAATGTCGGCAAGGTAAGCGTTAAGTCTGCCGCTTGTAAGAAGATTGGTGTATGTAACTTTGCAGTGATGCTTCAGATAATCCAAATGCCGCTGTCCCCAGATGCCTATCGGCTGTTCTTCTTCGGCGGGTACAGTTAAGCACGGTATTAAATAATCGCCTTGCCTTTCGTATTTGCCGCCCATTTCCTCAAAAATTGTCTTTGCCATTGTCTGTTACCTCCACATTCTTTTTTATTTTGAATGTCCGCAAAATCCGTCCTACATCCGACGGCCGCCAAGGGCAGTCAAGATCATGTGAAGCATACAGCAATGTTTGTACATTTGTCCCGGCACCCATTTTCTGTGTTGAACCCAGCAGTATTCTAACATCGCCTTTACGGACCTTAGCGAATAGTTCTTTTTTCTTTATATCACTGTCAGCGTTATGAATAAAATCAATATCACTTTCCGGCACACCTTTACTGATAAGTTTTGTGTAAATATCATCGTATACATTAAAACTACCGTCTTTTTTAGGCGTGGAGCTGTCACAAAACACAAGCTGAGTGCCTTTAAAACCGCTCGTTTCCTGCCAAATATCAAATACATTGTTAATACAAGCTGAAACTTTTGTCTCTTCCTCATCCGGGAGCATGTCATTCATTAGTCTCTGGTCTAAAGCTAATTTACGTCCATCGTTGGTAATCTTTAACATGTTATCGACCTTTGGGTCAACATGACCTGCTCTTACTTCTTCAGCGCGTTCTCCAAGATTTGCAACCATATCTTTTTGTATCTCTGTAGCCTCAACAGAAATATTATGATACTCCGCTGCCGGTACAGGCAGATTCAGCATATCCGCTGTTTGAATATCAGCCACTTCGCGAAACATCGTCATAAGCTCCGGAAGATTAAAAAACTTTGCAAATCTTGTCTTTGCTCGGTATCCTGTACCTTCCGGCGCAAGCTCAATCGCCGTCACCGTTTCACCGAAGGTTGACGCCCATGCGTCAAAATGCTGCAAATCATTTTGCTGTAGTGTGTTCCTCTGCATGGTATACAGTTCAACCATACTATTTGAAAGCGGTGTTCCTGTGGCAAAGATATTGCCTTTTCCCCCCTGTAAGCTCGTCAAGGTATCTGCATTTCATAAACATATCACTTGATTTTTGTGCGTCGGTCTGGGCTATTCCGCCGACATTTCGCATTTTACTTACGAGAAACAAATTTTTGTAATTATGCGCCTCGTCAACAAACATTCTGTCAACGCCCAATTCCTCAAAAGTAATAACATCATCCTTACGGCTTGTATCATTCAGTTTCGCTATTTTTATTTCAACACTTTTTCTTGTGCGTTCCATTTGCTTTACCGTAAAACGTTCAGCATTATTGGCTTTTGCCTCGGCAATACCGTCTAATATTTCATCCAGCTGCTGTTCAAGAATTGCTCTCTGACGTTCAACTGACATTGGGATTTTTTCAAACTGACTGTGCCCTATAATTATCGCGTCATAATCCCCTGTGGCAATCCTGCCGCAAAACTTCTTGCGGTTCTTTGTTTCAAAGTCTTTTTTAGTAGTAACAAGAATATTAGCGGATGGATAAAGCTGTAAAAATTCACTTGCCCATTGTTCCGTTAAATGATTCGGCACGACAAACATCGGCTTATTACAAAGTCCCAGCCGTTTCATCTCCATAGCCGCCGCTGCCATTGTCCATGTTTTCCCGGCACCTACAACATGGCCAAGTAGTGAATTACCTCCGTACATTATTCTCGCAACGGCATTTTTCTGATGCTGTCTGAGCTGTATTTCAGGATTCATCCCAGAAAAGACAATATGGCTTCCGTCGTATTCACGTGTTCTAATAGAATTAAACTTTTCGTTGTATATCTTTGTAAGGTTTTCACGCCGTTTTGGGTCTTTCCATATCCAGTCGCTAAATGCTGTCTTTATTGCATCCTGTTTCTGCTGTGCTATTGTTGTCTGCTTTGAATTTAAAACAGCTGCTCTATTTCCTTTTTCATTCTCCACATAATCAAAAATCCTGACATCCCGCAGATTTAGTGTCTCTTCAATAATCTTTAATGCGTTAACCCGTTTTGTGCCATATGTATTATTTATCTTTACATTTGCCCTGTCGCTGCTTTTACCGGATACATTCCAGTTTCCTGTAAGCTTTGAATAATGCACTTTTATCTGTTGTCTTGCGCTGTATGATGGATTTAACAATTCAAATGTAAACTGCTGTATATATTCCGGCGGTATCCATGTTGTACCTAAACGTACCGTAATCTCACTTGCGGACAGGTCTTTAGGCTGTACTGCTGTGAGAGCTTCAACATTTACCGTATAATCATTAGGATATAAATCTGCACTCCGTTTTGCCCACTCTAATTTTTCTCTGACATTGCCCGATAAATACTCATCAGCAGTAAGATATTTTTCTCTGCCGTCATTTTCACTCGTGTGCAATGGATTTAAAAATATAACGCCTTTTAAATCTTCATATAACTCCTCTTCTGATTTTCCTGTCAGCTCCGTCATAAAATTCATATCAATTCGGGCTTTTTCTCCGAGTGACACTGCCAAAGCCTCGCTTGCTGTATCAACAGACTTAATTTCTTTTTTTGCTCCTATTGTCCTTTTGGTAAACATATCAGCTTTACGTTCAAGCTCGCCGTTTTCGTTCAAAACCTCCAATGAACATAAAAGAAAATAACTGCTGTCGGATGAAAATGCCATGCTGTTTCCACGGGAATTGATAAGTCCGTATTTAGCAGTAAATTCATCATACAGCTTATTTAATTTTGTCTGTTGTGCTTTAATATCATTTTCAGGATAATCCTCGGTTTGATATTCGATAAGCTCACGGACACAATCTCTAAGCTCAACCATTCCTTTAATACGGTTTGCACCTGTGACGGTAGTTTCTACTTTATTCATTCGGCTGTTTTCACGAAAGTATATATTCCCGTCTGCAATTGTATAGCTGAAATTTTTTACATTCGGGTCTGCCGGAATGGATAAATCCTCATCATTTGAAATATCCTCTAGCACATATTCTGTGATTTGTCCATGAATGTTCTGTATTGCGCCATTCAATAGTTCTTCAAGCTCTGTATCCTCATATGGCTTACATGTAAGCTCAGGTCCAAACGGACCGCTTACCTCAGTCATTTCACCAAGTATCATATCGGGATTATCAATAAAATACTGATTTATGTTATATCCTTCTTCTGTTGTACCTAAATGAACCCAAGCCGGCTCAATATCTGTCATCCTTTCTCTTTTTTGAAGGAATAGAATATCAGATGTAACCTCTGTTCCCGCATATGATTTGAATGTGTTATTAGGCAGTCTTATTGCTCCAACAAGATCTGCCCTTTGTGCTATGTACCTCCGCACATTAGAATTGCTTTTATCCAAAGTTCCCGATGAAGTAATAAAAGCAATAACTCCGCCGGGACGTATCTTATCCAAAGTTTTCGCAAAAAAATAGTCATGGATTAAGAAGTTGTTTTTATCATACTTCTTGTCCATGACCTTAAAATTTCCAAACGGCACATTACCTACAGCAACATCGAAAAAACTGTCGGGAAGAGTAGTATCCTCATAGCCCTGAACAGCAAATGAATTTTTCTGATAAAGCTGCTGTGCAATCTTGCCTGATATACTGTCAAGCTCAACACCATAAACTTTACTGTCACTCATGCTGTCAGGCAGCATACCCTCAAAGTTTCCTATGCCTGCTGCGGGGTCTAAAATATTCCCATGCTCAAAGCCCAAATTTTCAAGACCTTTATATATTGAACGTATCACAACAGGCGGAGTATAGAATGACGTTAATGTGCTTTCACGTGCTGCTGCATATTCTTCATCTGTAAGCAAATTTTTTAACTTAGCATACTCTGTATGCCAGTTGTCTTTGCTTTCATCAAAGGCTTCCTGCAATCCGCCCCAGCCCACATAATGAGACAATATTTCCTGTTCCTCCAGGGTTGCAAGCCTGTGTTCTGTCTCCGTCTTTTTTAGCACCTCAATTGCTGCTATGTTACTTAGAAACTTTTCTTTCGGACCGCCTGTGCTGAGATTATCATTTGTTATTTTAAAATTATTTCTATCCGGCATTGGTATTTCAGGATAGATAACAGTGTTTGTTGATTCTGCTTTCGGTATTGGTGCAACAGGCTTTAGCGGCTCATCATTCTTTTCCTGACGAACTTCAGCAGAAATGTCCTTTTGCGCACTGTCAATAACGAGTTTCAGCCAATCAAGACTTTCTTCCATGAAAACAGGGAAACCGGCTTCGTTTTGGAAAGTAACGTCACGCAAGCTGACTGTGCCCATAAGGTCATTAATGTTTTCAATGATAAAATTTCGGTTATCAACAGTGATTTTCTTTCCAATGAGATTGTTATCTGTTTTAACATTCTCTTTATCAGCACTCTCAGTCTCATATCTTTCTATTCTTTGATATACTCCATCTTCACCAATATTTGATGCAGTTAAAACACGGTAACCTGCCTGTATAAGCTGATTTTTATGCTGTTCAAGCTGCCGTATATCCGTAAATCCGGTCATTTCTGTCTTTACATCCGTACTGGGCAAAGCCCTTTCCAGAATACTACTGTTCCAAACTTCGGAAGCTATTTTAGCATCATTACCAAGAACCTCATAATGTTTTCCAACCTGAACAATGACTACGGTTTCAGGATTATTCTCTTTCAAATCACTGTAAGCGCTCATTGTACGATACAGCTCTGTGTATGGAACATTATACATAGTATCACGGAATGTACGCTTTTCATAATTAGCTTTTTCAATATCCGCCTTATGCTCGATAATCTGTTTAACGTCATCAGGCAAATCCTCATAATACTTTACCTCTCCGTTATCTTCAATATGTGCGATGGTTTTATAATCATGATTTTCTTCTTCAAGCCTATTCCAGACCGTTGTGCCGTTGCCTAAACTTCCAAAGCCTATATCATATTCCTTCTCAGAAAAATCCACAATATATCCTTTGCTAGTAAGTATCTGTGTATATTCCTCCAATATATACACCGGAAATCCTGTCATAGGAATATCACCGTTTTCGGTATGTCTGCGTGTAAGTGAAATATCTAATGCTTCGGCAGCCTGTATTGCTTCATCACCGTAAATTTCGTAAAAATCACCAATTTTTTTCAGGCTGATAACCTTTATACTTCTTAATTCCTCCGAAAATTTATATCCGCAGTTACGGGTAACAGCATCAGTAGCAGCACCGCCGATTTTCTGCATACAATCGCTTAATTTCTGACGTGTGCCACTATCCTTTATTGCTTCAGCTATCTCTATCTCTGTTTTATTAAGCAGCTCTTCTACACCGTATTCACTGAAGAACTCGCTTTCATACTTTTCAATTATTTCAGTAAAATACTGAATGCGTTTAGGCAGTGTTGAAAGTTTTTCCTCCGGCGGCAGATTATCCATATCATGCAGATACATATATTTTTCATGCCTTATTTTATTCTGTTCCTGCTCTGACAGATAGTTAGGAATATCCTCTGAGATTTCCTTCTCTGTCATATATCTGTTTGATTTAATAAGGCTGTCTATACGTTTTGCAGCATTTGTCCATGATATATTTATCTTTGCAGAAGGAGAAAATATATCATCACGGCTGAATGTAATTCCCTTTGCGTCGTGCCATTCATTGAAAATACCTCCGCCGTATCCGCCTGAACCGTATTCGTTTTTTAGAAATTTAATACGTTCTTTTAAGTCGCTATGTTCCTGAAAATATAGGTAAACCCTAATCTTGCCGCTTTCCGTTCCGGTGCCGCGAATAAACAGCCTGTCAATTTCATCCTCGGTAATAAACATCTGAGAAACTGGCAGCTGAAATTCATTAGCTGTAAACTGTTTGTGTTCACTTTGTAAATCCTGTAACAGTGACAGTACCTTATCGGGTGAATACATTTTAAACCGCATTATACGTTTATCTTCTCCATACTTTTGAGCAAGGGTGTTTGTAACTGAGATTAACTCATTTAAGACTTCCGGTTGTTTAAACATTTCTGTTATTCTTCCCGTGCTGTCGGGATAACCTCCGTCAAACCACTCTTTTTTAAACAAATCATGCAAATCTGGATATTCATCATAATTAAGGTCACGCTCCATATACCAAAATGCGCTTGCCGCTTTGCTGCGTTCATATTGATTGATTTTATCAAGTGTTTCCTGCGGTGCAAATCTGCCGAGTTCGAGCAGTTCGGATATTCTTTTATCTATCTGCTCCCATGATAAAAGATGACCTTTCCCGATTGCAGTATCTCCATATGATATACGCATTCCGTCCGGGTTCCACCAAGCAGATACCTTGCTGTTATTAAAGATAAATCCCTTGCCGCCTGTACCGTAATGCTCTTTTAAAAATTCAATATTGTTTGATTTGTTTTTACTGTACTGTACAGCAATTTCAAGTACACTGTCACGATGATTTCCTCCTGAAGTCAAGACTTCGTCTATAATCTGTTCGGGCATAGAAAAAGCGGAGCCGCTTACCGCCTGCTCCGCTTGCCTTACAATATTCTGTTGCTGTTCTATGTTCGGAAATATATCGTCAAGACTTAGCTGTATACCAGCTCCGACAGTACTGTTTCTTTCGCTGAATGCAGAAAGTTGTTCATTAACCCTGTCCACATCATTGGGTATTTGACTTTCATTGCTTCGGTTACTCCCTCCGCTTCTGCCATTTTCGATGCTATCTGCTGTATCTGTTCTGTCGCTGTCCTGTCTATCTCCGCTAAATGGCTCAACAGCTCGCCTTTTATCATCAACGACGAGTACAGGCTTCTGCGGTACTGCTTCAGATACGTTTTCCTCATCATTCCGTATTTGCCTATCTGATATTCCTCCTGCGGTACCGTTAAGTTCGGTATCTGATAATCTCCGTTCCGGCTGTAGATTATTTCTTCTGTCATTTTCCTCATTCCTTTCATTATTATCTGTTTCTCTGTCTATATTATATACCCTGTTTTTATTTTCCGCAAAAAATTCAGGCTGATTTCTTTCCCGCTTTTGTTCTGCACGTATCGTTTGTGAAATATCTCTTAACGCTTCCTCGGAAATTGCGCTTACCATATTACCTAAGATTGATATGGTCTCCGGCGTGTTAAAATCCCTGATATATTGAAATTCATATTCATCAAACGTATCACTGAGATTCATTCGCTGCATAATCATATATGCAGCTGAGGTCTCCGCGGTCTGTCTAAATCTAAGGTTAAGATTCACATCATCCAAACCTTCCAGAAAGCTGTTTTCTTTTGCATATTTTAATTCATTAAGATAATCAGCCTCATTATCCTGTACCGCGTTATGTACTGCACAAATAACCGCATCCCGTACTGTGACATCAACTTTTAAATCCCCAAAGGAATTGCTGAGTGTTTCTATTACAGCATTTTCGTAACGCTCATCATACTGCCACAAACTAACCTCACGGTTATATGAGCTATTTGTATCTGCTACATCAAATACATAATCAAGATGATAGCGGTTTCCGTTTTCCCTAAGCAGCGCTATACCCTTAGTGCCTTTATTTATCCATCTATGAAGATTCCTATTCCATATTTCCATACTTGCACATGCTTTTGCATCAGGACGCTACGCATAAATCAGAAGCTGGTCCTCAAACGGATATTTATACTGCCATGCTGCACTGCGTAAAAAAGCTGTCCAGCTTTCATAACCGGACAGCTCATTTGATGTTGACTTTGACAGCTCTGCTATGAGCTGTACTTTATTTGCCATTTATTTCACCTCACATATATAAAAACAGAGTATTGAATTAAATCAACACTCTGCAAATTCATTATTCCTCATATTAAAATATAACGACTAAAAACATTTTAAAATTTTCAATCCCATATACGGCATGTGGATGTCGGGCAGGCATTACTATTGATTCACCCTCGCTAATTTCATAATCAACACCGTCAATAGTTATTTTCCCTACTCCTTCCAAACAGGTTACAAAAGCATCCCCGCCCGATTCATGTGTGCTTATTTCCTCTCCGTCTGAAAATGCAAATAATGTAACACTCACTGCCTCATTCTGTGCTAAAGTCTTACTAACCACCTGTCCTTTATGACTGGATATCTCATCCTTTAGCTTTACTACCTCTGCCCTTGAAATGTTTTTAATTATATCTTCCATATTTTTTCTCCTTATGCAGTAATCTTATATTATTTAATATAGACAACAATAATAGTTTTTATTTAAAATATGTTCTTTAAGTTTAAATATATTTTTATTTGCTTATACTTTTTTCACACCTTTTCTTAGCATTTCAGCTGCTCACAAGCCATGCTTAACACTTTTTATTTTTCCTGCTCTCAGCGCTCTTACAAATATCTCTTCAACACACCCGTCCATACAATATACACTTCTGCAAAGTCGGTTTACCATTCCCAATGTATCTTCATTTTTGTTCACTATAGAATATATCAGCCTCCGTCTTATCCTCACCGTCTGTTATTTCTATATACTGATTTATTTCCGCAAGTATGACATTATACAAGTCCTTTGTAACCTCAATTTTAATTCTTGAAAAAAACATAGGTATCTCCTATCTTTCAATTTCCTTATGTGATTTTTTCTTTGTTTTAGTTTAATGTTCATGCTCCAGTTTGTTTTTTGCCCATTCCGGCAGACAGGATGGCTTAACAACACCTTTTATCTAACGATTTTATTATAATAAAAATATTTCCCCTATAATCTCCAAAAGCTTCCCATAAACTACTGCAACAAAAAAACCTGCCGCTTTCTAAACCGACAGGCTTTTCTATCTATATATAAATTCGTAAAACCATAAACAGTATTGTTTCATATCAAATCAAATATAACAGACCAACGTTTGATTGTAAATTTTAAAATCCGGAAACAATATGGTTTTATACTTCTCATAAATATTTGACTTTATTCTGTATAATAATAGTTAATCTTTCGATTATTATTTTAATTCTGAACCTTAAATTCCTTCCAGTCCTTTGCCACTCTCATTTCGACATCGTTTTCAAGCGCCTTAAAATGCTCTGTTCCACAATGGATTTTAAGTTGTTCCGGCGTTCGAAGTCCGAATAATTCAGTCGTTCCTTTCGTTTCCAAAACAAAGAACAGTTTCTTTTCTCCGTCTCGCTCTAAATATACTGCCCAATCAGGATTATAGGTTCCAATCGGCGTTTCAATCTTAAAACAATTTGGTATCTTAAAGAACATCTTTACATCCGGATCATCGTCAAGAGCCTTAGCAAATGGCTTCTCAATTGTTGAGCTGTCATATATAATATGGTCATATACGCTCCTGTTTACCGCAACAGCATTTTTATCAAGATTAGCCACAAGCTCTTTTGAATCGAATATTTCCCGTACACAGTATTTCTGACCGTCAAGCTTCACATACTTTATTCCATCAATTGCCAAAGAGTGTCTGTTGTGCCTGATGATTTCAAGACATTTTTCCATAAATGTCTGAGGATTGTTCAGAAAATCCTGCGCTCTGCCGCTTTCATTTATAATTCTTACAACTGTAGCCTTTTTAATAAGTGTTTCTTCACTAATAATACCAACTATATAGGGAAGGCTTGAATATGTATCTGCTATATCGGTGGTTCTCACTTCCCTTTCGATATATGTAACACCGGGATTCCGAATATTTATTTCTGCTGTTTGCGATACAATCCGCGCTTTTGGTAGAGGCGGCATATTTTTTAACTCTTTCACGCTGTTTTCTACAAGCTTTTCAGTATCTATCTGCACACGATACGCTGTTTTCTGCTTGATTTTGTCCCATAGTTCCAAAAATTCAGGAGACCGAATCGCCTGTTCTTTTCGACGTACAATAACCTCTTTTGAAGCATCCCGAATCGGCAATTTATCGTCTGCCTTTTTAACAACACTTTCTAATCGTTCTCTGGCGGCTTCAAACTTTTTAGGCAAATCAAGCGTACCTGTTAAAAGCGCATTTTTCATAGAGCCCTTCATTTTTCCGGATTTTGAAACATAGCCCTTATTCTCAAAATGCTGTATAAGCTCCTTTGCATCGTCGTAGGAGACTTCTTTTTCTACAATTACCGTTTCGGTGTAAGTTGTCCCGGTAAGAGTTTCTGTGTCGACTTCTCCGGCAGTTTCAATCACCTTAATAATCTCACTCTTGGCAGGCTCAAGCTCCTGCGGGATTTCAATTTGTTTTATTTCTTCAAGCTTCTTCTCAACCTTTCCGCTTTCGGATATGGCGCCTGACTGTTTTAAAACCTCAATTGTCTTTTGTGCCTGTTCCTGCGTGATAGTACGCTCAACCGTATTTGTTTCAGTATATTTCATGCCGCTGAATAAACTTATCTGAAGCGTTCCAAACTTAACGCCTGTTTCTGTTTCAATTTCTTTTTGAAGTGTTTCTGCGAATTCAGCAAAGCTTTCGTTTGCCATAACATGAAGGATATTGATGTTTTTATCCTCAATACGCTCTCCGTCCTGATTTACACAAAGTCTGAGACCTCTGCCGATTTTCTGACGGCAAGTAAAGGTTGATTTCTGGTCAATCAAGGTACATACCTGAAATACATTCGGGTTATCCCACCCCTCTTTGAGTGCAGAATGAGAGAATATAAAGCGGAGAGGACAATCGAAAGATAAAAGCCATTCTTTATCCTTCATAATGGTGTTATATGTATCATAGTCCGCCAGTGTATCACCCTTTGTATTTTTCAAGGTTCCTTTCTTGTCCTGTGAAAAATATCCGTCATGGACATTTTCCACGCTTGCAGGAAATTGACTTTTCAATGGAGCATATTTCGGCTTATTAATAAGTTCCTCATAACAGCGTTCAAACATTTCAGCATAAATCCCCTGTTCGCCGTCTGCTGTTCTGTACTTTTTAACCTCGTCGATAAAGAACAGCGACAGCACCTTAATTCCTTTTTCGGTATATCGCAATTCCTTGTCTAAATGAGCCTGTATTGTTCGTCTGATTTGTGCTTCCTTAATTATATTCTCGTCAACACTTCCGATAGCCTTACCAAGTGCGACATATTCCATATTTGAAAATTCGATGCTTTCCTTTCCGGGCGTACAATCTATTCCGGCAACAGAATACCCCTCATATAAATCTCTGCCTCCGGATATGAGGAACAAATCATTATTCGGCTTTACCGTTACTGTTTTTCTTGAAACAGCACCGGCTTTATTCTGTATATCAAGCTCAAGCTTTGCTTTGAAGCCGTTATCATTTGATACAGACACCAGCTTTATATACGGCTTGTTAAAATCATTTGCCACCGTGTTTGAAGATACGCAAATCTGTTTTACAAGCCCCATTTGATAAGCATCAACAGGGGTTAATCGATAAAGCAAATTCATCTTATCTCTGTGTGTTGCAGAATATCTAAATACACACATGGGATTAAGTGAAGCAATAGCTTCTTTTGCCTTTGGCGTGTTGTCAACGCTCTGCGGCTCATCAATTATAACAATAGGATTTGTGTCTTGAATGTACCGCATAGCTGTTTCGCCGTTCAGCTTATCCTGTGCTTGATTTATAATATTTTGGCTCTTTTTAAAAGCATCTATATTTATTATCATAATTTCAATATTGCTGCTTGTTGCAAACTGCTTTACATCGGACAGCTTTGCGGAGTTGTATATAAAATATCTGCACGGCACATTGTCGTATTGATTCATAAAATGCTCTTTTGTTATTTCAAATGATTTATATACACCTTCACGGATTGCGACCGACGGCACGACGATAATAAACTTTGTAAAGCCGTAACGCTTGTGCAGCTCAAAAATTGTTTTAGTATATACGTAGGTTTTACCTGTTCCTGTCTCCATTTCAATACAGAAAGAACGCATATCGTCAGTTATCTCCGTTGTAGGAAGATTATTCCGTCGCTGAACTTCCTGCATATTTTGAGACAACTGCTCATCGGATATATTTATAGCATTACCAATACCCAAATCATTCTGAAACAATCCTATCTGCGCATCCTGTACAATTTCAAAGGTAGACTGTAGTTTTTCCTGCCCCGAAAATAATCCTGCGACAGCATTTACAGCGTCCGTTTGAAAGTCTTGATTTTTAAATTTTAGTTTCATCATTTATCACCTTAAGATTATAACAATTCATTATTTGAACCGTTAAAATTTTTCAATATAATCAACCCACAAAATATATATGGTTCCGTAGGGGCGGATTCCATGTACATCATATCAGTTTCAATTCAATTTGTCTATCCTTTAAAATATAATGTGCATTCGACAGCGCGGAATCATCTGCAAATCCGTGTTCGGCACAAATGATTTTTGCCGGAGCATATTCAGCTATTGCCTCAATATCTTCTGCTGTTATATTATCAAATAGTGCAATCATTAAAAGGAAATCGCCCACAATATAAACTACTTTTCCGTTAACTTCTATGTATTGAACAGGGACATCAAGCGGAACTCCCATTTTCAGCATAACCTCATAGACAACATCCATATCAGTTCTGTCGTCTTTGATACTGTCTATCATAGAGTTCATACGCTCTGTAAACATCTCTATCTGATTATCACCTGTAATAGGCGTATTATCCCATATTCTAAGATTTGAGGTATCAAGTTTGAATACCTTAAAACCTATATCAAGCGGCTTCTTTTCTTCGTCGTCTATTCCAATCTGACCGCCTTTTTCTTCAATGATTTTCTTTCCGGCACGTCGAATACGTTCTTTGCCTATTTCACAGATGTTCTTATAACCTGCTTTATACGCCTCTGATTTTTCATCACAAAGTTCCGGCAATTGCACACATATAAATCTTCTGTTTCCTCCGTCCTCTGCATTTAACTGCATAACAGCATGTGCGGTTGTTGCCGAACCTGAGAAAAAGTCAAGAATAATACTGTCTTTTGTATTCCCAACAATACTTATAAGATAATTAATTAAGTCAACAGGTTTTGCAAATTCAAAAGGTATCCCCAACTGTTGTAATTCTTTTTTACTTTGTCTATTTTCCCACTTTGTAATTAAATCAACAGGAACCATTCCTTCCTCTTGACGGTCATTTAACCAAATCTTTGTATATATGTTCCATTCTGCCGGTTGTCCATCCGAATTAAGCAACACACCTTTTGATTTTTTATAAGCAATATTTCCCTTTAGCTTTTCTTCAATATATCGTTCTCTACTCCACCGCCAACAACCATCTGTTTTTTTTGGTATAACCATCTCACCGTCTTTGTGGATTGCTGGCATAGTTTCGCCCGGCGGAATTACTAATGTTCCATCTGGACATTCTATATAATACCGCTGATTAGGTCTTGCATCTAAAGAAGATTGATATAGACCAAAGGGACGATATTTTTCACCTTTTCGCTCTCCACATTCTTCAACCGATGTATACAATTTTTTAATTATTTCATCTGAAATAGACTCTCTAAAACAACCTATTTTTGTCATATTTTTTGCATAAACTAAGATATACTCAATATTAGGTGAAAAAAATCGTCCTTTTGCTCCGCCACTTTTCATTAAACGCGAAACAATACCACAACAATTTTCCTCCCCAAAAACTTCATCACAAACCTTTTTAAGATTAAACACCTCATT
>OGXS01001679.1_pt1 | contig 13645 bp, 10 predicted proteins | sample 1576371 | NCBI WGS metagenome assembly OGXS01 (sample SAMEA3541475, study PRJEB24748) | human gut metagenome | biome: human gut; feature: human-associated habitat; material: faeces | place: China | collected 2012
CATAGGTGCGGACTATATTCCCTTTGGCATCGCGCACTCCATCATTCAAATGTTTTACCAAATATATCAAATAATCAGCACGCACCTTTAGTTGAAATAAAAATTGGTCTCCCTGCGCAACGCAAAATATGCCTATATCTGCTGGTTTTTCTGCCAGTTTTTTGCTTCCGCACAAAGCTAACATTACCGCTAGCGTTTGCATACCCTCGCTAACAAAATCACCCTCTATCGCTTCATTCACTTGCTGGTCCCAATAGGCTTCTTGCTCTTTCATTCGTCTTGGTTTGAAAACTTTGTAGTAATAGATAACCACGACGATCAAAATGATGATCAGTACACCCATCTCTTTCCCTCCCATTTCTTTTAGTATCCCGTTTAGTATACTTATAGTTACTATATTAGCACACAATAGGTTTATTTGCAAGAAAAACACGGCACTATAAGATAACCTAAAAGGAGGCTAAAAGTATGCCCGCATCAAGTTGGGACCTGGGAAACACGATACGTAGCGCACGAATAAAGAAAGGTTACACACAGGAATACCTTGCGGAAATTCTGGATATTACCCCAAGCCATTTGAAAATGATGGAGGGCGGCCGCCGCAACCCCTCCGTCCCCCTGCTGTTCCAGATGATGGAGCTGCTGGACTTCTCCGTGGATGCGCTGGTGTTCCCGGAGCGCTCCGTGGGACAGGCGCTCCACACCGACGGCCTGACGGAACGGGAGACCGAGGCCCTAGCCCGGCTCATCGACGCCATGCGAGAACAAAAATAAGACCTCACGGTTTTCCGGAAACCGTGAGGTCTTATTTGTTTGCCCTATTTGCTTATTTATAGTACAGCGCGCCCGACTCGAAGATGGGCTGGTGCTTGTTGCCGGGGATGTTCTTGGCGATCCACTTGCCCTGGCGCTCACTGTGGCCCATCTTGCCGAACACCCGCCCGTCGGGGGAGAAGATGCCCTCGATGGACTCCACCGAGCCGTTGGGATTGGCGGAGATGTGCAGGGAGGGGATGGAGGCGGTGTCGGTGTACTGGGTGGCAATCTGGCCGTTCTCGATCATCTGGGTGAGGATGGCCTCCGGGGCCACGAAGCGGCCCTCGCCGTGGCTCACGGGCACCGTATGGATGTCGCCCACCTCGCAGCGGCTCAGCCACGGCGACAGGTTCGATGCCACGCGCGTGCGCACCAGACGGCTCTGATGACGACCGATGGTGTTGAACGTGAGCGTGGGGCACTCCTCGTCCATGGGGCGGATGTCGCCGTACGGCACGAGGCCCAGCTTCACGAGCGCCTGGAAGCCGTTGCAGATGCCGAGCATGAGGCCATCGCGCGCCTGCAGGAGGTCGCGCACGGCTTCGGTGACCTCGGGCGCGCGGAAGAACGCCGTGATGAACTTGGCAGAGCCGTCGGGCTCGTCGCCGCCGGAGAAGCCGCCCGGGATCATGACGATCTGGCTCTCGCGGATGCGGCGCGCAAGCTCGTGCGTGCTTTCGGCCACGGCCTCGGGCGAGAGGTTGTTGATCACGAAGACATCGGCCTCGGCGCCGGCGGCGCGGAAGGCGCGAGCGCTATCGTACTCGCAGTTGTTGCCGGGGAAGACCGGGATGATCACACGCGGGCGCGCGAATTTCTCGCCTGCATAGACCGGCGCGATGCGGCCCGTGTCGCTGCAGGTGAAGGTAAGCTGCTCCACATCGTCGAGCTTCTTGGCTTCCTCGGCCGGGGTGCGGTAGGGGAAGACGCCCTCGATGCCGCTTTCCCATGCTTCCTGCAACTCGGCGAGGTCGATCTGCTCGGCTGCGGTTTCGAGCACGTAGCCTTCGGCCGTGGTGCCCAAGGGCTCGATCACGAAGGAATCTGCAGCGAGTGCATCGAGCGCCGCCGCATCCTCAACCTCAACGATGAAGCTGCCGTACATCGGCTCGAAAAGGCTCTCGATGTCGACGTCGTCGGCAAGCTCGAAGCCGATCTGGTTGCCCACGCACATCTTGAAGAGGGCTTCAGCGCTGCCGCCGTAGCCGGGGGTTGCCAGCGCCAGGGCGCTTCCATCTTGGGTGAGGCACTCGATGGCATCGAAGACGGCGAGGAGCTGCGAGGGGTCGGGGCGATGGTCGTCGCCATACGAAGCGGGGGCGATGCGGAAGACCGGGTGCCCCGCGCCCTTGAATTCAGGGGAGACCGCATGGTCGGCACGGCCCGTGCTTACGGCGAAGCTCACGAGGGTGGGCGGTACGTCGAGGTCCTCGAACGAGCCCGACATGGAGTCCTTACCGCCGATGGCGCCAACACCAAGGTCCACCTGCGCCATGAGCGCGCCGAGTACGGCTGCTGCTGGCTTGCCCCAGCGCTCCGGCACGTCGCGCAGGCGCTCGAAGTACTCCTGGAAGGAGAGGTAGGCGCGCTTGCGGGAGAAGCCCGCGGCCACGAGGCGGCTCACGCTCTCAACGACTGAGAGGTAGGCGCCCGCGAATTGGTCGGCTTCCATGAGATAGGGGTTGAAGCCCCATGCCATGGCGCTCGCGGTCGAGGTCTCGCCGTCGACAGGGAACTTCGCCACCATAGCCTGCGCAGGGGTGAGCTGGGTACGCCCGCCAAAGGGCATGAGCACCGTGGCAGCGCCGATGGTCGAGTCGAAGCGTTCGGAGAGGCCCTTGTTCGAGCAGACGTTGAGGTCGGTTACGAGCGCGCGCATGCGCTCGGCGAGCGTGGCGCCCTCCCAAGCCGGCTGCCACACCTGGCGCGCCGTCACGTGCACGCTCTGGTGCTTGGGCGCTCCGTTGCTGGCCAAGAAGGCGCGGGAGAGGTCTACGATTACGTCGCCGTTCCATGCCATGCGCACGCGCTTCTCGTGCGTGACCTCGGCGATGACGGTGGCCTCGAGATTCTCCTCGGTGGCATACGCCATGAACTCGTCCACGTCGTCCTCGGCCACGGCCACAGCCATGCGCTCCTGGCTCTCGGAGATGGCGAGCTCGGTGCCGTCGAGGCCTTCGTACTTCTTCGTAACCTGGTCGAGGTCGATGTAGAGGCCATCGGCGAGCTCGCCCACGGCAACGCTCACGCCGCCCGCGCCGAAGTCGTTGCAGCGCTTGATGAGGCGGCAGGCATCGCCGCGGCGGAAGAGGCGCTGGAGCTTCCGCTCCATGGGGGCGTTGCCCTTCTGCACCTCGGCGCCGTCCTTCTCGATGGACTCGACGTTATGCGCCTTGGAGCTGCCCGTGGCACCGCCGATGCCGTCACGGCCGGTGCGGCCGCCGAGCAAGATGATCTTGTCGCCAGGTGCGGGCTCCTCTCGGCGCACGTGGCTTGCCGGGGTGGCGCCCACCACAGCACCCACCTCCATACGCTTGGCAACGTAGCCGGGGTGGTAGAGCTCGGAGACCTGGCCGGTGGCGAGGCCGATCTGGTTGCCGTAGCTGGCGTATCCGGCGGCAGCGGTGGTTACGAGCTTGCGCTGCGGGAGTTTGCCCTCGAGCGTCTCCGCGACGGGGATGGTGGGGTCGGCCGCGCCGGTCACGCGCATGGCCTGGTACACATAGCTGCGGCCGGAGAGCGGGTCGCGGATGGCGCCGCCGATGCAGGTGGCCGCGCCGCCGAAGGGCTCGATCTCGGTCGGGTGGTTGTGGGTCTCGTTCTTGAAGAGGAAGAGCCAGTCCTGGTCTTCGCCATCAACATCAACCGTGATCTTCACGGTGCAGGCGTTGATCTCTTCCGATTCGTCAAGGCCGGTGAGCTGGCCCGTGTGCTTGAGCCACTTGGCGCCGAGCGTGCCCATGTCCATGAGGCAGACGGGCTTCTCGTCGCGGCCGAGCTCATGGCGCATCTCCATGTAGCGGTCGAAGGCCTGCTGCACCACGGCGTCGTCGATCTTGACCTCGTCGAGCACGGTGCCAAAGGTGGTGTGACGGCAGTGGTCCGACCAGTAGGTATCGATCACGCGAATCTCGGTAATCGAGGGGTCGCGGCCCTCCTCGGTGAAGTATTCCTGGCAGAAGCGGATGTCGGCCGCATCCATGGCCAGCCCGCGTTCGGCGATGAAGGCCGCAAGGCCGGCTTCATCGAGTTCGCGGAAGCCATCGAGCACCTCGACGGGCTCGGGGTCGGGGGTCTCGGCTACCAAGGTTTCGGGCTTCTCGAGCGATGCGAGACGCGCCTCCACGGGGTTTACGACATAGTGCTTGATGGCGTCGATGTCGGCCTCCGAGAGCGCGCCCTCGAGGATATAGACTTTGGCGGAGCGCACCGTGGGGCGCTCTCCCTGGCTGATGAGCTGGATGCACTCGCTGGCGGAGTCGGCGCGCTGGTCGAACTGGCCGGGCAGGTCCTCCACCGCGAAGACGGCTGCTGCGTCGGGGCTCGACGGCAGCTCGTCGTATGCGTGGTCCACCTGCGGCTCGCTGAACACCGTGGGGATGCACGAGCGGAAGAGCTCTTCGCTTGCCCCCTCCACATCGTAGCGGTTGATGAGGCGAAGGCCGGTGAGGCCCGTCACGCCAAGGATTTCCGTAAGCTCGCTCTTGAGTTGCTGCGCCTCGACGTCGAAGCCCGCCCTCTTTTCCACATAGATGCGAGAGACCATGAACCCTGCCCTTCGAATCCTGCTCGCGGAACCGTTCCCCCGAGCGGCTGCATACCGTCTCTATGATACGGCAGGTTGCCATGCATCCAGTTGGCGAAGTTGTCTGCTACAAATAACCCGCTGCTACGAGCGCGTTGCCGGGAGGTTGCTGTTTTCCCGCTGCCGAGTGCAGCGCACGCGGAGTTACGGGCACCGATCCCCGAGCGCGGGCAGCAGATATGGAGTTGCCGGCAACGTCTCGACTGCCGAACGCGGCAAATCTGGAGTTACCGGCGCCGGCCCGCCTTCGAGCGCGGCGGACCCGGTGTCGCCAACTGCCGGGTGCGGCAAATTTGGAGTTACCGATTGCCGAGCGCGGCAAATCTGAAGTTACCGGAGCCGGCCTGCCCTCCGAGCGCAGCAAATCTGGAGTTACCATCGGCGAGCGCAGCAGATCAGGAGTTAAGGCCACCTGCAGAGGCCGATAACTCCATATTTGCAGCGCTGGATGCGGATAACTCCATATATGCAGCACTGAGCGAGGGAGCTACTGGGCGAGGGAACTACCTAAAAGAGCGAGGGGGTGACGTGCCGGGCCCGACCCTGGCGTGACTTCGCGGGGCAGTCCTAAAGGGCGAGGGGACGGCCTAAAGAGAGGAGGCGGCCCAAGACGGACTCGGTAGATGAGGGGTAACTCTGGGCAGCTCAATCCCCGAGCGCGGGCAGGCGCTGGCAATTCCAGCCGGAGCAGCTCGATTTCAAGCCGCGGGCCGGCTCCCGTTTCGGCCGCGGGCCGGCCCCGCTTCGACCCCCCCCCGGCAGCAGGTCCGGCCACGCCTCGACCCCCGGCTCCTGCCTACTCGTTCTCCTCTGCGCCTTCGCTCCACGCGTCCACATCTTCGATGCGGATCACGCTGGCAACGCTTGCAACCTCATCAAGCGCCTCGAGCGCAGAGCACACGCGCTGTACGTCGTGCTCGCGGGCCGTGTGCGTAAGGAAGACGACCGAGCAGGTGGTGCCGTCTCCGTCGCGCAGCTGGTTGATGGCGGAGATGGAAACGCCCGCGTTCGCGAAGGCCGCCACAACCGGAGCGAGCGTGCCCACGCGGTCGACGACGGAAAGGCGGATGTAATAGCGCGTCTCGAGCTCCTCGATGGAGCGAATCGGCGCGGTGCGGGGGAAGGGCTCGGGCTCGGGGCCCAAGTCAATCCCGCTGGCGATGCCGTTCGCGAGCTCAAGCACGTCGCCAACCACGGCGCTCGCGGTGGGGAAGGAGCCCGCGCCCGCGCCGTAGAACATGGTTTCGCCCACCGCGTCGCCCACGGCGAACACGGCGTTCATGGCTCCCGAGACGCCGGCGAGCATGTGGTCGGCGGGAATCATGGTGGGGTGCACGCGCGCGTCGATGCCCTCGGCCGTCTTGCGGGCGATGCCGAGCAGCTTGATGCAGTAGCCCATCTCGCGCGCCTGCTCGATGTCGGCGGCGGAGACGTTGCGAATGCCCTGCATGTACACATCGTCGGTGGTCACGCGGGTGTGGAAGGCGATGGAGGAGAGGATGGCCACCTTGCTCGCGGCATCGAAGCCGTCGACGTCGGCCGTGGGATCGGCCTCGGCGTAGCCCAAGCGCTGGGCGTCGGCGAGCACATCGTCGAAGTCGAGCCCCTCGGAAGCCATGCGCGAAAGGATGTAGTTGGTGGTACCGTTCAGGATGCCCGCGATGGTGAGCATGCCGTTTGCCACGAGCGCGTGCTCGAGCGCGTTCACGATGGGGATGCCGCCGCCCGCGGCCGCTTCGCAGCGAATCTGCACGCCGGCCTGTGCGGCAAGGCTTCCCAGGTAGTCGATGCGGCGGCCCAGAAGCGCCTTGTTGGCGGAGACCACGTGCTTGCCGGCAGCGATGGCGCTCTCGAAGATCTCGGTCGCAGGGTGCTCGCCGCCGATGAGCTCGATGACGATGTCGATTTCCGGGTCGGCTACGACGTCGGGCCAGTCGGTGGTGAAGGCTTCGGGCGCGATGCCCAGCTCTGCCGCGCGCTCAGGTTCCAGGGCGCTGGCCATCTTGAGGCGCAGGTCGATGCCATAGGCGGAAAGGTATTCGTCGTGGTGGCGCGCGATGACGCGGGCGACGCCGCCGCCCACGGTTCCGAGCCCGATGAGTCCTACGTTGACGGTGCGGGTGGTGCTTGGCATTGCGTCTCCTTTGCATTCGAGGCTGCGTACGGGCTGGTCATCTGGCCGCGAGGGCGCCACCGGTGCCGCACCCGCAAGAGCTGGGTCCCGGCAGCGCGGGTTTTCATCGCGAAGGCCCCTCGACCATATCTGCCTAGTATTCTACCGAGGAATGGGGCATGCATGCGAAACACAGATGTAACACGTCTCATGATGTTTCAGGCCGATAAAAACTGCAGGTAGAAACCTTGGGCGAAGAATGCAATACCGGCTCTCCGCTGCTTGAAGCCCTCAAAATGGTTCGACTGCCTTACCTTTTGCATAAAATCGGAGTATTCTAGCACGAACCACCTGATTGCACAGCGTGTTCGGGCGGGGGCCTGCGAGGCATCGCGACCTCGGAGGAATGGAAGGGTAAGCCGGGCAGGCGCTCGGCGCGTCACGAGAGGAGCATCGCATGTCTATGCTCGAGAACATGCAGAACGTTTCCATCAACCGCAGGAGCCTCGTCGCGGGTGCGGCGGGCCTTGGCCTTGCCGGTGTTCTCGCTGGCTGCTCCAACGAGGGTGACGGCTCTGGGGCCGGTTCCGCCTCTGGTTCCGCCTCGGGTAGCGCCTTCATGATCGGTGGCATCGGGCCCACCACGGGCGACGCCGCCATCTATGGCAACGGCGTGCGCATCGGCGCCCAGATTGCTATCGACGAGATCAACGCCGAGGGCGGCGACATCCAGTTCGATTACAACTTCCAGGACGACGAGAACGACGCCGAGCGCTCCGTCAACGCCTACAACAACCTCAAGGACTGGGGCATGCAGATCCTCATGGGCACCGTTACCACCGCGCCCTGCGTGGCCGTGTCCGCCGAGACCAATGCGGACAACTTGTTCCAGATCACTCCTTCCGGTTCGTCGACCGACGTGATCGGCGGCCAGCCCGACGCCGACGGCAACATCGCCACCCCGCGCAAGGAGAACGTCTTCCAGATGTGCTTCACCGACCCCAACCAGGGCGCGGCGTCTGCTCAGTACATCTCCGAGCAGCAGCTTGGCACGAAGATCGCCATCATCTACAACAACTCCGACACCTATTCCACGGGCATCTACCAGAGCTTCCTCGCTGAGGCCTCCGAGCTGGGTCTCGAGATCGTCTCCGAGCAGGCCTTCACCAACGACTCCGCCACCGACTTCTCCGTGCAGCTCAACGCCGCGCGCGACGCCGAGGCCGACCTTGTCTTCCTGCCCATCTACTACACGCCCATCTCGCTCATCCTCACCCAGGCGAACAGCATGGGCTACGCTCCCAAGTGGTTCGGCGTGGACGGCATGGATGGTCTCCTCACGGTCGAGGGCTTCGACACCTCGCTCGCCGAGGGCGCCATGCTTCTGACCCCGTTCGTCGCCACGGCGACCGATGAGGCCACCCAGAGCTTCGTGGAGAAGTACCAGAGCGCCGATTACGGCGACGGCGAGACCCCGAACCAGTTCGCCGCCGATGCCTACGACTGCATCTACGCGCTGCGTGCCGCCATCGAGCAGTCCGGCGTGACCCCCGATATGGATTACTCCGACATCTGCGACGCGCTCGTGGAGACCTTCACCTCCGAGGACTTCTCCTTCACCGGCCTCACCACGGCCGGCGAGGCTGCTACCTGGTCCGATACGGGCGAGATTTCCAAGCAGCCCATGGGCATGGTCATCGAGGACGGCGTGTACATGCCGCTCGCATAAGGTCTCGCCCAAATCCCATTCGCAGGTTTGTTTTTGAGCGGAGATCGCCCGCCTCGCGGCGGTCTCCGCTTTTCACATGAAAGGAGGGGGACATGGAGGTACTTGCCAACCTCATCAACGGCATGAGCCTGGGCAGCGTCTACGCCATCATCGCGCTCGGCTACACCATGGTGTACGGCATCGCCAAGATGCTCAACTTTGCCCATGGCGACGTCATCATGGTAGGCGCTTACATCTGCTTCTGTTCCGTGAGCTATCTGGGCCTGCCGGCGATCGCGGGCGTGCTTCTGTCCATCGTGGGGTGCACGGTGCTCGGCATCGTGATCGAGCGTCTTGCCTATAAGCCCCTGCGAAGCGCCCCGTCGCTGAACGTGCTCATCACCGCCATCGGCGTGAGCTACTTCCTGCAGAACGCGGCGCTGCTCATCATGGGCTCTGATCCGAAGAGCTTCTCGTCGATCATCAGCCTGCCGGCGCTCCATCTGTTCGATGGCCGGCTCACCATCAGCGCCACGGCCGTGATCACCATCTTGGCATGCGTGGTCATCATGGTGGCGCTCACCATGTTCACCGGTAAGACCAAGATGGGCAAGGCCATGCGTGCCTGCTCCGAGGACCGTGACGCCGCGCAGCTCATGGGCATCAACGTGAACTCCACCATCTCGATGGTGTTCGCCATCGGCTCGGGCCTCGCTGCCATCGCGGGCGTGCTCATGTGCGCGGCCTACCCCACCCTCATGCCCACGACGGGATCCATGCCCGGCATCAAGGCCTTCACGGCGGCGGTGCTCGGCGGCATCGGCTCTATTCCGGGCGCTGCGCTCGGCGGCGTGCTTTTGGGCATCATCGAGATCTTCGCGCGTGCCTACATCGGCACGCAGCTGGCCGATGCGGTGGTCTTCGCCGTGCTCATCGTGATGCTCCTCATCAAGCCGGCGGGCCTTCTGGGCAAGACCGTGAGCGAGAAGGTGTAGGTGATTCACATGGGTTTCATGCATCTCAAGCCGCAGACGCGCTCGACCGTTATCACCTATGCGATCGTGATCGTCGCGTTCATCGTGGTAACGCTCCTCGACGGGATGGGGCTCATCTCCAACTCCCTTTCCGGCCAGCTCGTGCCCATCTGCGCCTACGTGTCGCTCGCCGTATCCCTCAACCTCGTGGTGGGCGTCTCGGGCGAGCTCTCGCTTGGACATGCGGGATTCATGAGCGTGGGCGCCTTCACCGGCGTGATCGTGGCGGGGTGCTTGGCGCGCATGGGCGTCGAGTCCGAGCTTTTGCTCTTCGCGGGGTCTGCCGTCGTCGGTGCTGTCGTTGCGGGCATCATCGGCTTTTTGGTGGGTATCCCGGTCATGCGCCTGCGTGGTGACTACCTGGCAATCGTGACGCTTGCGTTCGGCGAGATCATCAAGAATCTGCTGAACAACTTCTATATCGGCGTGGACGACGCGGGGCTGCACTTCTCTATGACTGACAGCTCGTCGCTCGGCATGAGCCAGGGCACGATTCTCATCAACGGGCCCAAGGGTGCCGTGGGAATCGACAAGATCTCGACCTTTGTCCTGGGTGTCGTGGTGGTGCTCATCACGGTTGCCGTGGTCTTGAACCTCATGCACAGCCGCGACGGCCGCGCCATCATGGCCGTGCGCGACAACCGCATTGCCGCGGAGAGCGTGGGCATCAACACCACGAAGTACCGCCTTATCGCCTTCACCGTGGCGTCGGCCCTGGCAGGCATGGCGGGCGTGCTCTACGCCATGAACTATTCCACGGTCATTCCCTCGCAGTTCGATTTCAACCAGTCCATCCTCATCCTCGTTTACGTGGTGCTTGGCGGCATGGGCAACATTTCCGGTTCGATCATCTCGGCTGCGTTCCTCACCGTGCTGCCCGAGGTCCTTCGCCCCATCAACAACTACCGCATGCTCATCTATGCCGTGGTGCTCATCCTCGTGATGGTCGTGCCGCATACCAAGGTGTACCAGCGCGCGGCCGATGCACTCCGCGAGCGGTTCCATAAGGCGGCGCCCAAGCCTGCTGCGGAAGGAGGCGAGGCCGATGAGTAAGCTCACCGATTTTGGCAAGCAGCGCCGTGAGACCACCAAGATGGTGCCGGTGCCGAGCGTCTCGATCATGCCCGAGCGCGACCTTGGGTCTGCGCCCGCTCTTGAGTGCCTGCACCTGGGCATTGAGTTCGGCGGCCTCAAGGCTGTGGACGACTTCAACGTTACCGTGGGCAAGACCGAGATCTGCGGCCTCATCGGACCCAACGGCGCAGGCAAGACCACGGTGTTCAACCTGCTCACCAAGGTCTACAACCCCACGCACGGCACGATCATGGTCGACGGCAAGGACACCGCCGGCATGAACCCGGCCAAGGTGAACCAGCTGGGCGTGGCCCGAACCTTCCAGAACATCCGTCTCTTCAACACGATGACGGTCGAGGAGAACGTGATGGTGGGCCTGCACAACCAGCGGCACTGCGGCCTTGCCACGAGCGTCCTGCGCCTGCCGCATCATTGGAAGAGCGAGCGCTGGTACCATGAGCGCGCCCTTGAGTTGCTCGACATCTTCGACATGACGGGGCTCGCCACCCACGAGGCCGGCTCGCTGCCCTACGGTGCCCAGCGCCGCCTGGAGATCGTGCGCGCGCTCGCCACGAATCCCAAGCTGCTTCTGCTCGACGAGCCCGCGGCGGGCATGAACCCGTCCGAGACGGCGGACCTCATGGAGAACATCGTCAAGATTCGCGACACCTTCCAGATCGCCATCATGCTCATCGAGCACGATATGAACCTTGTCATGAATATCTGCGAGGGCCTGTGCGTGCTCAACTTCGGAAAGATCATCGCGAAGGGCACGCCGGAGGAGATCCAGCAGAACGAGGCGGTCATTGAGGCGTATCTCGGCAAGCAGAAAGGAGGCGAGGCGTAGATGCTCAGCGTGTACAACATCAACGTCTGGTACGGGGCGATCCATGCCATCAAGAACGTCTCCTTCGAGGTGAACGACGGCGAGACCGTGGCGCTCATCGGCGCGAACGGCGCCGGAAAGTCCACGACCTTAAAGACGCTCTCGGGCCTGCTGCGTTCCCGCTCCGGCTCCATCAAGTTCATGGGCGAGGATCTCATGTATATGCCTGCCGAGAAGATCGTGCAGAACGGCCTCGTGCACGTGCCCGAGGGGCGGCGCATCTTCCAGCAGATGACGGTCGAGGAGAACCTCGACATGGGCGCCTATACCCAGCCCAAGGAGAGCATCGCTGAGAACCTGGAGCGCGTGTATGCCCAGTTCCCGCGCCTGAAGGAGCGCCGCCGCCAGGTTGCCGGCACGCTCTCGGGCGGCGAGCAGCAGATGCTCGCCATGGGCCGCGGCCTTATGGCGAACCCCAAGCTCCTCATGCTCGATGAGCCTTCGATGGGCCTCGCACCCATTCTCGTGGAGCAGATCTTCGAGATCATCGAGTCGCTTCACGATGCGGGTACCACGATTTTGCTGGTCGAGCAGAACGCGCAGATGGCCCTTTCGGTGGCAACGCGCGGTTACGTGCTCGAAACGGGTAGGATCACGCTTTCTGGCACCGGCGAGGAGCTGCTGCATAACGACGATGTGAGGAAGGCATACCTGGGCGGCTAGACTTCCTATGGAAGCCCCGGCCTCTTCTGAGCTGGTCCTCGGAACTCGGCTATGCCGAGTTCCTGCGGAATCGCTCAAAGAGGGCCGGGGCTTCCTGCGTTACCGCCCGGATTGCGGCTCAGATCATGTCGAATCGACGCGGAAAAGGCGCGCGCGGGCGTGGCGCGATGGCGCTTTCAACTTTTGGGCACTTTAAAGCGCACCGGCCAAGTATTCCGGAAATGGGCGATCAATCTACCTGTGGGTTTATGCGTCGCTGCAAGCCCTATACTCAACCTTCCCTGTATGGAGTGCCCAAAAGTTGCAAATACGTTGGAGAACAGCTTCCCGTTCGGCGCGCATTCCATATGAAGCGCGCAACGCGCCTGATGTACGGGTTGCGCTGGCTTGCAGCGCTGGGGAGGGGGCGTCGTTCCCGTTCCGTGGTACTCTGAGGGCGTGAATCCATTGCGATTAAGGAGCCTGCCCTATGTCTCTTAGCTTGCTGCGCGAGTTCTGCGCCGAGAACTTCACCGATGTTCCTGCCGCCATCGAAGCCGGTGCCGACCGGATTGAGCTCTGCGACAATCTGGCGGTGGGCGGCACCACGCCTTCTGCTGGTGTGATCGGCGCCGCGACGGTTTACGCGCATGAGCACGGCGCGCGCGTCATGACCATGATTCGCCCCCGCGGGGGAGACTTCGTGTACGGGCCCGCTGAGCTCCAGATGATGCAATCGGATATCGAGACGGCTTGCCGGCTTGGCACCGACGGCATCGTTTTCGGCTGCCTTGAGCGCCGGGAGCACGGTTTCTGGCTCGATCTTTCCGCTATTGAGACGCTCGTTGCCCGTGTTCGCTGGATGCAGGACCAGCGCGACTGGAGCGGTATTCCGCGTGAGTTCGATCGCGAGGACCAGCGCATCGATATCACGTTTCATATGGCGTTCGATGAGCTCTCTCCCGAGGACCAGTTTGAGGCCATCGACGTGCTCGTAAAGATGGGCGTGACGCGCATCCTCACGCATGGCGGCCCCGCGGGCACTCCCATCGATGGCAACCTGCCTAGGCTGCGGGAACTCATCGCATACGCTAATGGGCGCCTGACCATTCTTCCCGGTGCCGGCATCACCTATGAGAACGCAACGCGCATTGCTGGCGAGCTCGGCGTGAACGAAGTCCATGGGACCAAGATCGTGCGCCTCGCGTAGCAGCCCTTCTCCACGGAGAAAGTTGCCCTTGGCTATCTTATATGGCACAATCGTTGCATCATTTATGAGGGGTGCAGATGCGCCGGTGACGCCGAAGGAGGTTCCGTGGCAGCTCAGGTTCGCCTATGCAAGAAATGCTCTGGTATCAAGGCCAAAGACCTTAAAGGTGCCGTGGGTAAGGAGGATGTCCGCTGCGGCTGCTTCGGGGCGTGCAGAAAGAAGCGCCCTGAACTTAAGGGCCGCGTGTACGTGCGGGTGAGGGGCGGCATCGTGTCGGCGGGCTCGAAGAAGAAGCTGCGGCGTGCCGTGGCGGAGGCACTCGCCGAGTGATGGAGCGGATGCTTGTTTATGTTGCGG
>OGXS01001690.1_pt1 | contig 13572 bp, 12 predicted proteins | sample 1576371 | NCBI WGS metagenome assembly OGXS01 (sample SAMEA3541475, study PRJEB24748) | human gut metagenome | biome: human gut; feature: human-associated habitat; material: faeces | place: China | collected 2012
ACTAGAGGACCGCCGTCGCGACAGCGGGCTACAGCAGCGCAGCCTCCCACTCGGCCTCGCGAAAGCCCACGAGCACGAAGTCGTCCCCGACCACGATCGGCCGCTTGACCAGCATGCCGTCCTCGGCGAGCAGCGCGAATGCGTCGGCGTCCGCCATACCGGCGTCGAGAAGAGCCTTAACGTTGCGCTCTCGGTAGAGGCGCCCGCTCGTGTTGAAGAAGCGGCGCACGGGCAGGCCGGAGCGAGCCTGCCAGGCGGCGAGCTCCTCGGCCGTCGGGTTGTCCTCGACGATGTGGCGGTCCGTGTAAGAGACGCCGTGCGCATCAAGCCACGCCTTCGCGCGCTTGCAGGTACTGCACTTCGGATACTCAACAAACAGCACGTCAGCCATGGCGGGTCCTTTCTTTCAGAAATTATTTGAAGTGTAGCATGAATAGCGTCAGCATACGCGCCGCCAATCGCGTATGAGATCTTGATCCGACATAAGCCGCATGGGATCATTGCGACATGGGCAACCAGAGGAGGCTTCGATGTCGGCATATTACGAACCTATCGAACTCACCATCAATGATCTGGACCGAATCACCCTTCCCGACTTTCAACGCGGCTTCGTCTGGAGCAAGAAAAAGAAAAACGAATTCATAGAGACTCTAAGTAAGGGGTTTCCTTTCGGAACGCTTTTGGTCTATCCAGAAAGTGAGGAAACTGGCTCTAGGCTTCTCCTTCTTGATGGTCAACAGAGACTTTCAACCATAAAAGAGTACCTAAGCGACCCGCTCGTCTTCTGGAAGCCAAACAACTCCGATAGCTATCAGCAGAGCCTCAAAGATATCAATCAGCTACTGGAAGACCAAACGGGAGAACCCAAGATCCTCAACGAGAAGGAATTTGATGACTTGGTCAATGGAGGAACAGACGCTGTCGCCAACTGGCTTGATCAACTGGATGACGAGAAGGGCGTCAACGCGTCGACGCGCACACAGGTCAGAACCATCTTCAAGGATCTCCACGCAAACATAGACTCCTACGTCAACGTCACCGACATCCGCATTCTCGCCATCAAGTTTACCGGCAGCAAGGAACACATTGCCGAGGTGTTCTCCAACCTGAACAAGGGCGGAATGCCCCTCTCGAAATACGAAATCTATCGTGCCGCATGGATTCATGAGAAAGTCGTCCTGAGTCCTGCGGGCAGTTCCAAGCAGCAAGACAAGATTCTTGGACTGGTCAAGGACTACTACACCGAGATGTCAAACAACGCCGAGTTCGACCTCAATGGCTTTTCAGAAGACGAACTCACCGCAGAACGCTCCATCACTCTTTCTGAGCTTGGGGCAGCCTTGGGCATGTTTGCGCAGAGTAATCTCGGCGCCCTTATATCAGATACGCCCAACTCGATCAATGAAATAGGATTCGGCATTCTTGGCATAGCCACCAACACGGATAACCGGCAGCTTGACATCCTTAGTTCGAAGGCGAATCAAATTCGCGACAACCTCCAAGTCATCCTTGAGAAAACGGAGCGAATCTGTGTCAACCTTCAATCAACGTTCGCCAAGCTCCTACGAAGAATAAGTGCGACAAAATCCGACTGTTTTGAGTCTGGGCTCTCCGCCTCATTCAAGACGCTCTCTTATTTTGCGGCCCTTTGGGACCTCGACCCAGACTCCGAAGAGTATCGAAGGTCACTGAACAACATCCGCTCTTACTATGTCTTTGACTCGTGGACCAAGGCATGGTCGTCACATGGCGACCAACGCCTTTCCGACTACTATCCAAAACAAGGAAAGCGCACGTATCTGGAGCCAGTCAGCCAAGAGTCCTTCGAGGATGCGCTCAATCAGTGGCTTTCAGACACTACTCCCGGAATCAACTTTAATAGGGAGACCAAAGCCCTGGTCACGATACACGCCAATCTCAGCTACCTATCCACCACGGTTCCTCATGGGGAGAGTTTTGAACTCGAGCACATCATCGCAAAGAAGCGAATAAACGAAGTGGACAGTGACCCAAGTAACAGGAAGATTTACGGGGGCGCCCTCGGCAATTGCATGTATCTTCCCAAGCAACTGAATAATAAGAAGAAAGAGAAGACTCTCTACGACATCAACTGTGACGGCAATTATGACGAGCTGATCCGGGATGCCTTCTACTTTGACAAGGAGCAGCTCGACTCTGCGCTCAGCGCTCTTGCCAGTAAGAATGTTGAGGAAGTTAATAAGCTGATCTCCATCCGAGGCAGCCAGGTCGGCAAGGACCTTATCAACAAGTTGCTGAAGGCATAGGTCCATGGCAGAGCAGCTCGTACACGAATGTCCCGTTTTCCTCCCTACGCTTGAACGCGCTGGGAGGATCGTGCCGCCCGAGTTTCTCCCTTGCTACGCGTGGTTTCTGGACAGCATGGGCGAGACGATTCCTCGACTCCCCCATCGATTGCCAGATGCCCAGAAACCCGACACACCGATACCACTGAGCCGAGATGCCGGAATCTACATCCCCAGCTCAACCCACGTAGAATATGACGGAGGGCGCAGATACGCGCTCTCGGTCCACTCCGCTGGCGCCGGGAAATACGACGACAGAGCCCCGATCCCTCTTGCAGACGGAACATGGGTGCTCGACTACGCCGCACACGAGGGCAAGGACTCCCGACAGGGATACAATTCCTCCCTGCTCAACTGCCTAAACGATGGCATTCCCGTAGGGGTCATGGTCAGAGTACCGAGCGGATATCAAATTCTCGGGCTCGCCTACGTCGAACGGTACAACAGCGCTATGCGAGTGTTCACACTGCACGGACCGATCACCCCAAGTACCGAAGCTGCCGGCGCCTTCGTCCCCCAAGGGTTTGAGGAGCTTTCACAGGACGAGAGGGACCTGTTCGTAGACTACGATGGTACTGACGAACGTCGCGTTGCGACCGTCCGGCAGGTTAGACGTGAGCAGCAGGGGAGATTTCGCGACGAACTCCTCAAGGCATATGCCGGCAGGTGCGCGATCAGCGGGACGAACGTACCGGAGGTCCTCCAGGCGGCACACATCAACCCCTATCGGGGGCGAAGGTCACAGATCGTCAGCAACGGCATCCTCCTGCGCGCCGATCTTCACCTGCTTTACGATGCGCACCTCATCTCCGTCGAACCCGACTCCCTCGAAGTGGCAATGGGCGAGCGCCTCTCCAACACCACCTACCTGCAGTACAATGCACGAAAGCTATACCGCCCGACCAAAGAGGCGCTGGCACCGAACCGAGACCTTCTCGCCGTGCATTATGAGCAATTCAGACGAGAGAACCATGTTCTCGTCGCCTAGCACCCAACAGCCCGTCAACGAGATCGCCCACCTGACACGAGACGAACTTGCGACACCATTGTGGAGAGCGCTTCCGACCGCGTGAAAAAAACAGTCATCGACGAGCGCCATAGCTCGCGTCGAACCCAAAGTCTGACCGGATCCAAGCTTGGCATGATCGAACCTCCGCCTCTAGCCGCCGAATCGTACGACCCCTGTCTCACACTGAGACGAGTGGAGATACAATTCGATGAAGCAAATACGATCGGAGGTGGAAGGCCGCCATGGACCGCAACCTGCGTGCCGTCATCTTTGACATGGGCAACGTGCTCATGACGTTTGACGGGCCGTACTTCTCCTCATGCTTCACCGACACGCCTGAGGACGCAGCGATGCTCGACGGAGCGCTCTTTGGCAGCCCGCTCTGGACGCTGCTCGACTCCGGCACCATCTCCCACGAGACGATGCGCCGCTACGCGCTCGCGCACCTGCCGGAGCGCCTGCACCCCAGTCTCGACGAGTGCCTCGAGCGCTGGCCGGAGAGGTCTCGGCCCATCGAGGCGACAAACGAGCTCGGCATCAGGCTCAAGCGGGAGGGGTATGGCGTCTACGTGCTATCAAACGCCAACACCCGCATCATGGACCAGCTCGGGCACGCGCCCATCGCGCCGCACCTGGACGGGTGCGTGGTCTCGGCGCAGGAGCGCATCATGAAGCCGGACCCGGCGATCTTCCGCCTGCTCTGCGACCGCTACCACCTCGACCCCGCGTCGTGCCTCTTCGTGGACGACAATGCGGACAACTGCGAGGGCGCGCGGGTGGCGGGAATGCACGCCCACCACTTCACCGGCAACGTCGGCGAGCTCGAGGCACGCGTTCGGCAGCTGGGCTAGACACCGAAAGGAGCCGGGGAAACCATGTTCACCGACGAGGACACAAAGCTCATCCGCCGCCTCTATCTCTGGCCCAAGCTGGGGACCTACTTCCTCTTCGCGATCTTCCCCACGCTCGCCGCGTGGGTGATTCTCATCATGATTGATGACATCGCGCTGGAGTCGCGGGGCACCTACGAGGCGGGCATCTTTGCCCTGATTCCCATCGTGCTCATCTACCTGGTCGTTTCCATGGTCCTGCTGGTACGCTCGCGCTCCCTCGCCGGCTCCGACGAGTGGGCCCGCGTCGAGCGCGTCGCGCTCACCCCGCACGTGGACGCGAGCACCCCCGGTGAGCTTCACGCCGCCCTCGGGCTCGCCTCGGCCGGTCGCGTTGCCGAGGCCGTCGGCGACGCTCGCGGCGACAGGAACCTCGAGGGTCTCGGCGAGACCGCCCAGGTGGCGGCCGGGGCGCTCGGCCTCTTCGGCATGTGGCAGCTCATGCGCAGCCTGCACGAGGCGGCCCGGCGCATCGCCGAGGGGTATCGCCTTCCCATGCCTGGGCTCGCCCTGCGGCGCCTCGTGGTTTTTCTCGCCCCGATAGTCGCGCTCGCGATCGTGTTCGCGCCGCGCTTTGCGGCGTCGGCGTCGGCCATGTCGGAGGCGCAGCAGGCGGCGGCGGAGACCATTGACGTCGTCGCATCGGCGTTCGAGGACGGCGGCTGCGGCTACGTCTCCGCCGACGACCCGCAGGAGGGCTACCAGAGCTACGGCTACCGCGTCTTTGGCTACACGCTCGACATCGGCGACCCGCAGACGTCGAGCCTGTGCGTGAGCACCAACGAGGACGGCGTGGTGGAGACGCTCGACTACCACACGGAGTTCGACCTCTCCCTCACCCCAGAGGAGAACCTCGCTCGCGCGGAGAGCGACTTCGCGCGGCTCGCGGGAATGGTCTCCGGGCTCGACGTCCCCGTCGCGACGGACGGCCTGCTCGCGGCCGACCCCACCTTCCCCGCAGAGTTCGTGGAGAGCTTTGTGTCCGGCTCGTACTACGACGACCTCATCGTGCGCTTTGAGACGGAGGGCGGACTGCGCGGCACGGTGAGCTACGAGACCGACCCGGAAGACGAGTACAACGAGTACAGCAGCTCGTACGTCTACCTGACCTTCGAGGAGCTCTAGCCCGCGGCGCGCGGCTGGCTAGAGGGCCTGCATCGCCACCGTGGCAACGACCCACGCGGCAAACAGGACGAGCAGCGCGCGCAGCCCCACACGCATCTCCTGTCGCACGGTAAGGCGCGCGAGCGCGGGGACGGCGCGACGCAGCGGCCGGCGATCGAGCATCAGATAGCAGACGATGACAGCGATCGGCGCCACAAAGGCCAGGTACGAGTAGACGAGGTACCACGTGGGCCAGGCGGCGTTCTCGGGTGTCGGGTCGACGATCGCCACGACGCAGCCCGCGACCATGAGCACGAGCGCGCCCAGCACGCAGGCGTCCCATGCGACGCCCAGCCAGCCCGGAACGCGAGAGAGGAGCGCCGGGCGAGTCGACGCGAACGTAGGGGGCTCGAGCGGCGCGACCTTCTCGCCCGAGGCGTCGGACAGGGCGGAGACCAGGGCATCCTTGAGCGAGCGGGCGGACGGGAGACGGTGTGCGGGATCGAGCTCCGTGGCCTGCGCTATGACCACGCGCAGGCGCTCCGGCACGTCATCGCGAGCGAAGCCCCTCTCGCGATCCGCCGGGGAGGGGTCACACCCCGTGAGGCAGAAGAAGAGAAGCATACCGAGGGCATAGACGTCGCTCGTCACGTCGGTCTGCCCAAAGCCGAACTGCTCCGGCGGGGCGTAGGCGCGTGTGCCGAAGCGCGTGGTGTCGCGCTCCGCGCCCTCGTGCCAGCTGCGTGCGATGCCCAGATCGATAAGGGTGACGCCTCCGAGCGAGACCATGACGTTGCCCGGCTTGAGGTCCCGGTGGATGAGCGGGGGATCGAAGCGCTCGTGAAGCTCGCTCACTGCGTCGCAGAGGTCGGGAAAGATGCGACGCACGAGGTCGAGCCGCGAGGACGCGCTACCCGCGTGCCCCACCGCGTCGGCGAGCGTCTCGCCCGCGACGTGCTCCATGACCACCACCAGCTGGTCGTCCCGACGATGGCACTCGACGATGCGGGGCAGGTGCGGCAGGCGCGCGCCATGTCGCTGCGCCTCGAAGACGCGCTCGTACGCCCCTCCCAGGCCCTCGGCGAGACGCTTGCGCACGAACGGCCCCAGCTCGGCGCCGTTCTCGCCCACGAAGTAGACGCGCTCGGTCGTCTCGAGGTCACCCCGCTTGAGCACCGCGTCCGCCCGGTAGCAGCCGTCGCGGTCGAGCGCGGCGAGGTAGTTTGAGAGCTCATCTTCCATGTGCCCATCCTAGCAGAGGGCTACTTCGCGACCCCACGAAAAAGTACCCAGACAATGGCGGTTCGGCAGACGTCAACTGGGAAAACGCCGTCGAAGGGGCATTATCTGGGTACTTTTTGGCGACCCCTGCTAGCAGATGGTCCTCTCGCCAAAGCGATAGAGCTCCTCGTTAACCTTCTGGAGCGAGCATCCGCGGTCGATGCAGAAGATGATGATGGCGTCGCGCCTGTCCTTGCAGTACAGCTCACTCACGCCGGCGGCCGTGAGCGCACGGTTGGTCTCCCTCAGGGAGAGCGCCATGGCGAAGGCGATCTGGAGCACCTTGTCCCGGCTGGGATGGCGCGTCCCCTGGAAAATCTGGTAGCCGAAGGTGTCGTTCAGGTTGGCCATGCGCACCACGCGAGAGCGCTCGAGCCCCTTCTCGTCCAGGAGCCGCTGGAGGTACTCGGCCAGGCTCAGGGCGTGCGGCTCGTGCTCCTCGAGATACGCGTCGATGCTCGACGTGGAGAGGAGCTCGTCGAGCAGCTCCTCGGTCAGCGGTTCGCTCATACGGGCCCCTCCCCTCTCGTGCTAGAAGCCGGTAACGTCAACGCGCTCGTAGGACGCCACCTCATCGGGCGACGCAGTTCCAACCGCCTCGAACTTCCACGTGCCACCGGCCTTGAGATTGTTGGTGTTGGCGAGTGCCGTGCCCACCTGCGCGCCGTCGGCGTCGTAGAGGTTGTACTCGACCTGGATGTAGCTCACCTCGTTCTCCGTGTTGTTGGTCAGCGTACCATTGATGTAGACCGCAAACCCGTTCGAGGTGTCGAGCTGCTCGTCGGAAATGGTATACGGCTCCGTCTGCTCGGCAGGCTGCTGCTCACTCGTCTGTGTCTCGTCACCCGCAGGTGCCTGGTTTGCCCCACCGTTACCGCCCATCGAGCCAATCGCGCCGATCACGACGAGCGCGACCACCACGATGAGGACGATCTTCCCAACGCCTCTCTTGCCTTCTTTTGCTGCCATGTCCGTTCCTTTCCTCACGCCCCACAGGGCACCTTTCGTCGGCATCCTCGACGATACGGATATTCAACTGACGTTTCATTAGCTGGGAGCTAAGCGCAGACGGCCGAGAAGGGCGACGCCTGCCACACCGCACGCAAGTAGGCAAGCACGCTCGCCAGAGCGGCTCCGCACGTCACGCGCTATGCTGTGGGGGCAACCAAGAGACAAGGACCCCACATGGCGCACAGACTCACCGAGCAGGAGCACGACACGGTGCTCACGCTTGCAAAGACCCTGGGCAGGCAGCTTCCCTCGCAGTTCCGCAGCGTGGCGGGCGGCATCGCGAGCGGGCTCGTTCGCTCGCGCAAGAGCCCGCTTCCCGCGGCGGACGTGGCATCGGTCCTGGAGAAGTACGGGGCGGACGAGACTGCGCTCAGGGCCCTGCTCGACGCCGGCGTGCTCGAGCCCACCGAGGGAGGCTACCTGCTGCACGCTCCGCGCGACGAGGAGGCACCCGCCGAGGAGGGCGAGCGCTCGATCGCCCGCACCGAGACGCCCCGTCCGCCCGCGCGACGCGGCGGGCGGGGACTCGCCGGGCTGGACACCATCCGCAAGCAGACGCCCGAGCTCAACGACGTGCGCCGCCAGATCATCGGCCTCGACCCGCGCCTGTGGATCAACGGCTGGCTGCTCAGCACCCCCGACGCCTTCCTGCGCTACGAGCGCGAGCTGCGGGCCCTCGACGCCGCGCTCGCGGGAGGGGCCACGCTGGGAGACGGCACGCTCAGCCTGCGCGAGCTCTCCTACCAGCTCTTCGGCGACGAGAAGTTCCTCGCCGTCGAGGCCGACGGCCGCAAGCTCCTGCACCTCATGGGCATCACCGACGTCGTGAACAGCCGCCCGCAGATGAGGCTCGAGCTGCTGCACCACATCCCCAAGCGCCACCGGCACATGCGGCTCGTCGTGTCCGAGAACCTCGACCCCTGGGTCAACATGCGCAACGCGATGTTCGTCGACGGCCGAAAGAAGATTCTCGGGGAGCGCGTCCACGGCGTCGTGTTTGGCAACGGCTACCTCGTGGACGACCCGCACAAGCTCCCCGACCTTCTCGACACGCTGCATGCCGACGACGTGCGAATCCTCTACTGGGGAGACATCGACCGCGCCGGCCTCTCCATCCTGTCCAAGCTCTCCGACATGGCAGACGGGCGCTTCTCCGTGGAGCCGTTTGCGCCCGCCTATCGCAAGATGGTCCGCCGCGCCATGCGGCGCTTCCCCGACCCGCTCATGAACGAGGAGACGGACCAGGGCGGCGTGCGCCTGGACGGCATCGAGCTCATGGAGGGCGCCCTGGACAAGGACGAGATGGCCTACCTGCGCGCGGTCGTGGAGGACGCTCGCCTCATCCCCCAGGAGATCCTCACCGCGCACGACCTCTAGCACGCCCGCTCGCCGACTCCGCCCCCTCCCTCGCGCCGATATGCTACCTATGTAGTTACAATTCAGGCACCAGCGGAGAGAGGAGAGTCATGAACGTCGTCATCGTCGGGGCCAACCACGCCGGAATCGCCGCGGCAAACACCCTGCTCGACAACTATCCGGACGCGCGCGTCACCATGATCGACCGCAACACCAACCTGAGCTACCTCGGGTGCGGTACCGCGCTGTGGGTCGGCCGCCAGATCGACTCGTACGAGAAGCTCTTCTACACCAACGAGGAGGCCTTCGTCGCCAAGGGCGCGCAGGTCCACATGGAGACGAGCGTCACCGGAATCGACTTCGACGGGCACCTGGTGGGATGCGCGGCGGCCGACGGCTCCTCCTTCGAGGTGCCCTATGACAAGCTGATCCTCGCCACGGGGTCGCTGCCCATCTCGCCCAGTCTTCCCGGCGCCGACCTCGACGGCATCAGCTTCCTCAAGCTCTTCCAGGAGGGCCAGGAGGTGGACCGCCAGGTCTCCGACGAGGCCGTGCGCTCCGTTGCCGTCATCGGCGCCGGCTACATCGGCGTGGAGATCGCCGAGGCCGCCAGGCGCCGCGGCAAGGAGGTGCGCATCTTCGACATTGCGCCCACTTCGCTCGCCAGCTACTACGACCCCGAGTTCGCCCGCCTCGAGCGCCTTGCCCAGGGCGGCATCGAGTGCCACTTCGGCGAGGCCGTGACCTCCTACGGCGGCGACGATGCCGGCCACGTGCGCTCCGTCGCCACCGAGAAGGGCACCTACCCCGCCGACCTCGTCATCAACGCGATCGGCTTCGTGCCCAACGTGGGGCTCGGCCGCGACCACCTGGAGCTCGGCGCCAAGGGGGCCTACCGTGTGGACGCCCACCAGCAGACGAGCGACCCCGACGTCTACGCCGTCGGCGACTGCGCCACGATCTACTCAAACGCCCTGCGTGCCGAGACCTACATCGCGCTGGCAACCAATGCCGTGCGCTCGGGCATCGTGGCGGGGCACAACGTCGGCGGCACCCCGCTCGAGGCCATCGGCGTCCAGGGCTCCAACGCCATCTCGGTCTTTGGGCTCAACCTCTGCTCGACGGGCCTCTCCGCGGTGGCGGCCGAGAAGGCGGGCATGGACGTCGACTGGTCCGACTTCTCCGACCTGCAGCGTCCCGGCTTCATGCGCGAGAACGCCGAGGTCAAGATTCGCATCGTCTACGAGAGGGACAGCCGTCGCGTCGTGGGCGCCCAGCTTGCGAGCGAGTACGACGTCTCGATGGCGATCCACATGTTCTCGCTCGCCATCGAGGAGGGCGTGACCGTCGACAGGCTCAAGCTGCTCGACATCTTCTTCCTCCCCCACTTCAACCAGCCGTACAACTACATCACGATGTGCGCCCTCGGCGCAAAGTAGTTCGCCCGGGTCTCGAATGTGGAGACGCGTCCACATTCGAGATTTTCCCTTGCGAGCGAGAAGGACAGTGAGTATAGTTATTCCTTGCACACGCGAGGTGCACACAGTGCGGGGTGGAGCAGTCTGGTAGCTCGTCGGGCTCATAACCCGAAGGTCGTAGGTTCAAATCCTGCCCCCGCGACCATGAACTTGCCCTCCTAGCTGGGAATCAGCTAGGAGGTTTTCTTTTATCAAGCACCCGATCCGTCTACCAGAGCGTGCCCTGGCGCTGCACGAGAGAGACCATCTTACGCTCGGTGATCACGTCATCTGGTCCCACCCGGCCACACAGCAGCGGCGAGGTGGGGTCGTAGGCCGCGCAGGCACGCTCCACGGCCTCGGGGCTGTAGTTGGCGTAGCAGTAGACGCACCCGTGACGGCATGTGTTGTACGTCCCCACCTCCACGCTCGCGCAGCAGCCGCACTCGGCGCGCTGGGCCTTGTCCTTGCCCACCTTGAGCGGGGCGCCGACCAGCCGCTCGATCAGCGCACGGTCGATGCAGCTGTTGTGCTCGATCCCGCAGGCGGCGAGGTCGATCTTCTCGGCGCACGAGCCGACCGTCATCCCGTGCTCGCGCGCAATCCCCGCGAGCTCCGCGGCAAACGCCGCGAGCTCCCCCGTCGGCAGCTCCCGCGCGTGCAGGCGCTCCATGCTGGCGCGGTTCCTGGCGTAGGTGTCCACAAAGCTGATCACGCACCTCTCGGTTGCGCCGTCCAGGGCCTCGGCTATGGCGCGGAAGGCACGCAGATGATAGGCGGGCGTGTAGGTGTCGTTGAAGAGAATCGGATCGTAGCGCCAGACCGCGCGCTCGGGCCCGATGGCCTGGGAGAGCTCGAGGAACGCCGGAATCAGGGCCGCGTGCTTGTCCGGCACGCGCGGCTCGACGTCGCGCCCGTAGCCCGTGAGCGTCACCTGGAAGTAGTAGGCATAGGCAGCGAGCTCGCCGAGGCGTCGCGTGAGCGGGGCGGGGTTGTTGGTCCAGAAGACGATGCAGTCCACGACCTCGGGGTCCAGGCTGACGCGGCTGATCTGGTGCGCGTTCATGGGGTTGCGCACGTAGAGGAAGCCCTCCCTCACGCGGTTGCAGAACCAGTCCGCATAGAAGGCGGGGATGTCGGTGCGCCGGCTTGCCGAGATGATCATCGCGCAACCCCCTCGTCGCCCATACGCACGAGCGTCAGCACCTCGTAGCAGACGTACTTGGCCGTGCCGATGGGCGAATGGTCCATCGCCCGGCACTCCCACCCGCAGTCGATGAAACGGGACGACCGCTTCTGGTCGCACGCGTCCCAGCGGGGGCAGAGCTCGTGGAAGCCCCGCCTCTTGCGGTCCCCAATCTCCCGAGGAACCCCGAACAGCTTGTCCAGCGCTCCCAGCGTCTCGTTCTGCGGGATGCCGGGAATGCCGGGGTGCACGTCATAGGAGCGCCTCAGGCGCGAGACGAACGCCTCCACGTGCCCCTCGACGCCCGGCTGCCAGACCGCCCTGTTCGTGGGCTTGCCGCCGCTCGCCCAGATTCGGTCCGCACCGACCGTGTCCTGTGGCGGGCAGATGACCGCATACATCCATCCGCCCGTTCTCCTCGCCATCGCGTCGGCCAGTCGCGCAAGGCTCTCCGCGTCGATCTCCAGGATGGACTTGGGGAACATGACGACGTCCGCGCCGGAGAGCGGGTCTCCGCCCTCTCCCCCGCAGAGGTACTCGACGGCATCCCGCCCGTAGACGTACCTCGATCCCGCCAGCCTGTCATTCTTGAGCAGCCTGAACGCATGGGCGCTCCAGTCGATCAGGTCGATGCCCACATAGCTGATGCGCGTCTCGGAGCGGTCCCAGTCCTCGGCGCACCTCAGGGCGTAGTCCAGGGCCCAGTAGTCGATGCCCGTGCCGCAGCCAACGGAGACCACGCTGAGCTCCTTGCGGGGGATCTCGCGCTCGAGGATCTCCTGGTACGCGCGGAAGTACTCGTAGCCGTAGCCGAGGGTGTAGCGCCAGACGTAGAACGCCTGGGTGAGCGGGTCGGTGTAGTCCACGTCGCGCTGGATGCCCTCGTCGTCCGTGCCGAAGTCGGGGACGAGGTCGCAGGGACGGTGCCCCTCTTGGTCGTACTCATCGGAGGCGCAGAGGCGCTCGATCTCATCCCGCGCCCTCTCGACGGCGTCCATCAGCGTCCGCCGCGAGAAGTACGTGAGCCTCTTGCCGTTCTTCACGTCTGACATGGCGTCCTCCCGTCACGTGCGCCCGTTCGCGCGCCGCTCGTCATCAATCTCGCGTCTCCACCGAGACGGCGATCCAGCCCCAGGAGCGCCGTCGCCTGTCCCAGCGCAGGCGGGCCCTCGCGTCGATTCGATCCCCGGCGCGCAGGCCGCGCTCCGCGACCATGCGTGCGGGGACGAGACACTCGCCCACGAAGGCCGCGCCTCCGGAGGAGACCCTCAGCTCTCCCGTCGCCAGGCGCTCCACGTCCTCCCGCCGGGGCGGCTCCACGCGCTCCACGGCATCGGCGACGAAGCCCCACGAGCCCTCGTCGCCCCCCTCTCCCTCGCGGTAGCTCGCCGCGGCCATGCCGGCCACCACGGACAGGTCCCCTATCGCGTGGCCCCTGACCAGGCGCTCAGGCACCAGGATATCGTTTCCCGCCGCCGTGCCGCCCGGCAGCCGGACAAACCCGTAGGAGCCCACGCGCTCAAAGCGCCCCTCGAAGCGGCGCACGAAGGTCGCGCGAACGGCCGGGTCCGTGCAGAGGGTGGGATCGCCCAGTATGGCGCGGCCGTCCGGCGAAAGAACCGCGTCGTAGACCTCGTGGGTCCTGAGCTCGTGCGCCAGCCGGGCGTCGCGCACCACGCTGCGCTCGATGCTCAGCTCCGGCGCGCCGTACTCGCGCACGGCGGAGCGCCGGTAGGCCGTGATCCCCACAGAGCCGCGGCGCGGACTCGCCCACTCCACGTAGAACGGCGTGCGAGGCAGCCTCGAGAGGGCGTCCGCGGGGGCGTCTCCCTTCTCGCCCGGCGCGTCCCAGCTGCCGCGACGCAGGTCCTCCGTCAGGACGAACGGCTCCGGTCCGCACCACGACACCAGCGCGTCAAGGTCCTGCGGCGAGGTGCCAAAGGCCGAGAAGAAC
>OGXS01001707.1_pt1 | contig 13403 bp, 10 predicted proteins | sample 1576371 | NCBI WGS metagenome assembly OGXS01 (sample SAMEA3541475, study PRJEB24748) | human gut metagenome | biome: human gut; feature: human-associated habitat; material: faeces | place: China | collected 2012
GGACGATTGAATCCGCAGAAAAACTGTTTTTGCAGCAGGAGATGGTTCCGGTGGCAGAGCGGGGAGAAATACAAAAAGGAAAAGCTGTGATTCGCTGTTATGTTAACGGAGAAGTAGAAAATTACGACATTTTGGTGACAGATATCGACGATTCCGGACAGGAAATCAACAAAGGGCTGGTCATACAGGTGACAGACGAAGCGCTGCTTGAGAAGACCGGCGGCATCATACAGGGGATGAGCGGAAGCCCGATTTTACAGAACGGAAAGCTGATCGGAGCGGTTACGCATGTGTTTGTACAGGATTCGGCAAAAGGCTACGGTATTTTTATTGAGAATATGTTGTCGAATCTTTCTGCCTAGTTTTGTCGAATAAGGTCTCCCTGATTTTCTTGCATTTTGGCAGATAGGGCAGATATAATGAAAAGCGTGGCGTTTAAAAGTTCAGGCAGTGAACAGAGGGAGAGGAACTATGGAACAGGTAAACGTGGCGATTGCTGACGATAATGAGCGGATTTTGGATCTTCTGGAGGAAATCATCAACATGGACAAAGAACTTCATGTTGTAGGAAAAGCAAAAAATGGGGAAGAAATGTGTCAGATCATCCGAAATAAGCAGCCGGATGGCGTATTATTGGACCTGATCATGCCGAAAATGGATGGTCTGACTGTGATGGAGAAGATCAATCAGGATAAAAATGTACAGAAGCGTCCGGACTTTATCGTAGTGACAGCAGTCGGCCAGGAGCGGATTACAGAAGATGCATTTCGTAAAGGTGCTTCTTACTATATTCTGAAACCGTTCAGTAATCAGATGGTGCTGGACAAGATCCGTGAAGCTGGAAAATATCATGTGCCGGAAGCAAAATCATTTGCACCGGTTGGAAATGCAGAAGCTTCGGAGCCGAAGATAAATCTGGAAAATCGTGTAACGGATATGATACATGAGATAGGGATTCCAGCGCATATCAAAGGATATCATTATCTGAGAGATGCGATTCTTATGGCAATTGAAGATATGGATGTATTAAATGCAGTGACAAAAGTATTATATCCGACTGTTGCAAAGATGCATCAGACGACGGCAAGCCGTGTGGAACGTGCAATCCGTCACGCAATTGAAGTGGCGTGGAGCAGAGGAAAATTAGATACTTTGGACGAGCTGTTTGGATATACTGTGAATGGAGGAAAGGGGAAACCGACCAATTCTGAATTCATCGCACTTATCGCAGATACGATACGTTTAGAATATAAACATAGATAAAAGGCTTTTCTTCTGAAAAAAAATACTGTATAATGATTCATATATCGTGGAATCGGGAGGAAATCACTATGAAAAAAATACTCTTTGCCACTTCAGAAGCAGTGCCATTTATTAAGACCGGAGGTCTGGCAGATGTGGCAGGTTCTTTACCGAAATTCTTTGATAAAGAAAAATATGATGTAAGAGTCATGCTTCCAAAGTATATGTGTATGAAAGAATCCTGGAAGGAAAAGCTTCAGTATAAGACGCATTTTTATATGGATCTTGGCTGGCGGACACAGTATGTCGGGGTTCTGGAGACAGAGTATGAAGGAGTCACCTTTTATTTTATCGATAATGAATTTTATTTTAATGGTTTTGCACCATATGGAGAGATGTATACAGATGTTGAGAAGTTTTCATTTTTCTCAAAGGCAGTATTGAGTGCTCTTCCGGTCATTGATTTCAGACCGGACATCATTCACTGCCATGACTGGCAGACGGGACTGATCCCGATATTTCTGGATAATTTTCGGTATTCCAGTGAATATTACCGCGGAATCAAGACTGTGATGACGATACATAATCTGAAGTTCCAGGGGATGTGGGATGCAAAAAAAGTGCGTGACATTACCGGACTTCCGGAGTATTATTTTGTACCGGACAAGCTGACATCTTATGATGATGCCAACATGTTAAAGGGCGGTATCGTCTATGCAGATAAAGTGACAACTGTCAGCAGCTCCTATGCAGAGGAAATTAAGACTCCGTTTTACGGAGAAAAGCTGGAAGGGCTGATGCAGGCCAGGTCGGCAAGCCTTTCCGGTATTGTGAATGGAATCGACTATGATATATATAATCCGCAGACAGACAAGGATATTTACAGGAATTACAGTGTAGAGAATTTCCGGAAAGAGAAGATTAAGAATAAAATTGAACTTCAAAAAGAGCTTGGACTTGCACAGGACCATAAGGAGCTGATGATCGGTATCGTATCCAGACTGACAGATCAGAAGGGATTTGATCTGATCGCTTGTGTGATGGATGAACTGTGTCAGGATGCAATTCAGATTGTTGCGCTTGGAACAGGTGAGGAGCAGTATGAGAATATGTTCCGCCACTATGCATGGAAATATCCGGATAAAGTATCTGCGAATATTTATTATTCAGAGGCAATGTCTCACAAGGTCTATGCGGCATGTGATGCATTTCTGATGCCGTCACTGTTTGAGCCTTGTGGTCTGAGTCAGCTTATGAGCCTTAGATATGGAACGGTTCCGATTGTCAGAGAGACTGGAGGACTTAAGGATACGGTAGAGCCATATAATGAATATGAGAAGACTGGAACAGGATTCAGCTTTGCAAATTATAATGCACATGAGATGATGGCAACTGTGCGTTATGCAGAAAAAATATATTACGACAAGAAGAGAGACTGGAATAAGATTGTAGAACGGGGAATGAGTAAGGATTTTTCATGGAAGAGTTCTGCAAAACAGTATGAGGAATTATACGATGACATGTAAGATAAGAGACATTTTAAAAGATCAGACACCACAGGTTTCATTTGAAATCTTTCCACCGAAGACAGATGCAGGATATGACAGTGTGCTTTCCGCTGCTGAGAAGATTGCGGCATTAAAGCCGTCGTTTATTAGTGTAACTTATGGAGCAGGCGGTGGAACAAGTAAGAACACAGTAAGTATTGCATCTCATATCAAAGATGATTTTGGAGTAACAAGTCTTGCGCACCTGACGTGCGTATCGTCTACAAGAGAAGAAGTACATCGGGTCATTGATAAGTTAAAAGAAAAGAACATTGATAATATATTAGCGCTTCGCGGAGATATTCCGAAAGATAATGCATTTCCACTTCCGAACCAATATCGTTATGCATGTGAACTGATTGAAGATATCAAACAGCAGGGAGATTTCTGCATCGGGGCGGCATGTTATCCGGAAGGCCATGTGGAGACGGAGCATAAGAAAGACGATATCAGCAATCTGAAGACGAAAGTAGACTGTGGAGTTGATTTCCTGACAACACAGATGTTTTTTGATAATAATATTTTTTATAATTTCCTGTATCGTATACGTGAAAAAGGAATTTTAGTTCCGGTACTTCCGGGAATTATGCCGATTACGAATAAAAAGCAGTTAAGACGTTCTATGGAATTATCCGGGACAGCAGTTCCGCAGAGATTCCTGGCAATTATCGATCGGTTTGGAGATGATCCTGAGGCAATGAAGCAGGCGGGAATTGCGTATGCAACAGATCAGATCATTGACCTGATTGCCAATGGTATCAATCACATTCATGTGTATTCTATGAATAAACCGGATGTAGCAGCAGCAATCATGAATAACCTGTCAGCAATATTAAAAGTAGAAGATTAGATTGGATGTTGGAACATGGATAAAAGGACATTAGAAGCGGTCCGTTATCTTGGATATGGAAAACATGCGGTAGACGATCAGACGTTAGCCTTGATCCGGGATTCATTTGAAGACCTGGAACGGGTCGCTAAGAGGAGAATCGTCTATCGCATCTTTGAGTTAAAGGTATCGGACGAAGAACACTTGAATATTGAAGGACTTGAAATTACAAGCAGGAATCTGGCAAAGAATATGAAAGGTTGTACCCAGGTCGTGATGCTTGGTGCAACGCTTGGAGTAGAAGTTGATATGCTGATGAAGCGTTATTCTCTGACAGAAATGTCCAGAACAGTTGTTTTACAGGCCTGTGCAGCAGCAATGCTGGAGGAATATTTAAATAACTGGCAGAAAAGTCTGAAAGAAGAGATGACCTCACAGGGATATTTCCTGCGTCCGAGATTTAGCCCGGGATACGGTGATTTCAGCATTTTACACCAAAAGGATATTCTCGGAATGCTGGATTGTGCAAAGAAGATCGGACTTACTATGACTGAAAGCAGTATGCTGACACCGACGAAATCAGTAACAGCAGTTATTGGACTTGGCAGGGAAGAGGTTCACTGTCATGAAGAAGGATGCGAATCCTGCAGTAAAAAAGATTGTATTTACCGGAGGAACTAACGAATGATATTAGACAGATTAGGGAAAGAACTCATATATTTTGACGGGGGGACCGGAACTCTTCTGCAGGAGCGGGGATTAAAACCGGGAGAATTGCCAGAAACATGGAGCCTGGAACGTGCAGATGATATGATTGATATTGCAAGACAGTATTATGAGGCTGGAAGTGATATTGTGCTAAGTAACACATTTGGCGCAAATGCACTGAAATTTCATGATTCCAGACATAAATTAGATGAAACCGTAAAAGCAGCAATTGAAAATGTGAGAAAAGGAGCTAAACTAGGTGTCAAAGATGGCAGAGAGACTTATGTAGGACTTGATATCGGGCCGACAGGAAAACTCTTAAAGCCAATGGGAGATCTGGATTTTGAAGATGCATATCAGGCGTTTGCAGAGGTGGCAAGACTTGGCGAAGAAGCAGGTGCTGATCTGATCCATATAGAGACGATGAGTGATACTTATGAAGTGAAGGCAGCAGTACTTGCTGCAAAGGAGAATACTTCACTTCCGGTATTTGCAACTATGATCTTTGATGACAAAGGAAAACTTCTGACCGGAGGAGATGTGCCGTCGGTTGTAGCAATGCTGGAAGGGCTCCGCGTAGACGCACTTGGAATCAACTGTGGCATGGGACCAGAGCAGATGATGCCGATTCTGGATGAAATTTTACAATATGCTTCTGTTCCCGTCATTGTTAAGCCGAATGCCGGGCTCCCAAAACAAAAAGACGGAGAGGTGTATTACGACGTAGAACCTGAAGAATTCGGGAGATTCATGGCTGAAATCCTGAAACGTGGTGCCAGTCTGATCGGCGGCTGTTGCGGAACAACTCCGGCACACATCCGTGCCATGGTGGAAGCAACGAAAGATCAGAGGGACATTACAGACCGGCCTGGAAAAGAATTTATGAACCGGACAATCGTATCCTCCTATGGGCGAGCTGTGGAACTTGGCGGGAAACCGATGATCATCGGAGAGAGAATCAATCCAACAGGTAAGAAAAAATTCAAACAGGCACTCAAAGACCATGATATTGATTATATATTAAGAGAAGCTATTTCACAGCAGGATGCAGGAGCACATATCCTGGACGTCAATGTAGGGCTTCCAGATATAGATGAACCGGCTTTGATGCGTGAGGTGGTGCAGGAGCTTCAAAGTGTAACGAGTCTTCCACTTCAAATTGATACGGTAGATATAAGTGCTCTGGAAGCAGCTATGCGAATTTACAACGGAAAGCCAATGGTCAACTCTGTCAATGGAAAACAAAGTTCCATGGATGCAGTATTTCCACTGATTCAGAAATATGGCGGGGTGGTTGTCGGTCTTACTCTCGATGAAGATGGAATTCCGGCAACAGCCGAAGGGCGTGTAAAGGTTGCAGGCAAAATTATCGAAGAGGCAAAGAAATATGGTATCGATAAGAAAGATATTGTAATTGATGTTCTTTGTATGACGATCAGTTCTGAGCCGACAGGAGCAATCACTACGCTGGAAGCTCTGAGACAGGTACGAGAAAAATATGGAGTTTGTGCGGTACTTGGTGTATCAAACATTTCCTTTGGGCTTCCATACAGACCGGCAGTGAACTCCAATTTCTATACTATGGCAATGCAGTCAGGCTTAAGCGCGGGAATCATTAATCCGCTTTCAGAGGATATGATGCGTTCTTATTATTCTTTCTGTGCGCTGATGAATTATGATGAAAATTGTGAGAAATATATTGAACAGTATGGAAGTCAGAAAGTGCAGGCTGTGACACCTGCCACAAAGGCGGAGATGACGCTTAAGACTGCCATTGAGAAAGGCCTGAAGGAAGAAGCACATCACATAACAGCAGAGCTTGTGAAAGATAAAGCTCCACTGGATATCATTAACGAGGAATTGATCCCGGCACTTGACCAGGTCGGAAAAGGATTTGAAAAAGCAACCGTATTTTTACCACAGCTTCTGATGAGTGCTGATGCAGCAAAGATAGCATTTGCAGTTTTGAAAGATGAACTTGCCAAGAGCGGTGAGAGCGAGCAGGCTAAAGATAAAGTCATTCTTGCTACCGTAAAAGGAGATATTCATGATATTGGCAAGAATATTGTAAAAGTTCTTCTTGAAAATTACAGCTTTGATGTGATCGATCTTGGAAAAGATGTTCCGCCGGAGGAGATTGTCGAGACAGCAATAAAGGAAGATGTCAGACTGGTGGGATTAAGCGCTCTGATGACTACAACTGTAGTCAGCATGGAAGAGACAATCAGACAGCTTCGCAAGAAAAAACCAGAATGCAAGGTAATGGTCGGCGGAGCGGTACTGAATCAGGATTATTCGGATATGATCGGAGCAGATTTCTACGGAAAAGATGCGATGCAGTCCGTTTATTATGCACAACAATTATTTGGAGGAGAGAAATAGACATGAGTTTAATATTACCAGAAAATTATGATCCACACATGACCGTGCGCGAGACACAGAAGGCAATTAAGTATATCCGTGATACATTCCAGAGAGAATTCGGAAAAGAAATGAATCTGGAGCGTATCTCAGCACCGCTTTTTGTTGAGAAGAGCAGTGGTCTTAATGATAACCTGAATGGAGTTGAAAGACCGGTACAGTTTGATGTTGCCGGAATTCCGGGAGAGACCGTAGAAGTTGTACATTCTCTTGCAAAATGGAAACGTATGGCTCTCAAAAAATATGACTTTGAGCCAGGCGAAGGACTCTACACAAACATGAACGCTATCCGGCGCGATGAGGAACTTGATAACCTTCATTCCTGCTATGTTGACCAGTGGGACTGGGAAAAAGTTATCCGTAAGGTGGACAGAACGGAAGAGACATTAAAGACAACCGTACGTCATATCTTTAAAATTATCAAACATATGGAACATGAGGTGTGGTACAAATACCCGCAGGCAGTGAAACATTTACCGGATGATGTAACATTTATCACGACTCAGGAACTGGAAGACAGATATCCGGACAAAACTCCAAAGGAGAGAGAGAACCTGATTACAAAAGAATATGGCTGTGTATTTCTGATGAAGATTGGAGATAAGCTTGCAAGCGGTGAACCACATGACGGACGTGCACCGGATTATGACGACTGGCAGTTGAACGGAGATATTCTGTTCTGGCATGATACATTAGATTGTGCACTTGAAATCTCCAGCATGGGTATCCGGGTAGATGAGAAATCTCTTGCTTCCCAGCTTAAGAAAGCAGGCTGCGAGGACAGACGAGAGCTTCCATACCACAAAATGCTTCTTCACGGAGAACTTCCATACACAATCGGAGGAGGTATTGGACAGTCCAGACTGTGTATGCTCCTTCTCGACCGGGCGCATGTAGGCGAGGTGCAGGCAAGTCTCTGGCCGGAAGAGATGAGACAGACATGCAGAGAGCATGACATTATCCTTTTATAGATTATAAAAATGTAAACGGATAAATTTCGTTTGCCAGGAGAAAAGGAGATTCCACCAAAAGAACTGGAAGAAATTGAATTGAAATAAATTCAACGGACGTTGACAAACGAAAGATGACTACTTATAATTATAAGTTAGTGAATTTTTGAGGAGGAAATTATGCAGAAATACGGAGTTAACGAATTAAGAAGAATGTTCCTTGAATTCTTTGAAAGCAAGGATCACCTGGTACTTAAAAGTTTTTCACTGGTGCCACATAACGATAAAAGTTTATTGTTGATCAATTCCGGTATGGCACCAATGAAGCCATACTTTACAGGACAGGAGATCCCGCCGAGAAGAAGAGTGACAACCTGTCAGAAGTGTATCCGTACAGGAGATATCGAGAATGTAGGTAAGACAGCTCGTCATGGTACATTTTTCGAGATGCTTGGTAACTTTTCTTTTGGAGATTATTTTAAGACAGAGGCAATCCACTGGACATGGGAGTTCCTTACAGAGGTTGTAGGACTTGATCCGGAGAGATTATATCCTTCTGTATATGAGAATGACGATGAAGCATGGGAAATCTGGAATAAAGAAATCGGTGTCCCTGCAGAGCGTATCTTCCGTTTCGGAAAAGAAGATAACTTCTGGGAGCATGGTTCAGGTCCTTGTGGTCCATGCTCAGAAGTTTATTATGACCGTGGTGAAAAATATGGCTGTGGAAAACCAGGCTGTACAGTAGGCTGCGAATGTGACCGTTATATGGAAATCTGGAATGATGTATTTTCACAGTTCAACAATGACGGACATGGGAACTATTCTGACCTGGCTCAGAAGAACATTGATACAGGTATGGGACTGGAGCGTCTTGCATGTGTCGTACAGGATGTAGACTCCATGTTTGATATTGATACAATGAAAGCATTGCGTGACCATGTATGCGCTATGTCAGGAAAGCATTATGGCATCGACCACGAGACAGATGTTTCTCTTCGTGTCGTAACAGATCATATCCGTTCTGTTACATTTATGATTTCAGACGGAATTATGCCATCTAACAGTGGGCGTGGCTATGTACTCCGCCGTCTGCTCCGCCGTGCTTGCCGTCACGGAAGACTTCTCGGTATCGAGAGAGCTTTCCTTGTAGAGCTTGCACAGACTGTTATTGATGGTTCAAAAGATGGATATCCGGAGCTTGAAGAGAAGAAAGACTTTATCTTCAACGTGATTGCAAAAGAAGAGGCTCAGTTCAATAAGACAATTGATCAGGGACTTTCTATTCTTGCAGACATGGAAGAAGAGATGAAGAAAAATGGTGAGACAGTTCTTTCCGGAGAAAATGCATTTAAACTTTATGATACTTATGGATTCCCAATTGATCTGACAAGCGAGATTCTGGATGAGAAGGGTCTGACTTATGATAAGGAAGGGTTTGAAAAAGCTCAGAAAGAGCAGCGTGCGAAATCAGAGGGAACATTTGGTACTCACAGCTACACTGGAAAAGACGCTACAGTTTATGATGAACTGGATGCAGAGCTTGCAACAGAATTCGTAGGATACGAGAATCTTGTATGTGATGCAAAAGTGACAGCACTTACAAGTGAAGAGGAGATTGTAGACGCATTATCCGATGGCGAGAAAGGTACAATTATTGTTGATAAGACTACATTTTATGGAACAATGGGTGGTCAGGAAGGTGACATCGGTACCATTAAGACTGCTGGTGGAGAGTTCGTAGTAGAGAATACAATTCACCTTGCCGGAACAAAGATTGGACATGTGGGATATGTAAGCCATGGAATGATCAAAGTCGGTGATCCAGTATCTATGGAAGTAGATAAAGAGAATCGTAATCTGTCAGCAAGAAACCACAGTGCAACACATCTTCTTCAGGCAGCTCTCCGCCAGGTACTTGGAACACATGTTGAGCAGGCAGGTTCTTATGTAGATGCTGAGAGACTTCGTTTTGACTTTACACATTTCTCAGCATTGTCAAAAGAAGAGTTAAAGCAAGTAGAAAATATTGTAAATGAAAAGATTGCAGAATGCTTACCGGTCGTAGCTAAGAATATGCCAATCGAGGAAGCAAGAAAGACTGGAGCAGCAGCCCTTTTCGGTGAGAAATATGGTGATGTTGTCCGTGTCGTAAGCATGGGAGATTTTTCAGTAGAGTTCTGTGGAGGTACTCACGTATCGAATACAGGAGTTATCAGTGCACTTAAGATTATTTCTGAGACAGGTGTTGCAGCAGGAGTCAGACGTATTGAGGCTCTGACTTCAAAGGGACTTCTGAAATATTATGATGATATGGAAAAGAAACTTCAAGAGGCAGCAGCTCTTGTGAAAGCAACTCCGAACCAGTTATCAGATAAGATCCGTCATCTTCAGGCTGAGAATAAAGATCTTCACAGCGAGCTTGAGAGCGTGAAGAGTAAGATGGCAAAAGAGGCAATGGGAGATGTATCTGATCAGGTTACAGAAGTAAAAGGTGTAAAACTTATTGCTGCAAAAGTAGAGAATGTAGATATGAATGGACTTCGTGATCTTGGAGATCAGTTGAAAGAAAAACTTGGTGAAGGTGTGATCGTTCTTGCATCCGCGGCAGGTGGAAAAGTAAGCCTTGTTGCAATGGCAACAGATGAGGCTGTGAAGAAAGGTGCCCATGCCGGAAATCTGATCAAAGGCATTGCCGGCCTTGTTGGAGGTGGCGGCGGTGGACGTCCGAATATGGCACAGGCTGGAGGAAAGAATCCAGACGGAATTGACGCTGCAATTGCAAAAGTAAGTGAAGTCCTGGAGAGCCAGTTATAGACATTTGATCAGACTTTTCAGGGGTAGTTTATGGAGCAAAAACAAGAACAGAAACAAGAGTTAAAAAAGAATTTGGGCGCAGTGACAGCGATGGCAACCGTTGTTGGAAGCGTTATCGGGTCTGGGGTTTTCTTTAAACCTCAGGCTATTTATACAGCGACAGGCGGCGCTCCTGGACTTGGAATGCATGCCTGGCTGATTACCGGAATTGTAAGTATCGCGGCAGCATTGACATTTTCAGAAGTTGCAATCATGATTCCGAAAACAGGTGGAATCGTAGCCTATCTGGAAGAAATTTATAATCCGATGATTGGATTTTTGGCAGGCTGGGTACAGATTTTATTATTTTATCCGGCCATGATATCTGCCCTTGCAGTGGCAGGAGGTCAGCAGATGGCGTTTTTTATCGGGGACGGTTATATTGCTCCGGCAGCAGTTGCCATGATTATCATTATCATCTTTCTGAATTCTATGGGATCCAAGATAGGTGGCAGTGTACAAGTCATTTTTACAGTCTGCAAGATGATTCCGTTAATCCTTTTGATGATTTTCGGGTTTGTGCGCGGGGCAGGAACGAATCCAGTCTTTACTCCGATGGTAGGCGAAGGACTAAGTCCGATGGTTGTTCTCGGTCAGCTTATGATCGCGATTTTATTTGCATTCGAAGGCTGGACCAATGTAGGAGCAATTGCGGGAGAGATGAAGAATCCGGGAAAGGATCTTCCTGTTGCCATCGTTGGCGGAGTATCACTGATCATGGCAGTTTATTTTATCATTAATCTTGCATATCTGTGGGTACTTCCGGCATCCGAACTTGCAACACTGACTGCACCGGCATCAGCTGTAGCAGTGAAGATTTTAGGAAAACTTGGAGGACAGATTGTATCAATCGGAATCATTGTTTCCGTATTCGGAAGCTGTAACGGATTTATACTTTCCGGTTCCCGTGTGGCATATTCTCTTGCGGCAGAAGGAAAATTTCCATTCCACAAGACATTTGCAAAATTGAATGGAGCACAGGTTCCGGCAAATGCAATTATGCTTGTCGGAGGCATCGGTGCATTTTATGCATTAAGTGGTCAGTTTAATCTGCTGACAGACCTGGCGGTATTTTCAAGCTGGACATTCTACACACTGACATTTCTCGGTGTGATCAAACTCAGAAAAGACCGTCCAAATGCAGTGAGAACCTATAAAGTGCCGTTATATCCTATTGTTCCGCTCATTGCGATTGCCAGCGGAATTTTTGTTATTATCAATCAGATTTTTCTGGCAGGGCACAGATCGACCATAATTTCCATTGCCAGCATAATTGTTATGCTGCTTGGACTGCCGGCATATATGATAATAAAAAAAAGATTGTAAAAACATATTGACGTAACGTAAATTTATGATATAATCGTATGTGTGCAAAAAATATACCCGAACAGTCGTATAATGCACAATATAGGACTGGAGGGGAGGTTAGGTGTGAGACTATGTCAAATGTAATCGTAAAAGAAAACGAGACGTTAGACAGCGCTTTACGCAGATTCAAAAGAAACTGTGCAAAGGCTGGAATTCAGCAGGAGATTCGTAAAAGAGAGCATTACGAGAAACCAAGCGTAAGACGTAAAAAGAAATCTGAAGCTGCTAGAAAACGTAAGTATAACTAATATGTGCAAAAAACGGAGTGTCTTTTGACACTCCGTTTTATATCAGCTGGGAGTTATCTCCCAGCTGATATAGCCTCCGGCAGGATTGCAGAGTGCAAAGCACGGATCAGTTCGTGGGTGTAATTATAAAGATTTCAGTTCCTGATATACCCGTCCAATCGGAAGCCCTACCACATTATTGTAATCACCTTTTATTCCTTTTACATGAATAGAAAAATCGCCCTGTATACCGTAAGCTCCGGCTTTATCTAACGAATCACCGGATTCTACATAGCGGTGAAGGTCTTCTTTATCAATCGGATAGAGCGTGACATCGGTCTGGCAGTAAAATGTCTTAATAGTCTTTTCCCCTTGCTTTTTCTGAATCAGTGAAACACCTGTGTAGACCTGATGTGTGCGGTCTGCAAGCATGGACAGCATATCGTAGGCTTCCTGTTTATCAGCAGGTTTTCCAAGAATCTCATCACGATAAACAACAATCGTATCGGATCCAATGACAGTATAATCGTCAGAATCTGTAATTTTAGCGTAAACATTTTCCGCTTTTTGGTGAGCCAGTTCCATAACAACATCGGACGGCACTTCTTTTGTAATCTTTTCGTTCACGTCAGACGGAATCACATCAAATTCAAGACCCGTGCGTGCAAGCAGTTCCCGCCTTCTCGGTGACTGTGATGCAAGAATATATCGCATAATAAATACCTCATTTCTTTCTGATTTCAAATATCAGGATACTATTTGCAGTATACCTGATAAATACCACAAATATCTGCAATTAAGATTTGCGTTAAATAAATATTTTATAGTACTCACTTTGATATTTATGGTAAACTGAAAAGAGGAAAGATGCAAGAGAAAACTTATGGAGGAAGATTATGTATATCAGTGAGATTAAGACCGGTGCGCCGACAGACGTAAGATGCCCGCTGGAACGCCGTATGTACGAGACTTTAGATAAATTGAGGATCCCATATGAGCGTGTGGACAATGACCCGGCAGCGAGCATGGAGGAGTGTGCAGAGGTGGACAAAGTTCTTGGAACTGAAATCCGGAAAAATGTGTTCTTATGTAACCAGAAAAAGACAACATTTTTCCTGCTTGTCATGCCGGCAAATAAATCCTTTGACACAGCAGCTTTCAGTAAGAAACTGGGTGTATCCCATATGTCATTTGCACCGCCGGAGAAAATGCTTAAGCATCTTGGAACGACACCGGGATCAGCCAGTGTGGCAGG
>OGXS01001708.1_pt1 | contig 13378 bp, 9 predicted proteins | sample 1576371 | NCBI WGS metagenome assembly OGXS01 (sample SAMEA3541475, study PRJEB24748) | human gut metagenome | biome: human gut; feature: human-associated habitat; material: faeces | place: China | collected 2012
CAGCGGGACAATGTACCTGGAGGGAGAAAAATATGTGCCGAATGGGTCCATCGACGCGATGGATAAAGGCGTCAGCATGGTGGTACAGGAACAGGGAACGGTCGGGAAAATCACGGTTGCGGCGAATGTCTTTTTTGGAAAAGAAGCTGATTTTGTTAAATTTGGCGTATTAAGTGTAAAAAAGATGAATCAGGAAGCAAAACGGATGCTGGAAAGTATCGGCGTGACAGAGATTGATCCAGGCGCAGTCATTGATACTCTGACATTTGAAGAACGGAAGCTTGTCGAACTGGCCAGAGCGTTATATACCTCTCCGAAACTGTGGATCGTAGATGAGACGACGACAGCCCTGACGGTAAACGGTAGAGAAATTCTATATAAGCTGATGCAAAATATCCGTGACCAGGGCGGAGCGGTCCTGTTTATCTCCCATGATATTGAGGAGATTATGAAAATATGCGATTCCCTGACCATTTTAAGGGACGGCGTGCTGACAGCAGAACTTTCGAAGGACGAATTCGAGGAGGAAAAAATCAAGCAGCTGATGATCGGCCGTGAGATGTCTGCGCATTACTACCGTGAGGATGAGAAAGAAAACTATCAGGAAGAAGCAGCGCTTGAGACAAAGAATCTTTGCTGCCAGTCCTTAAAGGATATCAATGTGGTGCTGCACAAAGGAGAAATTCTGGGCGTGGGAGGACTGAGCGACTGCGGAATGCATGATCTTGGAAAAGCAATGTTCGGCCTTCTGAAACCGGATCAGGGACAGGTGCTGATGAACGGCGCAAACAAGGTGAAAAGCGCGAGATGGTCTGTGGAGCATGGAATCGCATACCTTTCAAAAAACCGCGACAGAGAGGCATTGATGACCATCTGCAGTATCAAAGATAATATCTGTCTTCCTTCGCTTAAAAATCTGGCTAAAGGAGGAATCATAAGCCGGGGAAGCGAGAAAAAACTTGCCCAGAAATGGTCCGGGGAGATGGAAGTGAAGACAGAGTCAGTGGAAAAGTTCTGCAATACCTTAAGCGGGGGCAACAAACAGAAAGTAGTCCTGGCCAAGTGGATGGGGAAAGGATCAGAGATTATGATTCTGGACTGTCCGACCCGGGGGATTGACATTGGAACGAAAGCCTCGATCTACCAGCTGATAGAGAAATTAAAAAGTGAGGGGAAGTCGATTCTTCTGATTTCTGAAGAATTGCCGGAACTGATCGGGATGAGCGACAGGATTATTATATTAAAAGACGGAAGGCTTTCCGGAGAGTTTTTAAGATCCGAAGGTTTGACAGAGGCGAAGTTGATACAAAAAATGATATAGGAAGGCAGTAGGATGAAGATGGGTTACGCAAAAAATCGTGTCAGAAATTTTATGGGCAGTTATTTTTCATTTATCGGGCTGTTGCTCGTAGTCATTATATTTCATGTGCTGACAGAGGGAAGGCTGATCAGTTCCAGAAATATGATGAATATTTTCAACAATTTTTTCAGCATTGGACTGGGTTCTGTCGGAGTCATGTTTTTGATGTCGCTTGGGGAACTGGATTTATCTGTGGGGGCAATTCTGGGATTCTCGGCCGCCATCGGAGCCTTTTCGGCAGAGATACATACCGTATGGATACTTCCGGCATGCCTTCTTACAGGACTATTGATCGGTTCATTAAACGGAGTGCTTGTATCAAGGCTTAAAGTAGAATCTTTTATCGGAACACTGGCAGTCTCATTCATCGCGAGAGGCCTTACCACATATCTGCTGAATGGGTCGGTAGGAATCCCGCTGACACAGCGGGTATACGACAAGAGTGCAGTAAAGGTCACGGTATTTATCATCGTTGCGGTAGTATGTTATATTTTGTTTGATTATACATCTTATGGAAAGGCGTGCCGGTCGGTGGGGGCGTCCGCTGATGCGGCAAGGCAGTCGGGAGTTGCGGTTGAACGAGTAAGGATGACCGCGTTCATGATCTCAGGACTGCTCTGCGGGCTTGCAGGATTCTTCAGCCTTGTCAGGACATGCACTGCTTCATCAAAGACCGGGGATGCCTTTGAATTCGAAGTACTTCTGGCGGTACTGTTTGGCGGCATGCCTCTTTCGGGAGGATGGTCTGTAAAGTTCCGGGCCGCAATTGTCGGAAGTATTGCTATGGCTGTGATGCAGAACGGAATGTCGCTGATGGGCATTGACGGGCTTACCCAGCAGCTTGTGCAGGGGATCATCCTGATTGTCGTGGTAGTGATCTCATTTGACAGAAAAAATACGGTAGTGATCAAGTAATACAGAAGATATTTTACAGGGAATCTTATCCTGTGAAAATAAAAAGAAAAGGAGAGAAGAACTATGAAAAAGAAAAGATGGAGGCTATTGGCAGCCGTGCTGGCGCTTGCCATGGTTATGGGAATGGCAGCGGGATGTTCCGGCAAAGGCGAGAGTGAAAAGAAGACGGCTGACAGTGGGAAAAAGGGAGATGACCCAAAAGCATTTACGATCGGGTTCCCATGGCAGACTTCCTCTACGGATCCGACATTCGTATCCATTGAGAACAATGTAAGAGCAGCGGTAGAGGCGGCAGGAGGAGAGATTGTCGTTGTGGAAAGCGATCTGTCCGCAGATGACCTGATCAACAATGTGTCTGACCTGATCAGCCGGGGAGTGGACGGAATTATTATGATGCCGGCGTCAGATTCCATGCTTGCAACAGCGAACCAGATGTGTTCGGACGCAGGCGTGTATTTCGGAACGATGTTCCGGACGATCAATGATGAGGAGATTAAGAAAGAGGTCTATGATTCTGAATATTATGCAGGCGGATGCAACGAGGAAGATGAAGAAGCGGCATATAATATTGTAAAGAATATGGCAGGACAGGGAGTCGGCAATCTCTGCGTGATCAATATTGCAAAAGGAGATACGTCTTCTGACTTAAGAGATAAAGGCGTGGAAAAAGGGGTAAAAGAGACAGGCATTAATCTTTTAAACACGACTTATGGAATTGCGGCACAGACAGATATGACAAAAACAATTGAAAGCTACATTGCGGCTTATCCGGAACTGGACGGCATCCTTCTGGCAGGAACCTATTGCGACGCGGCGCTTCCGACGATCGAAAAGGCCTTGTCAGATCATGGAATGGCCGGCAAAGTAAAGGTAGGAAGGATTGATTTTGACTTTACTATGGGCGAGTATCTGAAAAACGACACGTTCCATGTCGCTTATGGCGGTCAGCAGCAGATTGACCCGCTACTGTCAACCGTCATTCTTGTAAATAGAGTGATCGGAACTCCGATCGTAGAGGACAAGCCATTTAATCTGATAACAAATTATCTGGAACTGACTTCCAGCGAAGAGGCGGATGAATATCTGAAATACTTCCTTGGCAAAAATGCGGTATTTACTCCGGAAGAGATCAAAGATACTATGATCAAATATTATGACGACAGCATCAACGAAGATACATTTAAGGAAATAGTGAAGAACTTTACAGTGGCAGATGTTGCTGCAAGACATGAAGGAATGGAAGATTAGGGATTAATATGAAAGAAATCATGAAGAAATGTGGAAAAACATTATTGCTTCCGGTAATTGTGTATGGAGTTTTTCTGATCATCTGTTTTAAAAGATTTAATAATCTGAACTGCGTATATACGATTTTCCTGCAGTCAATCGTGCCGACGATCACGGCCTATGCCTATGCATTTATCTACATGAGCGGGCTGTTCGATTTTACCATTGGTTCCAGGATCATCATCGGCGGACTTGTCGGAGGCATTGCCTCCGCCAGGTTCGGGATAGCAGGACTTCTGATTGGGGCGCTGGCGGCAAGCGTAATGGCAGCGGCGCTCACAGGAATCCTGAACTGGATCTGCAAGATTCCTTCCCTGATTCTTACGATGGCTCTGACAATGATTTTTGAGATCATGGGGAAGAATATTTCCGGGAAGTTCAGTTTTGTGAGCATCGACTATAAATATGCGGCGCTTGGATCTGCGCCATATATTATTATTGTACTTTTCGTATCAGCGGTTGTGTTCTATTTTATATTTAATCATACAAAGTTCAGCTATCATATGAGGGCGGTCGGGAGCAATGAAGCAGTATCCAGAAATGCAGGGATACACGTACAGAGAGTAAAGGTATTGTGCTTTGTGATTGGAAGTCTGTTTGCCGCAGTATCGGCAGTGCTGACGATCAGCCAGTCAGGCTCTATGGGGGCACAGACGAATCTTGGGAGTGCGGCGCTTTTATTCAAGCCTTTGATGGGAATTATCATCGCGGTGGTTCTTCAGCCGGTGTGTAATATGACCATCGGCATCTTTATCAGCCAGTTTACCTTGAATACGATTTTTATCGGGCTGATCGCCGCTGGATTTCCGGATACATTCCAGAATATATTCCTTGGTATTTTCCTGCTGATTGTTATGGTTTTTACAAACAATGTCGAGGGACTAAAAGAACTGCTTCACAAGAAACCGGCGTTAAGGGCTGAAGCGTCCTAATAATGTATTAGAGAAGGGAGAGACGACAGATGGAATTTCCTGTAATTACTGAGGAAGAGAGAAGAAGGCTGCTGGCACCTCCGTCAGGAAAAGTGGAAATGGTGCTGGATACGGATACTTATAATGAGGTGGATGATCAGTTTGCACTGGCTTATGCGCTGATGTCGCCAGAGAAACTTGATCTGAAAGCAGTTTATGCGGCCCCTTTTTCTTCTGAATTCTTTGACCGCCAGTTAAAGAGCAAGAAAGAACGGGTGACGGTACCAATGACCAGCGACCTGAAAGAAGGGCTGGAACTAAGTTATAAAGAGATTATCAAAATATTCAATATGCTGGACCGCTCGCCGGATGGCAGAGTGTTCCGGGGATCGGCAGAGTACATGAAGGAAAAGGGGGTGCCTGTGGAATCAGATGCCGCAAGAGATCTTGTCAAGCGGGCCATGGAAAGCGAAGATATTCTTTATGTCGTGGCAATTGGGGAGATCACGAATATTGCTTCGGCAATTCTGATGGAGCCGGAGATCATCCGGAAAATTGTGGTAGTATGGCTGTCCGGACAGCCGATGTACTGGCCTCATACGCTGGAATTCAACATGGGACAGGATGTATTGGCCTCCCAGCTGATATTTGACTGCGGCGTGCCGCTCGTATTGATGCCGTGTATGACGGTAGCCTCTCATCTGACGACAACGGCTGCGGAACTCAAGGAAAGATTGATGGGAAGAAGCAGGATCGGAACGTATCTTTCTGACATCGTCATCAGCCAGCTGAGTCCGCAGGCAGCGGACAATATGCTTTCCCTGTTCCGGCTTACCTATCTTCAGGAAGCGGATGACTATCCGGACTATCCGCTGGACGATACAGGATTTCAGGCGATGGCCCCTTCCAGGATTATCTGGGATATCTCCACGATCGGCTATATGGTGAATCCACGCTGGTGTCCGTCTCTGCTTGTACCGGCGCCGCGTCTCACTGACGACGTCAGGTGGGAGCACGATCCGAGGAGACATAAAATCCGTGTATGTAATTTCGTATACCGGGATGGGATCTTCGGAGATATGTTTGAAAAACTGGGCAAAGCGCCAAAATAAAAGAACCCCTGCCCCTTCAGGATTGAAGGGCAGGGGAACGGAGGGTGTGCTTAGCACACTCTTTTTTGCTGTGACTGTCATGATAAATACTTAAATAGGCTAAGCGAGGCTCAATCCGCGGATTCGCTTGCAACCAGCGGCACTACGACACCTTTTTCAACATCAACCAATCCGCAGTCCGTCAACTTGAGCGCGGGACTTACTGGAAGTCCCAATGTACACAATGACATGATCGGATTATAATGGCGGTATCCCAACGTTTCCAGGCTTTCTTTTACGCCGCCCAGCATCCGGCCAATGTCATCCGCGGGCAGTTCGGACAGGATTCCGCACACAGGAAGCGGGAGTTCGGCCAGAATGTGTCCGTGCTCTACGGTACAGATTCCGCCCTGTAATTCAATCAGCCGTCTGGCAGCAGCTACCATGTCGTCCACATTGGAGCCGATTACCATAAGGTTATGGTGGTCATGATAGTAGGTGGTTGCCACGGCTCCCTGCTTCAGGCAGTCGCCGGTTACAAAGCCATAGCCGATATTGCCGTTCTTTCCATGGCGTTCCAGCACGGCAGCCAGCATGCAGCCGCTGTCCTGCCATTTCAATCTATTATTTTCCACTTCCATGGAAACCAGTTTTTCTTTGGTCTGCGTACGGCCGTCGGCTACTTCGATCACGCGGACCTGCACTTGCTTCTGATCTGTGGAGACCACAGGTTCCAGATCCTTGGCCTCAATCTTGTCCAGATGTACGGAGTGGTAGAATTCCTCCGGGAAGTGGTAAGCGCTCAACGTGCGTTTGGCCTCCCCTTTCCAGAAGATTTCCTTGCCATCTTTGAACACGGCGTCTGGCTCAAACCTATGAATTTCAGTTTCTTTCACCAGTTGGAAATCGGCTTTCCTTCCCGGAGCCAGGGCGCCTCGGTCTCGCAGGTTCATGCGCCTGGCGGGAGTATAGGACGCGCAGTAAATGGCCTGCGCAAGCGGAAATCCCATTTCGACCGCTTTTCTTACGATATAATTGAGTTGGCCTTTTTCCAGCAGCGCGTCTGCCATGGTGTCGTCGGTGACGAAGCAGCAGTGTTCATAGAGCTGGATCTCGGTGATATATTCCAGTATCTCAGGCTTCAGCATTTTTTCCTGGATTTCCACAAACATTCCATTGGCGAACCGCTGCCGGATCTCTTCCAGGGAGTGCTCGGTATGGTCGCCGTCGATCCCCTGATAGAGGAATTTCGCAAGATCCAGGCCCACCAGAGAGGGACAATGTCCTTCGATGACTGCCTGGGGATCTTCTTCCCGGAGGTAACGGAGGAATTTGGTGATCTCCATCTCAGTGCCCTTTACGATCTGGCGGTAGTTCATGACTTCTCCCACGCAGACGACGCCGTCTTCCTGCATCAGATGCTTCATTTCATCAAAGCCGATGACGCCCCCGGTGGTCTCCAGATCTTCGTTGGTCGAAGGAACGCTGCTTGGAATTCCGTAATAGATGTCGATGGGGGAGTCTTTCGCCCCGTTGATCATCTCATGGATTCCCTGCACGCCCATGACGTTCGCGATCTCGTGGGGCTCGGAAACCAGCGTAGTGACTCCGCAGGAGGCGGCCCGCTCTCCGAAGGAAGCAGGGGTCATCATAGAACTTTCTATATGCATGTGGATATCGATAAAACCTGGGAGCATGTAATATCCGCTGCCGTCAATTACCTTTTTGGCGTTGATATTACCTTCCTGAGCCGTATCCACAAAATAGATCCTTTCCCCCAGTATATACACATCAGCGGGCGTGAACATTTTCAGATAGGAGTTATACAGTTTCGTATTCTTGACTAATAGATCTACGTTCTCCACTTGGCACCTCCTTCCTACAGAATGGAATAAAAGTAAAGCAGGCAGACGGCCACCAGAATCCACATGACCGGACGGATTTCTTTTATTTTGCCGGCTGAGATCTTCATGATCACATAGGTGGGCAGTGCGGCACAGATGCCGTTTGCAATGTTATTTCCGAAAATGGTGAATACGATGCACACATAAGCCGGGAAGGCTTCGGTGAGATCGTTGAATTTGATGTTCCGCATTGCCCCCAGCATATTGATGCCGATGTACATGAGCACAGGCGCGGTGGCGGCTGATGGGATCATCAGAGCGATCGGCGCGAGGATCAGGGCGAGCCCAAAGAAGATGGAAGTAAACACGACGGTCAGTCCGGTCTTGCCGCCTGCCTCCACGCCAGCAGAAGATTCCAGATAGGTCGTCATGCTGGGCATGCCGAATAATGCGCCAAAACTGGTAGCCACAGCATCCACCTTGAAGCATTTGTCGATTCCCGGAAGATTGCCGTCTTCATCCAGATATCCAGCCTTCGCCCCAACGCCAAGTACGGTTCCAAAGGTGGAGAAAAAGTCCGGAACGAATAAGGCGATCAAAAATGGAATATAGGCAAAGTTTAATGCGCCCAGAAAGTCAACATGTAAAAACTGGCCGCCTATATTTGCAGGCATGGTAAACAGGCTCTCCGGCATCTTTGTGACGCCGAATGGGATGCCAACCAGCGTAGTGAGGGCGATTGCCAGAATCATATCTCCTGGCACGCTTCTTGTCTTCAGGACCAGCAAGATTACGAATCCGATGACAGCGACGATCACCGTAGGGGCGGTCAGATCGCCGAATCCTAGACTTTTTTTCGCTTCGTTTGCGACGATCAGGCCACAGCTTTTTGCGCCCAGCAGTGCGATAAACAGGCCGATACCGGCACTTACGGCATGCTTTAGGCTGACGGGGATTACTCTTACTACAGCTTCGCGAAGGCCTAAAAAGGAGATTACGATAAATAATACGCCGCTCCAAAAGATCACGCCGGCTGCCACATCCGGTGCAATGCCGTCATTGGCGATCATAGCGGTTACGATTCCTACGCTGCCAAGTCCCGGCGCCAGCGCAAATGGACGGTTCGTATAGAATGCCATGGCGCAGGTCGTAAGGATTACGAGCAGAATCAGCACGGTAAACATGACATGCTTGTCTAATCCTGCGGACTCCATCATATTCGGTACTGTTGCCAGCACGTAGGCCATTGTTACAAAGGTAGTCAGGCCGGCCAGAAGTTCTGTCCTGACATTTGAATGAAACTCTGACAATTTAAACTGTCTTTCCAACCACTGTTTCATATAGATTGTTCCTGCCTTTCTCTGGAGTGCGTCCAGAAAGGCGCGCACTCTGTTGTATTTTCTTGATTCTTTCCTTTTTACATTGTATGATAACCATAACGGTAAGTCTAATTCATGTTAATCATCAATCCTATTCCATTTTGGAATAGCCCGGAGGGAACTTATGAACATACACGAGTTGAACTATGTACTCTGCATAGCCAAGCATCAGAATATGACGAAGGCGGCCCGGGAACTGTATATCTCCCAGCCGACGCTGAGCAAGCACCTGGGCAAGCTTGAGCGGGAACTGGGAATCAAGCTTTTTAACCGGGTGGACAATTGCTATATCCCGACTTACGCAGGCAGGCGTTACATGGAATATGCCAGCCGCGTTCTGGAACTGACCCGGAATTGGGAAAAGGAGCTGGGGGACCTCCGGTCCTTGAATGACGGCGAACTGAATGTGGCATTCCCGCTGATGCGAAGTTCCTGCATGATACCATGGATTCTGCCCGCGTTCCGCCAGCTGCATCCAAATATCCGCCTGAATTTTCTGGAGGAGACTTATGCCATCCAGGAACGCCTGTTAAATGACGGTCGGATCGACTTTGCCATTTTCAGCGGAGGCGACCCGAACCCCAAGCTGGAATACGAGGTGCTGGGGCAGGAAGAGATCCTGCTGGCCGTGTCGGCGGACAATCCCCTGGCAGAGGATGCTGCTTGCGATCCTTTAAAGGAAGGCGGATATCCGATTGTGGACTGGTCAAAACTTCATAACGAGAAGTTCATCCTGCATCATCCGGAGCAGAATACGGGAGCGATCACCGCGCATCTTCTGAAAAAGCACGGAATCACGCCCACTGTACCGTTCTATACGCGTAATACGCAGGCGGCGCTTCTTCTGGTCCAGCAAAATGAGGGGATTTGCTTTGCGCCGGAAACGTATATCCGCAACATGACGTTTCATACGCCGCCGGTCTGCTTTTCCTTAAACGATCCCGAAGCGTTCGCCACCACCATGATCACCTATCGGAAAGGGGCGTATCTGTCGGCGTATGCACAGGATTTTATTCGGATAGCGAAGGAGTATTTTATGGGGACCTCGTTATGACTTGGGCACGAAGAAATGTTGTTGAAAAATTATGATTTTTTATCAGTTCCCGGTTTAGAATTGTAGAAAATGCACAATATGAATATTGACAATTTTCACCACAATGCGTACAATAACTTTAGTACACATATGAGGGCAAAACAGATGAAAATCTGTGACGTAAAACTATAGGAACTGTTAAATTGTAGCCAACGGATACTTACAGAATGCATTGCTTTAATATGAGCAATGCATTTTTATTTCTTAAATAAAAGATAACTTTTAGAGTGACATTTTCTGTCCTTCTGATTTGATATAATACAAAAAAAATAAAGAATGACGGTGAGTTTGTGGAGGAGATAAAGAATAACAAGATAGAACGTGTTTTGGGGCTATACACGAAGTTCCTGAATGGAAACATTGTAAATAAGGCTGAAGAAGCACTTAATTACAATGTGAATGAGAGAAGTATACAACGGGATATTGATGACATAAGGAATTATCTGGAACTTCAGGCAGAGCATTCCGGATTCGTGAATAGCATAGTTTATGACCGAATCGATAAAGGATACCGCTTAGAGCAGGCATACAAATCAAAACTTACAAATGGAGAGATACTGGCGCTTTGCAAGATATTGCTAGACAGCAGAGCGTTTACAAAGGATGAGATGAAAGAAATTGTTGGAAAACTGGTTGACTGCTGTGTTCCAATGACGAATCAGAAAGCGGTATCTGAACTTCTTGAGAATGAGTTATATCACTATGTCGAACCAAGGCATAAGACCAAATGTATCAATACAATCTGGGAAATAGGACAGGCAATTCGAAATCGTAGTTATTTGGAAATAAAGTATTACCGTATGAAAGATAAAAAGACGGTGGCCAGAAAGGTTAAGCCGGTTGCGATTATGTTTTCCGAGTACTATTTTTATCTGACAGCATTTATAGACGACAAGGACGTAAGAAAAGATTTCCAGGTGCTTAATGATTCTTATCCTACAATATATAGGTTAGACAGAATCAAAAAATATAAGGTGCTGGACGAACATTTTCACATTCCTTACAGCAGCAGGTTTGAAGAAGGGGAATTTCGGAAACGAGTACAGTTTATGTATGGCGGAACTCTTAGAAAAGTGAAGTTTAGATATCTGGGAAATGATTTGGATTCAATACTTGACAGGCTTCCGACCGCGCAGATTATTTCGGAAGAGGATGGGGTCTATACATTAAGCGCGGAAGTGTTTGGGACAGGAATTGATATGTGGCTTAGAAGCCAGGGAGATAACGTTCAGGTTATATAAAGGGAGGAAGGAAATGAAGATGCAAAATGGGATGAAACGATTCTTTGAGGAGAGGGCCAGGTATTGGTATATTGTGGCGGCGGTTTTTGTAGTATTGGGAATTGCTGACTATGGGTTCTTAAGTATAGTGATACCGTTTTGGGCCTGTAATATTATTATGATTGTCTTAATCATCCTGGCAACGGCGTACATCGCGATTATGTATAATTATTCCAGGCAAAAATGCAAGGCTTATATGGCGGACAGGCAAGAAAATCTATTTGATCGTATCAATAATCTGCAGAAGCACATAGATGAACTGGAAGAACAGTTATCTGAAGTCCTTAAGAGAAAAGTGGAAGAGGCTGCTGAATCACAGACAAAGGAACTGTCATCAAATATTATGAGCACGCAGAGCCTGATCAAAGACGAGGCCAGGAATCTGGCAGATAATGCACGCAGCAGTACGGAACAAATTGCCACGCTTGTATCAGCTGCTGGAAAACAGACGGATGCAGCAATAGCAGAAGCAGTAGAGCGGATGATCTCAGATGCAGCAAAGAACCAAAAGGCCAGTGAAAGCCGGGATGATGCGAATAGAGCGAATCAGGAAAAGGCCCAGCTGCAGATCCGCAATATGATTGAAGAATCAGACAAAGCAACGGCGACGCTTGCGGCAGATATTGCACAGACGCTCGCTGGAGTCAAGACATCCACAGTCCAGGATACAGAACGTATCGTCCAATCCATTAGCGATATAGGAAACGCCATTGTTACAAAGATTGTCGAAAAGAACGAGGGTGATGAGCAGGCTTATGAGGATGTCAGGAGGCAAATCATATCTTCAGAAAAAAACATTATCAGCAATTCAAATGAGATTGGAGAGAAAGAAGCCTCTAATTTGAAAGATATCCAAAGTCAGATTGGAGAATTGGAGCAAAAGGTAGACGATTCGGTAGATAATACCAACAATTGTACAATACAAATTGTGGATAAGATTGAGCAGTCTGATACAGAACAGAGGAAAACGGCGTCTGCGGCAGAGGGACATATCATTTCCAAAGCTGACGAGGCCTTTGCGTATGTTGGAGATAGACTGGAGGGAATATCGGAAGCCATTAATAATGGCAGCTTGGCCTGTGAAGAAAGAATTGGCGATGCAGAAGCTAAGCTTACAAGCATGATCAGCTCTGCTGCTGCCAGCGGAAAGGCTGATATGGAGGCTAAGGCCGAAGAGTTGAGTAATAAAGCCTCTGTAATGCAGAATGAACTTGCCAGATTAATGATACAGTTATTAGATGATCAAGAAGAGGATGCTCAAAAAGCGAAGAGCGCTTCTGATGGAATATTTAACCAGATCGTGCGTTTTTCAAATGAGGCAAGAAGGCAGATTGAGTCGATTCAGGGTAGCCTGGATACAAGCGTGCGGGCAATCGAGGCCATTAAGAGCGCGATTGATGCCTCAGCAAATGAGCAATACAGCCAGACTTCTCTTATAAACGATAAAGTAGATACCTACTCAAAAACAGCCGGGAATTATCAAAAAGTAATTTTTACACGGCTTGATCGTCTGCAGGATCAGGTTGCAAATCTGAATTCGCTTTCGGATGTGATAAAGAATTTTGCGGCTGTGCAGCAACAGGCTGCGGCTTCGGAGAAAAAAGAACCTGACAGGACGGAGGAAATAAGAGATCCGGAAACTGGCATCACAGTATTTAATCATTATAAGAATAATAAATTGATTTCCAGCGAGATGCGCAAAGGAAGGCAAAAAACGTATGAAGTCGAATATGACGCGCAAGGCAGGATTATTCATAGCCGGAATTTTGATGCAAATGGCCTGGTGTCTACAGACTTACAATTCTATCCAAATGGACAGGTTAAGACGAGAACCGAAAGAGTAACCGTCGATGGGAAAGTAATGACTGTAACAAGCCAGTTTGATGAACAGGGCAATAAGAAAGGATAAGGAGGAAAGTAGCATGTTTTTAAATCTACTGAATGAAAAGGAAGGAAAGAATTTTTTGGAACTTGCCAAAATCGCGATGATGGTAAACGGTACGGTTAAGGAAAGCGAACAGGCTGTGTTTGATACTTATCGGATGGAATTAAATCTACCAGATTATGAAATTCAAGACGTAGAGTACAGCAAACTGGCAACTGCGTTTCAGGCAAGTACAAAAAAGGTGAAGAAGGCCATTATTATCGAACTGGCAGGTGTTCTTGACGCAGATGAAGAAATTGATCCTAATGAGGAGACATGGATTAAAAAGTTAGG
>OGXS01001710.1_pt1 | contig 13375 bp, 12 predicted proteins | sample 1576371 | NCBI WGS metagenome assembly OGXS01 (sample SAMEA3541475, study PRJEB24748) | human gut metagenome | biome: human gut; feature: human-associated habitat; material: faeces | place: China | collected 2012
GGGGCTCTTTGTTTTCAGCACCTTCGTCTCTTTTCAAATACCTCCAAAGAAGAATTTGCTAATCTGCCGTTATACCACTATAATAAAGACAACAAAAAACTTTTCATTACACCTAACAAAAAGTTTGTAGACTATTTTTATGGAGGAAAACAATGGAGAAAATCAAATGGATTTTGAATCAGATGCCAAAGAATGAAGATAAGAATCTTGCGGTAATGGCACTTGATAATGTAAATCAGGCAAGAAAGTTTCACCGCAGCTTTCCACAGTACTCAGTAACACCATTAGCAAAGCTTGATGGAATGGCTGGACAGCTTGGACTCGGCGGTTTATTTGTAAAAGACGAAAGCTATCGTTTTGGATTAAATGCGTTCAAAGTACTTGGCGGTTCTTTCGCAATGGCAAAATATATTGCAAAAGAGATGGGTAAAGATGTTAGTGAGATGACATATGATTATCTGACAAGCAAGAAATTCCGCGATGACTTTGGACAGGCAACATTCTTTACTGCAACAGACGGAAATCATGGACGTGGTGTTGCATGGGCAGCAAATAAGCTTGGACAGAAAGCCGTTGTACATATGCCAAAGGGAAGCACACAGACAAGATTTGATAATATTGCGAAAGAAGGTGCTTCTGTAACAATCGAAGAGTTAAATTATGATGATTGTGTAAGACTTGCAGCAAAAGAAGCAGCAGAGACACCACATGGTGTTATCGTTCAGGATACTGCATGGGACGGATACGAAGAGATTCCTTCCTGGATTATGCAGGGATACGGAAGTATGGCTGGTGAGGCTGCAGAGCAGTTAAGAGAAGTAGAAGTAAACAGACCTACTCATGTATTTGTACAGGCAGGTGTAGGAAGTCTTGCAGGCGGTGTTGTTGGTTACTTTGCAAACCTTTATCCAAACAACCCACCGAAATTTATCGTAATGGAAGCTGGGGCAGCAGATTGCCTTTATAAAGGAGCAGAAGCTGGGGATGGCGAACCAAGAATCGTTGGTGGAGATCTTCAGACAATCATGGCGGGTCTTGCCTGTGGCGAACCAAATACAATTGGATGGGATATTTTAAGAAACCATGTTTCCGCATTTATTTCCTGTCCAGACTGGGTATCTGCAAAGGGTATGAGAATGCTTGCAGCTCCAGTAAAAGGAGATCCTTCCGTAATATCCGGAGAATCTGGAGCAGTAGGAATGGGAGTTATTTCTTCTATTATGACAGACGATACTTACAAAGAACTCAGAGAAGCATTAGAGTTAGATAACTCCAGTCAGGTGCTCATGTTCTCCACAGAGGGAGATACAGACCCTGATAAATATAAGAAGATTGTATGGGGCGGCGAATACCCAACCGTATAAAAATATCTTTTAGATAAATGAGATAAAGAAAAATTTAAGGGCAGTGTGGTCGGAGAGAAATTAATATTCCAAATTTTCAGACTCCGTGAAACTTGCCAACTGTGGATGAATGCAATATTTAGGAGGATAAAAATGGCATTAGATTTTCAGAAAATTAATGAAGCAGCAGAAAATTACAGAGCAGACATGGCAGCATTTCTTCGTGCGATGATTTCTCATCCAAGCGAAAGCTGTGAGGAAAAAGAGGTTGTTGCCTGCATCAAAGCAGAGATGGAGAAGTTAAACTTTGATAAAGTAGAAGTTGACGGATTAGGAAACGTTATCGGATGGATGGGAGATGGCGAAAAGATTATCGCAATCGACTCTCACATTGATACAGTAGGTATCGGTAACATTGATAACTGGGAACAGGATCCATACAAAGGATATGAAACAGATGAAATCATCTACGGACGTGGCGGTTCTGACCAGGAAGGTGGAATGGCAAGTGCTGTATACGGTGCTAAAATCATGAAAGACTTAGACCTCATTCCAGAAGGTTATAAGATTATGATTGTTGGTAGTGTACAGGAAGAAGACTGTGACGGAATGTGCTGGCAGTACATTTACAACAAAGACAAAATCGTTCCTGAGTTTGTAATTTCCACAGAGCCTACAGATGGTGGTATTTACAGAGGACATCGTGGAAGAATGGAAATCCGTGTAGACGTTAAAGGTGTTTCCTGCCACGGTTCTGCTCCAGAAAGAGGAGACAATGCAATTTACAAGATGGCTGACATCATCGCTGATGTAAGGGCATTAAATAACAACGGATGTGACGAAAGCACAGACATCAAAGGCCTTGTTAAGATGCTCAGCCCTAAATACAACCCAGAACATTACGAAGATGCACAGTTTTTAGGAAGAGGAACATGTACAGTATCTCAGATTTTCTACACATCTCCTAGCCGTTGTGCTGTAGCAGATAGCTGTGCAATCTCCATCGACCGTCGTATGACTGCTGGTGAGACATGGGATTCCTGCTTAGACGAAATCCGCGCACTTCCTAGCGTTCAGAAATACGGTGATGATGTTAAAGTTTCCATGTATATGTATGACCGTCCATCATGGACAGGAGAAGTATACGAGACAGAATGTTACTTCCCAACATGGATCAACAAAGAAAATGCTGCTCATGTTCAGGCATTAGTAGACGCTCATAAGGGACTCTTCGGAGATAAACGTATGGGACCAGATTCTACAAAAGAACTTAGAAACCGTCCATTAATCGACAAATGGACATTCTCTACAAACGGTGTAGCAATTCAGGGACGTTACGGAATCCCATGTGTAGGATTCGGACCTGGAGCTGAATCACAGGCACACGCACCAAACGAAATTACATACAAAGATGATTTAGTAAGATGTGCAGCAGTTTACGTTGCAGCAGCAAACCTTTACAACGAAGACAACAAGACAGATGATGTTTCACAGTTCCGCGCTGGAAAAACAAATAACGACATTAAATAATTTATCTTTTTACCTTAGATAAATAAAATAAATGTTGATACCAATAATGTTCATCCAATAAATGTGTAAAAATACAGTGTCAGGAAAACAGAGATTTGCAAAAATAGCTGTTTTCCTGACAGATTAAAAAGTATCAATCAAAAAAAGCTGTAAATACGAGCAAGTATCCAGAGTTATGCAGATATGCGTGTGAGTTTGGCCTGAGTAGTTACAGTAATAAATAAAATAAACAAGTTAATAAAAGAGTATTTCAAAATAAGGAGAATAAAAATGGACAAGAAATTACAGGGTTATATTGACAAATTAAACAAATTAAACTTCAAAGAAATGTACAACGGAGACTTCTTCCTTACATGGGAAAAGACAGATGACGAATTAGAAGCAGTATTTACTGTTGCTGAAGCACTTCGTTACATGAGAGAGAACAACATCTCTACAAAAGTATTTGAATCTGGATTAGGAATTTCTTTGTTCCGTGACAACTCTACAAGAACTCGTTTCTCTTTCGCTTCCGCTTGTAACCTTCTTGGATTAGAAGTACAGGATTTAGATGAGACAAAGAGTCAGATTGCTCATGGTGAAACTGTAAGAGAAACAGCAAACATGATTTCCTTCATGGCAGACGTTATTGGTATCCGTGACGATATGTACATCGGAAAAGGAAACAAATACATGCATGAAGTAGTAGATTCTGTAACACAGGGAAACAAAGATGGTGTTCTTGAGCAGAAACCTACATTAGTTAACCTTCAGTGCGATATCGACCATCCAACACAGTGTATGGCAGATATGCTTCACATCATCAATACATTTGGTGGTGTAGAGAATCTTAAAGGTAAAAAAGTTGCTATGACATGGGCTTACTCTCCAAGTTATGGTAAACCATTAAGCGTACCTCAGGGTGTTGTTGGCTTAATGACAAGATTTGGTATGGACGTTGTACTTGCGCATCCAGAAGGATATGACATCATGCCAGAAGTAGAAGAAGTTGCTAAGAAAAACGCAGCAGAAAATGGCGGAAGCTTCACAAAGACAAACTCTATGGCAGAAGCTTTCAAAGATGCTGATATCGTATATCCAAAGAGCTGGGCTCCTTTTGCAGCTATGGAAAAACGTACAGACTTATATGCAGAAGGTGACCAGGCTGGAATCGATGCATTAGAGAAAGAATTGCTTGCGCAGAACGCAGAGCATAAAGACTGGTGCTGTACAGAAGAACTTATGTCTACAACTAAAGACGGAAAAGCTCTCTACCTTCACTGCTTACCAGCAGACATCAATGGTGTATCCTGCAAAGACGGAGAAGTTGAAGCTTCCGTATTTGACAGATACCGTGATCCATTATACAAAGAAGCAAGCTACAAACCATACATCATTGCGGCTATGATTCTTCTTGCAAAGCAGAAAGATATTACTGGAACATTAGAAGCATTAGCAGACAAAGCTACTCCAAGACATTTTGGCGAATAATTTAAGTCGTTTATTAATTCGCAGGGGGTATAGTTAGAGTGAGTAAAAGAATCGTCATCGCTTTAGGGGGAAATGCACTTGGAAGCAACCTTGAAGAGCAGATGAAAGCCGTAAAGAATACAGCAGTTGCGATTGCTGATTTAATTGAAGAGGGAAACGAAATTGTTATCGCGCATGGAAATGGACCACAGGTTGGGATGATTCAGAATGCGATGACAGAACTCAGAAGATCAAATCCTGAAAAGTATGTACAGTCTCCGTTATCTGTATGTGTGGCAATGAGTCAGGGATATATCGGATATGACCTTCAGAATGCACTTCGCGAAGAGTTATTAGATCGTGGAATTCAGAAAGACTGTGCGACAATGCTTACACAGGTTGAAGTAAGTCCGGATGATCCGGCATTTAAAAATCCAACCAAACCAATCGGTTCCTTTATGACAAAAGAAGAAGCAGATGAGCTTGTAAGGGAGAAGGGTTATAAGGTAATCGAAGATTCCGGACGAGGCTACCGCAGAGTGGTAGCTTCCCCGAAACCAGTATCTATTGTAGAGATTGACACAATCAAAGCATTAGTAGAAAGCAACCACGTTGTCATCGCATGTGGTGGTGGTGGAATTCCTGTATTTAAAACAGGAGGACATCACTTAAAAGGTGCAGCCGCAGTAATCGACAAAGATTTTGCCGCTGAGAAACTTGCAGAACAGTTAAATGCAGACTGTCTGATTATACTTACTGCTGTGGAAAAAGTAGCCATCCATTTTGGCACACCAGAACAGGAGGCACTTTCCGAGCTTACACCAGAACTTGCTGAGAAATACATTGAAGAAGGTGAGTTCCCAGCAGGTTCCATGCTTCCAAAGGTACAGGCAGCCGTAGCATTTACCCAGTCTGGAGAGGGAAGAACATCTCTTATCACCTTACTTGAGAAGGCAAAAGATGGAATTGCCGGAAAGACGGGAACATTAATTCATCAGTAGAGGAGCAAATGTTATGAATAAAGCATTACATACAGACAATGCACCTGCTGCTATCGGACCATATTCCCAGGCAGTACAGGCAGAGAAAACAATTTATGTATCTGGTCAGCTTCCAGTAGACCCTGCGACAGGAGAATTTGCTGGAGAAGACATTAAGGCACAGACAAAACAGAGCCTTACAAACATCAAGAACATCCTTGCATCTGCAGGAGCAGATATGAGTGATGTAACAAAGACTACAGTTTTACTTCAGGACATTGCAGACTTTGGAGCAATGAACGAAGTATATGCAGAATTTTTCACAGAACCATATCCAGCACGCGCAGCTTTTCAGGTTGCCGCTCTTCCAAAGGGCGCAAAAGTAGAGATTGAAGCGGTAGCTGTAATTTCTGAGAAATAATTACGATGAATAACTATTCAGAATCAACTCCTATAGTGTCTATAGTGCTTATGAAAAATACACTTGATTCTGAATAGTTAAAATAATCATACGAGAACCATATCAGGAGAAGGGAAACCCGCCAGAATCAGGAAAAGGGAAACCCGCCATTACGATATGTTCTTATAAAGAAAGACTTCCCGTTGATACAGATTGTACTGTGATAACGGGATTCTTTTATATTCTCAACTTGTAATGATTATACGAAAAGGAGAAGAACATATGAAATGGCTTATAAAAAACGGAACCATTGCTTCAGAAGAAAAAACATTTCTGGCTGACTTGTTATTAGAAGATGACAAAATCATAAAAATCGATACGAACATAGAAGACGCGGAAGCAAAGTGTATTGATGCAGAAGGATGTTATGTTATGCCGGGTGCAGTAGATATTCATACACATATGGATTTGGATGTCGGTATTGCAAGGGCTATTGATGACTTTTATACAGGAACGATTGCTGCGGCCTGTGGTGGTACAACAACTATCATTGACCATATGGCATTTGGACCAAAAGGATGCAATCTGATGCATCAGGTAAAGGAATATCACAAGCTTGCAGATCATAATGCTGTAGTTGATTACGGATTCCACGGCGTTTTTCAGCATGTTAATGATGATATATTAAAAGAAATGAAAAAAGTTGTCAAAGACGAGGGAATCACCAGCTTTAAAATTTATATGACCTATGACTATAAACTTTCTGATGAAGACATCGTTCGTGTATTAAAACAGGCAAAAGAAGATGGTATTTTAATTACGGTTCATTGTGAAAATGATGGTATCGTATCTTACTTCCGAAAGAAATTTGTGGGAGAAGGGAAAACAGAAGTAAGATATCATCCATTAAGCAGGCCAAATGAAGCAGAAGCAGAAGCCGTAAACCGTATGTTATATCTTGCAAGTGCTATAGGAGATGCTCCTGTATACATCGTACATCTTTCGACAAAAGAGGGATTAGAAGAAATTCGTCAGGCAAAGAAACGAGGACAGAAACATATCGGAGTGGAGACTTGTCCACAGTATCTATTGCTTACAGATGACTTGTATGATGATTCATCTGAAGGGTTAAAGGCAGTGATGGCTCCACCACTGCGAAAGCCAGCAGATAATGAGGCATTATGGGATGGCCTTAAAAACAATGAAATTGATACTGTAGCAACCGATCACTGTCCATTTACTTTCAAAAGGCAAAAACAGCAGGGAGCAGATGATTTTACAAAATGTCCAAGTGGCGCGCCGGGAGTAGAAGAAAGATTATCTTTATTATATTCTGAGGGTGTGTGCAAAGGGAAAATTTCCATGGAACAGCTTGTAAAATACGCCTGTACCAATCCAGCAAAGGTCGGAGGAGTCTATCCACAAAAAGGTACACTCTCTGTCGGTTCTGATGCAGATATTGTGATCTTTGATCCAAAGAAAAAATGGACAATGACAAAGAAAAAAATGTATGGTGCTGCCGATTATACCTGTTATGAGGGACGAGAGATCGAAGGTAAAATCGACCTTGTAATGCAGAGAGGAAAGATTCTTGTAAAGGACGGAGAATTCCTCGGTGAAAGAGGAGACGGTAAATATTTAAAGAGAGGAAAAAGCAGCATCGTCTAAAAAAATACAAAAGGGGCAGCAAAACTTATAAGCAGAATAATACGAATATTTTGAAAGTTTCTTGAGAGGTGTTATAAGTAGAAATGGAAACATATGAAGAGAGTGTTGAACTTACCAGAACATTTGTCAAAATAGAAAGTACAAATCCTGGAACAGAAGAAGCAGCAATGAGAGAGGCTATCCTTGCTTATCTAAAGGATACTTCCTGCAAAATCCAGCTTGACGATGTAGGAAATGGCAGAAAAAATGTAATTGCCACATTGTGGCCGGAAAATACAAAAGAAGAAAGTATAAAAGAAAAATACAAAGAAGTTCCAATGTTTATATTTATCTGCCATATGGATACTGTCGTTGTAGGAGAGGGGTGGACGAAGAATCCATTTGGCGCAGAAATAGAAGAGCAGAATGGAATTTTACGAATGTATGGCAGAGGAAGCTGCGATATGAAGTCCGGACTTGCCTGTGCATTAGCGACTTTTAAAAAGACAGCAAGACGCCTTGAAAAAGGAGAAATTTCTTTAAAATGTCCGCTTCGAATGATATGCACTGTCGATGAGGAGGGCGATATGACCGGCTCCGACCATATCGTAGAACAGGAATTTGTAAAAAAAGAAGATTATGTTTTAGACTTAGAACCGACGGATGGTGAGATTCAGATGGCACATAAAGGCAGACTATGGTTTCACGTTCATGTAAAAGGAATTACCGCTCATGCCAGCAAGCCAGAAAAAGGAGCGGATGCAATATTTGCAGCATCAAAGTTTATCGTACAAATACAAGAAATATTTGAGCATTTTCCAGTGCATGAAGAACTTGGCTACTCTACCATTACCTTTGGACAGATTCAAGGCGGCTATCAGCCTTATGTAGTACCAGATGCCTGCACAATTTTCATTGACTGCCGGTTAGCACCTCCGGTAACCGATCAAATCGTTGTTCAACATTTTAATAAAATCATTAAAGAAATCGAAACCCAGATACCAGGAATAAAGATTTCCTACGATATTACGGGAAACCGCCCATATATCGAGAAAAATCCAGATTCTATACTTCTTAAAAACTTAAAAGAAGCCGTAGAGGCAGAAACAAAACAAAAAGCAGTCGTTAAAGCCTTTACCGGCTACACAGATACCGCAGTCATCGCCGGAAGACTGCACAATACAGAATGTATGTCCTACGGTCCAGGAAGCCTGCAGTATGCACATAAACCAGATGAATTTGTAGAGATTCGGGATATAATAAGGTGTGAAAAAGTAATGAATCATTTGGTAATGTCCCTGTGTGAAGAGAGATAAACAGACTGACAGACGAAACTCCGAGGAAATATGAGATATGCTCCCTTCGGTTCGTCTCCTCCCTGGTAAAAATCAAGAAACCTCCCCTCTTTTCTTTTGTGTAAAAATGCTTTATTATTATACAAGATATTTGAAATGAGGTGAACATAATGTTTTGTAGCAATTGTGGTGCAGAAGCAGAAGGTAATTTCTGTAAGAACTGTGGTGCTCCGCTTCCAAAAGAAGAGCCATCTACAGAGAAAAGCAATGAATCCATTGATGCGGAATATAAGGTATATGATGAGGAAGAAGACCAGAAACAAAAAGACAAACAGAAAAATGTAAAAGTCACGATAAAGAATAAAAGAGGCGGCTCATCAAGAAACACAACAACGACAAAGAGAAAGCGCCGTTCCGCTTTAAGTAGTGGTGGAGATGCCGTGTCAAATGCAGCCTCCACAGCAGGTAATGTTGTAGGAAAGAGTGTAAAGACAGCAGGAAATATCCTTTTTACCGGTTTACATTGGCTTTGCGCCTTATTAATGATTGGTATTGTATTACAGATTTTTAAGAATGTCTGGAACTATACCAGCGTAAGTACAATTATGGGATTGGCATCATCAAGAGATATAGACACCATTGTATTTATCGGTGGAAGTGCTTTCTTCATCCTGTTTGGAATCATTGAAGCACTGTGGATTCTTGGTTCTAAAAAAGTAATGGACATGGGAGTGCTTAGAAACATAGATACCGGAAGAGGAATTTTCGCATTTGGATTATTCTTAGTAATTACGGTACTTACTCCATTTATTGATGGATTCCTTACTTTTGGATATAATGGAATGGATGGCGGCCAGTGGATTTTACATGCATTTACCGGAAACAATGGTATATTTTACTGTGCAGTACTTGGATTAGTAATCTCTTTCATTCGCAAAATGAGAGGAAGCATTCGGGGAATGATAGCATAGCGGCTTCTGATTTGCGAGGCTGCAAAGCAGACAGAACTCCTGAAGCTAAATAAAGCATATTTGTGACTTTAGTCGCGGCAGTTTGAATGTTCGCTTAAAGCGCTCACATCCAAACCTTGCTCCGAGGCCACAAATATGCTTTATTTAGCTTCAGGAGTTCTGTGCGTTGGCAGCTCAGAAAACCAGTTGGAATAAATTCTGAATTCGTTTAGGCAGACAAAACACAGCCCATAGGATATTATATTCCCTGTAGGTGTCTCCTTTGCTGCGCAAATCAAAATTTAAAAGCACACCTTGCATCCGCGGTTCTTCGGACAACTAGAAATAGAACCATGATAAATCGTTCTTGATCGACTCAAAGTCGGACAATTTGGTGTGCGATGATAAACTGCACCACCTGGTGTCCAATAAACAGTACTGCCGTTTGTTTTTGAAGAACCACTACCAGAACCTCTCTTATTAGAGGAACTTTTCTTAGTGGCTTTCTTTTTCGCAGTAACAGTAACTTTGCAGGTTGCCTTTTTACCAGATTTTGTGTAGATAATAATTCGAACTTTACCAGCTTGTCGAGCGCTAATTACTCCTTTTTTAGAGACAGTAGCAACTTTTTTATTAGAAGATTTGCATTTTTTTACAGAATCGCCTTTGGCATAAGATGCCTTTAAACGATATGATTTTCCGGCAGTTAAGGAAATAGTTTTCTTATTTAACTTCACAAATGGTTTTAATTTAGGAATAGAAACCGTTTGTGTTTTATCACAGATCCAACATTCTCTTTTTTTTGTTCCTGTTTTAAAAACCGTAGATTTTTTTACGATCCACCAGTCGCTCCAGTCATGCTTTCCGGTAGCAGGAATGGTGAGTCGTTGTTCTTCATACAAAAACCTCCTTGTCTTTTGCGTATATTCTCGGGTAAGCAGAATACATCAGCTTCTGTCCCCAAATCTCCTCCTCCTGTTTAATTCATCCTTTCCAGCCACAGTACAGAAGCCAGTGAACTTCATAAGCCATATTTGTGGTCTCGGAGCAAGTGTTGGATGCGAGCGCGTGGAGCGAACATTCAACACGCAGCGACTAAAAGCACAAATATGGCTTATGAAGTTCACTGGCTTCGTCTGTAGTTTGCTTAATGAATTAAATAGTAATCAAAATCTTTGTTCTAGTAGTGTGTTGTATATGTTGATTTTGCCATATCCCCACTCCCGATTTGGATATTCATAGGGGCCATCTTTTACTGCTCCCTGTATGAGATATGTCCTCATATTCTGCCCATTCATAAATGGATCATATCCGACAACAAATGCCCATTCCTGCATTAGTGCTCCGATTCCGGCTCCAAAGGCTGCTGCTACGCTGCTCCCACTACGCACACGCTCTCTGCTGATTGCTCTTTCTCCCGCACCAGTGATTCTTGAAACACCTGGTATACCTACTGATACTCCCGGTGCTGCGAGGTCTGGAACAATCCTTCCGTCTCTTGTATATCCTTTGCTGGCCCTGACGTACAAACCACCTGTTGCCACATCATATGCTGCATAGGCGAGAGCATACTGTGCATTTCCAGGGGAGGTAACGGTCTGCTCAGAACTTGGATTAATAAAGACGGTTTCTTCTTTTAAAAAGTTGCTTATTGGCAGCCAGATATCGTACTGCTTTTCTCCATTTCCTGTTCCATAGACAAATAGTTTCCAGATACCGGAAACAATATTTTTAAAATTCATTCGGATTACCTGCGAACCGCCTATGGTCGCTCCGGGAAATGAACGAATTTCCAGTAATGTATCTTCCGGGAAAAAGCGGACACTCCGAAATTCTCCCATTTTAAGCTGCATCCGTTCAATATTTTCCCCGCCGGGTGAAAGTATCCCAATTGTGTATACATTTGGCTCATCTCCCCAAAGCTCCATGACAAAACCATTTTCCCCTTCTGCTACATTGAAATCTACTGTCTGATACTGTTCCTCTCTCCGAATCGTTCCGTGAAAATGATGTCCGCTAATCCCCTCATTCCCACCTGCAAGATGAAAAGATATTTTAGGAAGTAATGAAAGATAAGAAATATATCTCTCTAAACTATTTGCTCCGTTATGTCCCCCAAGATTTGTGCCTATTCCAAGACAGATTGATATTGGCTTTCCAAGTTTATTTGCCACATTGATAACATACCTCACTGCGAGCATCACATCATCTTCCTGACACGACCATACACCATCTGGAATAGAATAAAATTCTCTCAAATATTTTTTGCTCTGCTTTAGCTTTACAACAACAAGTTCTGCATCAGGAGCCACCCCGGAAAAAATCTGGTCTATATCCTCTCTTCCCGCTGCGATTGCTGCAAGAAAAGTTCCGTGTCCATTTTCATCGTTCGGAAGTTTTCTAACATTATTTTTACTATTGCTACTTATATTATCTGAATCGTTTTTTTCATCCTTTCTGTTGCTCCCAGTATCCATGTCACTCTGTAATATATTATTTATTTCTTCCCTCGTCCATTCCGTACCATAAAGAAAGCCTTCCGGCCTTGTTCCTCTCTGGTCGCTCTGATCCCACAGAGAAACAACCTTTGAACTTCCATCTTCATATAAAAAAAGAGAATCATCTAATTTAATTCCCGTATCAATAATCGCTACTAGTGTCCCGCCCCCTCGATAGCCAAGCTGCGGAGAACGCCGTACACGCAAAACTCCTGTTTCTTCTAATGCCTCAGATGCCATCAGTCCGTAACATTTTGGAATCATATTGTAGCGAAATCGCCTGTCTCCCCCTGTAAGCGGATTATCCGACTTTATATAAATAATCGATTGGTTATACCCAATTGGAAACACACAGTAATCTGAAAGTTCATTTTCAAAAAGATTCTCGTCAAGTATATAATCTATCAGGTACTCCTGATATTCTTCATCTGCTGGAACACCAATACACTCTTCTTCATTGAGCATTGCTTTTAATTCATTTTGCAGCATAAATGAACTCCCCCAACATCATACAATAAATTAAAGATTTTTATTTATGAAATTACTGTAATTATAAAGCGTATAAAAAACTCTCTCTCATATATATTCAATGACAAAATAAATAGTACTTTAACTTTCCTTATATATTCAGCAAAGTACATAATGCCTGCGAGACTCATTCCTACTTCTGTTTATCAATATATTTGTTATTTTTTCTACAACAAGAACTTTTTTTGTTTTATCACAACAATGATTTTGTTCACTTTCTATAAGAAATGTTTAAATATGTACCCTCAAATTTCTTTTCCGTCACTTGAAAACTATCTTTTCAGGTGTTAACATATTATTAATAAAAATAAGGACAGTAATTCAGCGCACTCTCAATTTACCACATCTTTGCATAGCTCTGAATAGTCATCAATAAAACAGTCACTTTAATATTTAATTAATCTTAGCGTTGAAAGTTTTGGAGGCATTTCCTGTGATCACAAAAACCATTAACATCAATTCCTTGGATAAGATTGAAACTTTTGTAGACATAATTAATAAATTTAACGGGCGTTTTGATTTAGTATCCGGCTGTAGTATCGTTAATGCAAAGTCTATTATGGCCATTTTTAGTCTTGATATTTCCCGTCCAGTTTATCTCTATATCTACAATGAAGAATCCGCAGAACATGTAACAAAGGCATTGGCAGAATTTGAAGTCAATGCATTACAAATTCAAGAGCAGCTTTTGGCATAAATCCTGATTTGTTGAATTGGCAAAACTGACGAAACATCGAAATCCCATCGTCCATATT
>OGXS01001717.1_pt1 | contig 13328 bp, 9 predicted proteins | sample 1576371 | NCBI WGS metagenome assembly OGXS01 (sample SAMEA3541475, study PRJEB24748) | human gut metagenome | biome: human gut; feature: human-associated habitat; material: faeces | place: China | collected 2012
CATTTTCATTTGCTTTAAACATATAATATAGTTAGTGTGCTTAATTAAAACAACATCGAAAGCGAAACTGTGAAGTTTTCAATTCTCTCAAATTTTTATAATGAAACTAACTAAATAAATGGGCTACCGCGAGATGCAGTAGCCCTTTTATGTTTCTAAGAGTGGAAGAATCTTTTTTTTATTACTTTTGTACCTGTTATTAGGAGACTTATGATGAAGGAAGCAATTATAGAAGATGAAGAACTTGGACGGTTAATAGTGCGTGTTAATTTGCGTGCTAAAAGTCTTGTCTTTCGTACAAAGAGTGATGCGGTATACGTTTCAGTCCCTTCCGGCACAACGATGAAAGAAGTAAAACGGGCGATTGAAGATTTACGTAGTAAGTTGCTGGCTTCTCGTCAACGATTGAATCGTCCGTTAATTGATTTGAATTATAAGATTGATGCAGAATATTTCAAGTTGTCTTTGGTGTCCGGAGAGAAAGAGCAGTTTCTGGCAAATTCCCGATTGGGATGTATGCAGATTATTTGTCCGCCAAATGCGGACTTTACTGATGAGAAATTGCAGAGTTGGCTACGAAAGGTGATTGAAGAATCGTTGAGGCGGAATGCAAAAAGTATTCTTCCTCCACGTTTAGACCGTCTTTCCAAACAATGCGGATTGCCCTATGCAAGCGTGAAGATAAATTCCAGTCAGGGGCGGTGGGGGAGTTGTTCGACAAAGAAGGATATTAATTTATCCTATTACCTCGTTTTGTTGCCTTCTTATTTGATTGATTATGTGCTTTTGCATGAACTATGTCATACCCGTGAGATGAATCATAGTGAACGTTTTTGGTCTCTACTGAATCAATTCACGGAAGGAAAAGCTCTTGCTCTACGGGGAGAACTGAAGAAATATCGGACAGAAATATAAAGAGTTCCTTTGTCTTTATCTTGCTTTACCGTTTATTTCGCCAGTTGCTTAATTCCGTCTTCCTCTTTCTCAAACTGATAATTACCCCCTCTTTCGCTTAGGTCGAAAGTCGATACTAATTCAGTTTTGTTATCTACAATTAACAATGCACTCTGCTCGGCAAAACGACCGACTTCCACTGTATAAGGTTCTTCTATGATAGTCTTATTGGAAATGAGACTGTCGTTGACAAACAAAGAAATTGAATCGCCGGTAAAGCCTTTGACCAGACTAATCGTATATGTTTCGATAAAATGTCGTTCTTCCTGTTGCTTCTGTTGCAGTCGCATACTCATATAGATGAAAATCACTACGACAAAAATGACGGCAAAAGCGAGGATTCCATTGCCGACCATGAACTGTTTGTTGGTGTTGAGACGATGCGCCATAGTTGTTATTTTTTTTAATTGCGGCGTAAAGATACGAATATCGCACTGTTAATTCATACTTTTTTTCTTTAATGTTTTGTAGTCGAATAGATTATTTATATCTTTGCAACCGAAAACGGATGAAAGGTGGAGGGGCAATTAAGCTCCTTTTTTTGTTCTTAATAGCTAATAAATGATAGAAAAGAAAACTGTTTGTCAGATTGTTGAAGAGTGGCTGGAAGGAAAAGACTACTTTTTAGTAGAGGTAACCGTGAGCCCGGATGACAAGATTGTGGTTGAAATAGACCATGCAGAAGGTGTTTGGATTGAAGATTGCGTGGAGCTTAGCCGCTACATTGAATCGAAACTGAACCGTGAAGAGGAAGATTATGAACTGGAAGTAGGGTCGGCCGGTATAGGACAGCCCTTTAAAGTGCTGCAACAGTATTACATCCACATCGGACAAGAAGTGGAAGTGATGACCAAAGGCGGACAGAAACTGACCGGTATCCTAAAGGATGCCGATGAAGAGAAGTTTACGGTAGGCGTACAAAAGAAAGTAAAAACCGAAGGATCAAAGCGCCCGAAATTGGTAGAAGAGGACGAAACCTTCACTTATGAGCAAATAAAATATACTAAATACTTAATTAGCTTTAAATAGTTATGGCCAAAAAAGAAGAAACAATCAGCTTGATTGATACATTTTCGGAATTTAAGGAACTGAAGAATATCGATAGAACGACGATGGTTAGCGTACTTGAAGAGTCGTTCCGTAGCGTAATCGCGAAAATGTTTGGCACCGATGAAAATTACGACGTAATCGTGAACCCGGACAAGGGTGACTTCGAGATATGGCGTAACCGTGAAGTTGTGGCCGATGAAGATTTGACTAACCCGAATATGCAGATTTCGTTGAGCGAAGCACAGAAAATTGATGCTTCTTACGAAGAAGGTGAAGAGGTGACTGACGAGGTTATCTTTGCCAAGTTCGGACGTCGTGCGATCCTGAATCTTCGCCAGACACTGGCTTCCAAGATTCTGGAACTCGAAAAAGACAGTATTTATAATAAATATATAGATAAGGTAGGTACTATCATCAATGCAGAAGTATATCAGATCTGGAAAAAAGAGATGTTGCTTTTAGACGATGAAGGAAACGAATTGCTGTTACCTAAGACCGAACAAATCCCGAGCGACTTTTATCGTAAAGGTGAAACGGCTCGTGCAGTAGTTGCCCGCGTGGATAACAAGAATAATAATCCTAAGATTATCTTGTCACGTACTTCTCCCGTTTTCCTGCAACGCCTGTTCGAGATGGAAGTACCCGAAATTAATGATGGTTTGATTACCATCAAGAAGATTGCCCGTATCCCCGGCGAACGTGCCAAGATCGCGGTGGAATCTTACGATGACAGAATCGACCCTGTAGGAGCCTGTGTAGGTGTAAAGGGAAGTCGTATTCATGGCATTGTTCGTGAACTTCGCAATGAGAACATCGACGTAATCAATTATACATCGAACATCTCATTGTTTATACAGCGCGCTTTAAGCCCGGCTAAGATTTCTTCTATTCGTCTGAACGAGGAAGAGAAGAAAGCAGAGGTATTCCTCAAACCGGAAGAAGTTTCGCTGGCTATCGGTAAAGGCGGTTTGAATATCAAACTGGCCAGTATGTTAACTGAGTACACTATCGACGTGTTCCGTGAGTTGGATGAGAATGTAGCTGACGAAGATATCTATCTCGACGAGTTTAGAGACGAAATCGACGGATGGGTGATCGACGCTATCAAAGCTATCGGCATCGATACAGCGAAGGCTGTGTTGAATGCTCCTCGTGAGATGTTGATTGAAAAGACGGACTTGGAAGAAGAGACAGTGGACGAGGTAATACGCATTTTGAAATCGGAGTTTGAAGAAGAAGATCCTTCAATTGAAAATAAAGATGAAATTAAAGATTAAAAGTTGCGATACAATATAATGCAGCAGACTTTTATTTCTTAATTCTCAATTTTCAATTTTCAATTAAACAAGCTCCATTTATTCATTAATTTTAAAATATGACGATAAGGTTAAACAAAGTTACAAGAGATTTGAACGTAGGAATCGCGACGGTAGTTGAGTTCCTGCAAAAGAAAGGGCATACCGTTGAGGCTAATCCTAATACTAAAATTAGCGAGGAGCAATACGCTATACTCGTAAAGGAGTTTAGTACAGATAAGAACCTTAGACTTGAATCGGAGCGTTTCATACAGGAACGTCAGAATAAGGAACGTAATAAGGCGTCGGTATCGATTGAGGGCTTCGAAAAGCAGCCCGAAAAACCGAAGTCGGAAGATGTGATTAAGACAGTCGTACCTGAGGATGCACGTCCGAAGTTTAAACCTGTCGGAAAAATAGATTTGGATAAATTGAACGGTCGTAAACCTGAAAAGGTAGAGAAAGAACCGGAACAGAAACAGGAAGAACCGGTTGTGGAACGGCCTGTCGTTAAACCCGAAGTGAAAAAGGAGCCCGAGAAGAGAGAACCCGAGGTGAAGGAGGAAGAGGTGGTGACACCTCCTGTTTCTGTAGTAGAGCCTACTCCAGTGGTGGTTGAACCCGTAGTAGTGCCGGAACCTGTAGTGGAGACGAAGCCGGTAGAAGTTGAAAAAGTAGTAGAAGAAGTGAAAAAAGAAGAGCCGAAGGTAGTAGTAGCTGCACCTGTGAAGGCGGAAGAACATAAAGAAGAAGAAAAGGTGGAAACTGCACAGGCTGAAGTAACCCCGGTAGCGGAAAAGGCTCCGGAGGATGATGGTGTTTTCAAAATCCGTCAACCGGAATTGGGCGCAAAGATTAATGTGATCGGTCAGATCGACTTGGCTGCATTGAATCAGTCTACTCGTCCCAAGAAGAAATCGAAGGAAGAGAAACGTCGCGAACGTGAAGAAAAGGAAAAAATCCGTCAGGATCAGAAGAAGTTGATGAAGGAAGCTATCATCAAGGAAATCCGTAAGGATGATTCTAAATTGGCGAAGAGCGGACCTAAGGACAGTGCGGAAGCGGCTGCTAACAAGAAGAAACGTAACCGTATCAATAAAGAGAAGGTGGACGTTAACAATGTTGCAACTTCCAACTTTGCTGCTCCAAGACCTAATGTACAGGGTAAAGGCGGCAATAGTAACGGTCAGGGTGGCCAGGCCAACGGACAGGGAAATAACAACAGAAGAAATAACAACAATAAAGATCGCTTCAAGAAACCGGTTATCAAACAGGAAGTGAGCGAGGAAGACGTAGCAAAACAGGTAAAAGAAACCCTTGCACGTCTGACAACCAAAGGTAAGAATAAAACGTCCAAATACCGTAAAGAGAAACGTGAAATGGCTTCCAACCGTATGCAGGAACTGGAAGATCAGGAAATGGCAGACAGCAAGGTATTGAAGTTGACCGAGTTCGTTACGGCTAACGAATTGGCAACGATGATGGATGTTTCTGTTAACCAGGTTATCGCTACTTGTATGAGTATTGGTATCATGGTTTCCATCAACCAGCGTTTGGATGCTGAAACCATCAATCTGGTGGCTGAAGAATTCGGATTCAAGACTGAATATGTAAGTGCGGAAGTGGCACAAGCTATCGTTGAAGAAGAAGATGCTCCGGAAGATTTGCAACCGCGCGCTCCGATTGTAACGGTGATGGGACACGTTGACCACGGTAAGACTTCTTTGCTTGACTATATCCGTAAGGCGAATGTAATTGCCGGTGAGGCCGGAGGTATTACCCAGCATATCGGTGCTTATAACGTGCAATTGGAAGACGGTCGTCGTATTACATTCCTCGATACTCCGGGTCACGAAGCGTTTACCGCTATGCGTGCACGTGGTGCCAAAGTAACGGATATTGCTATCATTATTGTGGCTGCCGATGATAACGTGATGCCACAGACGAAAGAAGCGATCAATCACGCGATGGCTGCCGGTGTACCTATTGTATTTGCAATCAATAAGGTAGATAAACCGACTGCAAATCCGGATAAGATTAAAGAAGAACTGGCTGCAATGAATTACCTTGTTGAAGAATGGGGTGGTAAATATCAGTCACAAGATATCTCTGCCAAGAAAGGTATGGGAGTGGAAGATTTGTTGGAAAAGGTATTGCTGGAAGCCGAAATGCTCGACTTGAAGGCAAACCCGAACCGTAACGCTACGGGATCTATTATCGAGTCTTCACTTGACAAGGGACGTGGTTATGTAGCTACGGTATTGGTATCTAACGGTACTTTGAAAGTAGGAGACATCGTATTGGCGGGAACCAGCTACGGACGTGTGAAGGCTATGTTCAACGAACGTAACCAACGCGTCAAGGAAGCAGGACCTTCCGAACCGGCATTGATTCTGGGATTGAATGGTGCTCCTGCCGCAGGTGACACATTCCATGTAGTCGAAAGCGATCAGGAAGCTCGTGAGATCACTAATAAACGTGAGCAGCTGGCTCGTGAACAAGGTTTGCGTACGCAGAAGATCCTTACATTGGATGAATTGGGTCGTCGTATTGCTTTGGGTAACTTCCAGGAATTGAACATCATCGTTAAGGGTGACGTGGATGGTTCTGTGGAAGCGTTGAGCGATTCGTTGATTAAGTTGTCTACGGAACAAATTCAGGTAAATGTTATCCATAAGGGTGTGGGAGCAATTTCTGAATCTGATGTTTCTCTGGCTGCTGCTTCGGATGCGATTATTGTCGGATTCCAGGTACGTCCTTCGGGTGCTGCCGGTAAGATGGCCGACCAAGAGGGTGTTGACATCCGTAAGTATTCTGTCATCTACGATGCAATCGAAGAGGTAAAGGCTGCTATGGAAGGTATGTTGGCTCCGGAAGTAAAGGAACAGATTACTGCAACCATCGAAATCCGCGAAGTATTCAATATTACGAAAGTCGGTCTTGTAGCCGGAGCAATGGTGAAGACCGGAAAGGTGAAACGCAGCGACAAGGCTCGTTTGATCCGCGATGGTATCGTAATCTTTACCGGAAACATCAACGCATTGAAACGCTTCAAGGACGATGTGAAGGAAGTAGGTACAAACTTCGAGTGTGGTATCAGTCTGGTGAACTGCAACGACATGAAGGTAGGCGATATGATCGAGACATTCGAAGAAATAGAAGTGAAACAGACGCTGTAAATATAGTAAGGTTATAAGTGTATTATAATGTTATAATATAGCAGAGGTCATGATTGATAAAGAGGTGGTAATGTGGTACTGTTTGCAGAACACCACCTTACCACCTTATTTTTTATCATTCGGCACCTTCTCATTATAATCAGCTTATATACGACTTATTGGTTTATAGCTTATAACATAATAAACGTGGCAACGATTGATATAATTATCCTTATTGTAATAGGCGCCGGAGCGATTGTAGGTTTTGTAAAAGGCTTCATTCGTCAGTTGGCTTCTATTTTGGGGTTAATAGTCGGTCTGTTGGCAGCGAAAGCTCTGTATGCTTCTTTGGCGGAAAAGCTTTGCCCGACAGTGACGGATTCAATGACAGTTGCGCAAGTGTTGGCTTTTATCATGATCTGGATTGCCGTACCATTGATCTTTGTATTGATTGCCTCGCTATTGACAAAAGCAATGCAGGCTATTTCGTTGAACTGGTTGAATCGCTGGTTAGGAAGTGGGCTGGGAGCACTTAAGTTTCTGTTGTTAACGAGTGTAGTGATTGGTGCGATAGAGTTTGTGGACAGCGATAATAAGTTAATTAGTGCAACAAAAAAGGAAGAATCTTTGTTATATTATCCGATGGAAACGTTTGCGGGGATCTTTTTCCCTGCTGCGAAGAATATGACGCAACAATATATATTAGAGAATAAAGATAAAGATGCAACAAGAACCCAATAAAATGAAACCCAATCAGAAAGACGAACTTGAAAAGAAGACTGATAATGAGTTTGTCCGGAAATTTGCGGAGGAGAAATATAAATACGGTTTCACCACAGAGGTGCATACGGACATCATTGAGCGTGGACTTAATGAAGATGTCATTCGTCTGATTTCATCGAAAAAGGACGAACCGGAGTGGTTGCTGGAGTTTCGACTGAAAGCGTATCGCCATTGGCTGACGCTGGAAATGCCTACCTGGGCACATCTCCGTATCCCTGAAATTGATTATCAGGCGATTTCTTATTATGCCGATCCGACAAAGAAGAAAGAAGGACCGAAGAGCATGGAGGAAGTCGATCCTGAACTGATAAAGACGTTTAATAAACTGGGAATTCCTTTGGAAGAGCAAATGGCTCTTAGTGGAATGGCAGTGGATGCCGTTATGGACTCTGTTTCCGTAAAGACTACCTTCAAGGAAACGCTGATGGAGAAAGGAATTATATTCTGCTCGTTCAGTGAAGCCGTGCGGGAGCATCCGGATTTGGTGAAGAAATATATGGGCTCGGTAGTAGGTTATCGGGACAATTTCTTTGCAGCGTTGAATTCCGCAGTGTTCTCTGACGGCTCTTTCGTGTATATTCCGAAAGGAGTACGTTGCCCGATGGAGCTTTCCACTTATTTCCGTATCAATGCCCGTAACACGGGACAGTTTGAGCGTACGCTGATTGTAGCGGATGATGATTCGTATGTTTCTTATCTGGAAGGATGTACGGCTCCGATGCGGGATGAAAATCAGCTGCATGCCGCTATCGTTGAGATCATTGTGCATGACCGTGCAGAGGTAAAATACAGTACCGTTCAGAACTGGTATCCGGGAGATGCAGAAGGCAAGGGCGGTGTATACAACTTTGTGACTAAACGCGGTAACTGTAAAGGAGTGGACAGTAAATTATCCTGGACACAAGTGGAAACCGGTTCGGCGATTACCTGGAAATATCCTTCCTGTATCCTGACGGGCGATCACTCGACCGCTGAATTCTATTCCGTAGCTGTAACGAACAACTATCAGCAGGCAGATACCGGAACGAAGATGATTCATCTGGGTAAGAACACTCGTAGTACGATTGTAAGTAAAGGCATTTCTGCCGGACATAGTGAGAACTCCTATCGTGGGTTGGTACGCGTGGCCGAGAAAGCGGATAATGCCCGTAATTATAGCCAGTGTGACTCTCTGTTGCTGGGAGATAAGTGTGGTGCACATACCTTCCCGTATATGGATATTCACAATGAGACGGCAGTGGTAGAACATGAAGCTACGACAAGCAAGATTAGTGAAGACCAGATATTTTATTGCAACCAGCGCGGTATTCCGACAGAAGATGCTATCGGACTTATTGTGAACGGATATGCAAAGGAAGTGTTGAATAAACTTCCGATGGAGTTTGCGGTAGAAGCACAGAAGCTGCTTACCATCTCATTGGAAGGAAGCGTGGGGTGATGTTGACTTTTTAATAGTAAATCGTAAAATCGTAAATATAATCATGTTAGAAATAAAAGACCTGCATGCCAGCATTAATGGCAAAGAGATATTGAAAGGCATTAACCTGACGGTGAAGCCGGGCGAAGTACATGCAATTATGGGACCGAATGGTTCCGGTAAAAGTACGCTTTCCTCCGTATTGGTGGGTAATCCGGCTTTTGAGGTAACAAAAGGTTCGGTCACTTTTTATGGAAAGGATCTGTTGGAGTTGAGCCCCGAAGATCGTAGCCATGAAGGAATCTTCCTTAGTTTCCAGTATCCGGTGGAAATCCCGGGTGTGAGCATGGTGAACTTTATGCGTGCTGCTGTGAATGAGCAACGTAAATATAAAGGTCTGCCTGCACTGACAGCCAGTGAGTTTCTGAAACTAATGCGTGAGAAACGTGCGGTGGTAGAGTTGGATAATAAACTGGCTAACCGTTCGGTGAATGAAGGCTTTTCCGGTGGTGAGAAGAAACGGAACGAGATTTTCCAGATGGCTATGCTAGAACCGCGTTTGAGCATCCTCGACGAGACAGACTCCGGTTTGGATATTGATGCGCTCCGTATTGTTGCGGAAGGGGTGAACAAGTTGAAAACTCCTGAAACAAGTACAATCGTTATTACCCACTACCAACGTTTGCTCGATTATATCAAGCCTGATATTGTGCATGTCCTTTATAAAGGTCGTATCGTAAAAACTGCCGGACCGGAACTTGCTCTGGAACTGGAAGAAAAAGGATACGATTGGATCAAGAAAGAAGTAGGAGAATGACAAATATAAAACGATGATGGTTGAACAACAATATATAGAACTTTTCTCACAGACGGAAGCGATGATCTGTAAGCATAGTGCCGAAGTGCTGAATGCGCCTCGTGCGTCAGCATTTGCCGATTTTGAGCGACTCGGATTTCCGACCCGTAAGATGGAGAAGTACAAATATACGGATGTGAGCAAGTACTTTGAACCGGATTTCGGTTTGAACTTGAATCGTTTGGCTATTCCGGTCAATCCGTATGAAGTGTTTAAGTGTGATGTGCCGAATATGAGTACCTCCTTGTATTTTGTGGTAAATGACACATTTTATAATAGAGCGCTTCCCACAGGAAATCTGCCGGAAGGTGTGATTTTCGGTAGTCTGAAAGAAGTGGCCGAGCAACACCCGGAATTGGTGAAGAAATATTACGGTCAACTGGCAGATACCTCCAAAGATGGTGTGACTGCTTTTAATACCGCTTTTGCACAAGATGGCGTTGTCTTTTATGTGCCGAAGAATGTGGTGGTGGAAAAAACAATCCAGTTGGTAAATATCCTGCGTGCAGATGTTAACTTTATGGTGAACCGTCGCGTACTGATTATCCTGGAGGATGGCGCGCAAGCCCGTTTGCTGATTTGTGACCATGCAATGGATAATGTGAACTTCCTGGCGACACAAGTTATTGAAGTATTTGCCGGTGAGAATGCGGTATTCGATATGTATGAACTGGAAGAAACACATACAAGCACAGTTCGTATCAGTAATTTGTATGTAAAGCAAGAGGCCAACAGCAATGTATTGCTCAACGGAATGACTTTGCATAATGGTACTACCCGCAACACGACTGAAGTGTTGTTGGCAGGAGAAGGAGCTGAAATAAACCTCTGTGGTATGGCAATTGCCGATAAGAACCAGCATATAGACAATCATACAAGTATTGACCATGCCGTACCGAACTGTACCAGCAATGAGCTGTTCAAGTATGTACTCGACGATCAGTCGGTAGGTGCGTTTGCCGGGTTGGTACTCGTGCGTCCCGATGCACAACATACGAATTCCCAACAGACTAACCGGAATCTTTGTGCTACGCGTGATGCAAGAATGTATACACAACCTCAATTGGAGATTTATGCGGATGATGTGAAATGTTCGCATGGAGCAACAGTAGGTCAGTTGGATGAAGGTGCATTATTCTACATGCGTTCGCGCGGTATTGCAGAAAAAGAAGCCCGTTTACTGTTGATGTTCGCATTTGTCAATGAAGTGATTGATACCATCCGTCTGGAAGCGCTGAAAGATCGTTTGCATCTATTGGTAGAGAAACGGTTTCGTGGCGAGCTGAATAGATGTCAAGGTTGTGCCATTTGTAAGTAACCACTAAAAAATAAGAAACGTGGATATTCAAAAGATACGTGAGGATTTTCCGATATTGAGCCGTACGGTTTACGGTAAACCTTTGGTTTATTTCGACAACGGTGCGACGACGCAGAAACCCCGTTTGGTAGTTGATGCGTTGGTGGATGAATATTATTCCGTCAATGCCAATGTGCATCGCGGTGTACATTATCTTTCCCAGCAAGCTACGGAACTGCATGAAGCTTCCCGTGAAACGGTACGTCAGTTTATTAATGCACGTAGCACGAATGAAGTTGTCTTCACACGCGGAACAACAGAAAGTATCAACCTGCTTGTTTCCAGCTTCGGCGACGAGTTTATGGAAGAAGGGGATGAAGTGATTGTTTCTGTGATGGAGCATCATAGTAACATCGTTCCCTGGCAACTGTTGGCTGCCCGCAAAGGAATTGCCATAAAAGTCATCCCAATGAACGATAAAGGTGAACTTCTGCTGGATGAATATGAAAAACTATTTTCCGAACGTACGAAAATAGTCAGCGTAGTTCATGTATCGAATGTACTGGGTACAGTGAATCCGGTGAAGGAGATGATCGCAACAGCTCATGCGCATGGTGTGCCTTGCCTGATAGATGCTGCACAGTCTATTCCTCACATGAAAGTAGATGTGCAGGAGTTGGATGCCGATTTTCTGGTATTCTCCGCCCATAAGATATATGGCCCGACAGGTGTCGGAGTGCTTTACGGAAAAGAAGAATGGTTAGATCGCCTTCCACCTTATCAGGGAGGAGGAGAGATGATTCAGCATGTTTCTTTCGAGAAGACCACTTTTAATGAACTTCCTTTCAAGTTTGAAGCCGGTACGCCCGACTATATCGGAACTACCGGACTGGCAAAAGCCCTTGATTATGTGAACGGACATGACATTGAACAGATAGCCGCCCATGAGCATGAACTGACAACTTACGCTTTGCAACGTCTGAAAGAAATCCCCCATATACGTATATTCGGTGAAGCAGCCGAACGGGGAGCGGTCATTTCCTTCCTGGTGGGAGATATCCATCATTTCGACCTCGGCACGTTGCTAGATCGTCTAGGTATTGCCGTGAGAACGGGGCATCATTGTGCACAACCTCTCATGCAACGTCTTGGCATAGAAGGAACTGTACGTGCTTCGTTTGCCATGTACAATACCAAATCGGAAATAGACACTTTGGTGGCAGGAATTGACCGTGTCAGCAAGATGTTTTAAAGATATGAGCTGCTATTCCTGTGGAGTAGCGGCTTTTTTTATTCTTTAACTAAAAAAAGAGGGCCTCGAGTGCAGTGATTTGAGCTTTCGTGCGTCTAATAGGTAAAGAAACAAAATGTTCATTGAATATCAGGAGGGTCGTGAGACCATGCTTATATTATATAAATTCTCTCTCTTTAACATTAATGCAGCTATATCGTAAAAAGTTACGGTGTAGCTGCAACTTTTTTAGGGGGCTTCTGCGTCTAATAAAATATAGTTGTAACCATTGAAACAGCTGTTACGATTGAAGATGAATTGAATATTATTGTATGTAAAAAGAAAGGGGAAACGCTGATAACAGTGAATCCCCTTTTTTTCGATTACTTCATTCCTTTTACTCGGCAGTCAGCTCAATTACGCGGCTGAAAGCCTGATTTGTTGTGAAAGCATTGATTCCCACTTTCATCAGATAATCTCCTGAATAAGTTTTCTCATTGGCAGCCAGATTCGATTTGGAATTCGGCATCAGGTTGATTTCTTTCACCTTATACATTTTCTTCGCATCCAGTCCCTGAAGTTTTACCGGGAGCAGTTTCTCACCGAAACGTGGGTGGATATCGTAGGTATAAAGCACAGCTTTGTTCTTATCCGGTGAGGCATACATGAGAGACATGTGATTGCCATCGTAGGGAGAAACCAATCTGTATTGATCGCCGTCCAGAATCACTTTTTTCAGACGCGTCCAGTTGGCAACTGCATTCTGGCAGTAAGTCTGTTCGTCTGCATTCAGTTCCTTCAGTCCAAGGTCAAAGCCCAGTTTGCACATACTTGCCACATCCGTACGGAACTTCACGCTTGTGTTCTTGTTCCAGCTGGTTACGTGTGCACACATGGCTTTTGCCGGGAAGATTTGTGAGAATCCCCACTGGATAAACAGACGTTCTATCGGGTCTGTGTTGTCGCTGCACCAGAATTCTGTGTAATATTTCAGAGCTTCGTAGTCGCAACGGGCGCCACCGCCGGAGCAGAGCATCATTGGCACGTTCGGATATTTGTCTTTGATACGTTTCAATACATTGTATATACCACGTACATGGTCGATATAAAGCTGTCCCTGTTTATTTTTTAAATATGGAGAATAAACATTTGTAATTGGAGAGTTACAGTCCCATTTAAAGAAAGCCACTTCCGGATTCTCTGTCAGGATCTTATCCACTACACCATATACAAAGTCCTGTACTTTCGGATTGCTAAGATCGAGTACCAGCTGATTACGGTAATAAT
>OGXS01001720.1_pt1 | contig 13298 bp, 8 predicted proteins | sample 1576371 | NCBI WGS metagenome assembly OGXS01 (sample SAMEA3541475, study PRJEB24748) | human gut metagenome | biome: human gut; feature: human-associated habitat; material: faeces | place: China | collected 2012
CGAACCTTTTCCAATGATGCTAACTCTTTTTCTCTATTGTAGAATTTCATATCCTTATCATTTTATGTTCGATTTCACTACTGCAAAGTTTACCACTGTAAAATTTACGGCGGTAAATTTTGTAAGCAATAGCAAAGTTACTAATAATTTTGAGAATATAATATGATTAAAGCACTGAAAACCAAAAAAGAGTAAATACTTAACATTTCAACTCATTTACGATACCGTATTATACTAAATCAGTTTCTTGACGCCACTCAAAATAAGTAAAATGCCCAAAAGCATCAGCATCAGACAGCATCAGAGAGGCAATAGGAGCACTTGGCGGCAAGCTCGTCATCGGAGGCGTTCCCAAGTCCGGCAACAAGGACGATCCCGATCCTGACCGGCCCGAAAAGCCCAAACCCAAGCTGAAGTTATAGCTCCTGTAACCGAAGCCATAAAAACAACCCCACTCTGCTGTTTCTTGGGAAGCCGGCGGGGTGGGGTTTATACTATACGCATAATAGTAAGCCTTTCTATTTCAATTTTTACCAACCATACTTTCTCCAATCATAAAAACATATTAATTTTTTAAAATAAGTAGAATAATCAGGTTTCTTTTTTAGTACTAAAAAGTCATTGAAATTCTTTGATATAAAATCATGTAAAATTTCAAGTTCTTCATCTTTTATATCTAAATAGGGAATTAAAGCGCATACTTTCCAAATAGCATCTGCATAATCTTCAATAGCTTCATTTATAGTTTTTTTCTTTTCATCCTCCCGAAATGAATAAAAATAAAAATCTTCTTTCTTATTAAGAGGAAAATTCACACCTAATTTATTATTGTTATAAGTTTCATCACTTATTATGCCAACCGCCTTTAAATATTTATAGCAAGGAATAAACTTTGTATTTTTACGTAATTCTGGTATTGTCTTAGTTAATATTATTTCATGTTCATAATTTCCATTATTATCAACTATATCTCTAAATAGATTAATAGCCTTTAATCCGGTATATCCTACTGCAGATTTGTATTTATCAATAGCTCCAAAACCATAAACAACTTGAATATTAGGCGTTACATCTATATCTTTTCCGGGTAAAGCATATAATTGTTTTTCCGGTTTTTCAGAGAAGACTATTTCATAGAATTGTTTCTTATATAAACGTAACAAATGTGTAGGTATTCCTCTTTCAAATGTTGCTAAACATTCATATACCGGTTTATATTCATGGGTAATAATACGAGTGACAGGCAAAATAAACCCATGTTCCATAGTAATATCATGTGGCTGAATCATAAAATCAGAGTTTTCATCAGGATTCCATTCTACAAAGAATAAATTATTTTGCAGCTTCTTAATTTTCTCCTGATTAAGACATTTTACTATAGATGATAATATTTCCTTTATATTGCTATCATTTATAGAGTAACCTATGAAGACAATTGGGTGTTCTATAAATATTGTTATTAATTTAGCTGCTAAATATGTGTTTTTATCATTAAATCCATTATAGTCTTCTTTTGTTAAAACCATTGTTTCAGGTTGATAAACACAGCCGTGTACTTTATATATTTCTCCAATATTAAGAACGGATGAAAATATCAACTCTTCTTGCCCTACATATTTAGTTAATTTAGGAAGTAATATTTCTATTAAGTCATCCCAATTTGTTGTTATTATTCCATCTATATTAATCGTTTTAAGAAGCTCTAATTCCTCTGTGTATTTTTCTGGAATACTATTATGTGTTAGCTCTTTTAAGAAAGTTGCAATTTTATATTTAAGCACACTACTTGTGCTTATTGCCTTGTCTTGAAATGACTGCTTGAATTTGTTATCATTAGGTAAATCCCAAAAGGATTTATTTTCTTCTTTTGCTATTTCAGAGGCAATGACAGATAAATCATAAGTCCCTAATGACGTATAATATGCGTTAATATGTTTAGATGCAAATCTTGATAATAATTCTTCCCATGTAGGGGTATTTAAATAGTGTTTTGTAAATCCCGATCCAAGAAATAAAAAAGGAGCACTTTTCTTATTCTTAATTATTCCTATAAGTTCTTCTTTTGTCATACTCAATACAAATTTACTATCTTGGCCCTATAAATCTATCTCCATTAAAATGAATCATATGGTCTGGATTCTCCGCTATCCAAACTTCGGTTTCCCATGCAATATCAGCCACATGTTTCTTGAACTCTGATCTATCAGGAAAAGCAGTAACATATACTTTCCCCGCTTTGCATTCTTTCGTGAAATCTTCCAGCTCGATTACACGTTTGGGAGATACCGGCCCATGCGAAGTAACCACTTCGATTAGGAATAGCCACTCTTTATTACCGTCATAAATGACAATATCCGGCAGTTTGCTGTGTTCTGTGATCGGAATGCCAATTTCTTTTAAAAGCTCCTTGTTACAATAAAGGTCTTTATTGGCAGTATCACCGATATAAAGGACTTTTGCGCCTGCCGCAAAACGAGGTGCAAACTCATTAATGACCGCCGCTTGTACTTCATTATGCTTGCCCGGAGACAGTTTAAATTCCTTACCTTCAATAGTAACCGGTATCATTTCCATCTCACGGCTTTTCTCATACTCTTCAATCAATCGCCCTACCGCATCATTAAAGTTTTGGGCTTTTATTTCCCATTCTTGGGTATTGTATGATTTTATTGTTTCATAGGCTTCTTCTGTCAGTTTGTAATGGGCGTTTGGACTGTTCACCGGTAAAGCCGGATTATCCGGGTTATAATCTACGATACGTGCCTGCAAGAACTGATGAAGCACCTGCCGTCTGAAAGTTTCCCGTGTATTTGGGGCATACGGCTGCTCTTTTTTATAGTTCTCATTGACAAATGCCATAATATCCTTGCTTATTTTTAAGCTCTTGCGGGTGGCATCCGCCCAGTTGTCTTCCTCCTTTAATCCGCATAATGCAAGTAAAGTCAAAGCGGATATTTCATTCTGCTGCGCCGGAGGCAAACCCAACACTGACAATATATCTTGTGCATCACTTATTTTGCTCATATTACATAAAATATTTGTTTACAATCTTATTTACGTTCACCATAGAATAATCATTCATGGCAATCAGGTCTTTTCCGATACTTTCAATGACTTCAAGGGGAGGCATGGGCATCTCCCTCAATTCCGTAGCACTGACATTTACATTTCCATTGAATGTTCTGAAATAATTATCGAACAAGTCACTATTCAATAAGGCGGCTATCCCCATTACCTCCATACGGTTCAAGTGTCCTTTGGGACGATAGATATAGTTCAGTTTGTTTTCGATTCCTACATGTGCGCAGGAAGTCATGTTTCCAAAATAAGGTGCGGCAATTAATCGGCTATTATCGTCTTTGGAGCTGAAACGTCGCAACAGAACATAATTCTTGTTAGGTAACAAGGTGGATACAGACATTTCATTTATATGGATGAATTGAGGTTTTCCTTCCTTTACGACAGGATGATCAGCCAGCATCTTTACTACGTTATGCAACCAATATAGTGCTGCAGTTCCTTCTCCGGAGGTTTCACATAATTGTTCCTTTGAACGAAAAGCTACAACCGGGCCGGTGGAAATCTGGATATGATATTTGTTCAGGTTGCCATCCCATGATTTGAACAGCCTGATAATTTTCTCGTCTTCAAGGCTGACCGGCAAATGCAATATCAATTCTTTTGAGGTAAGGTCAATGATTTCTTTCCGCTGTACTTCTTTGATTGCAGGGGTGGCCAAGTCGGAAAGCCCCTCACTGTATGATAAAACGACATTATAATCTGCCTCCTTTTTAGGGGAACATTTCATTATAATTGTTTCCTGAAGCACATTATCTTTGGAAAACGTATCTTTCCGGGTATTGAAAAGGTGGACAAAATCTATCTGTATATGCTTAAACAGGAAATTACGGAACAAACGGAAATATCTTCCCGAAGTAAAACTTCTTGGGGTTATATAAATCATCTGACCTTGTTCCGCAAGCAATAAAGCTGATATGCCCATAAATATAGAGTATATATTAGGCTGTCCGTCTATAATGCATTGAGCCGCTTTCACCCGTTTATCCTCTTTGGAAAGTTTAAAATAGGGAGGATTGGATATGATCAAATCATATTTCTGCAAACTCTCAGCCCTGCCATAAATCGTATCAGAATATAATACTGAATAATTGGATAAAATAAAGTCCTCACAATATGAACGGCAATCAATCCGGACATTATGGCGCATCCCCCATATTGTTATATATTCCAGAACTTTTTGTAATCCCGGTATAAGATTTTCATCGGTTTCGTATGTAACCAACTCTATCTGTTTTACTTTTGACTGCAAAACCAGATTCTCAATCATGGCACATGATAATATGGCAGTTCCACATCCCGGATCTAATACGGAGACAGAATCCTTATTCACACTTATTTGTTTACCCATAAAATAGGCGATAGATACCGGTGTGAAAAACTGACCGTTACTTTTCTTGAAAGCAACAGTAACAGTATCAGTATATAACCTGCCTATTCTATCTGCGTAGTTAGTAGGCAGCTCGTTCTCATAAGGCTTTATTTCAGACCAACTTATATTCATAATTGCAAAATTAGGAAAAAACCTTTGGATTCTTCTTATGAATGTATTTTTCTTTTTTTGCAGAATCATGATAGATACTTGAGTATTGAGGGAATTAACTTTTCATATTCCGGTTTTTACGCCACAAAACTGGAACATTTTTAGGTGCACACATAAAAAATGATACCCCTCCGGACCGCTGTCCTTTGGAGTATCACCATTCGAACAAGAAAAGAAACTTCATCCTGTTTCACAACTGTATGAAGTCATTGCCATGACAAACACCAATACGCAGTTTGGGATTTCCTGCCTCACGGCAGTAGTTTCACCGGTACAAAGCAAAAACATGGACTTATTCTTTCGGCAGCGGATAGCTCTCGGACAGCTTGTCCTCACGTGCCTGCCGTTTTATCTCGTTCTCGTCGAAGTTGTTGCGGATGAACTCGTGCAAGTCCGACTCCTTGTAATATGTCTTGTGATATATCGAATAGAACTTCAACACCCCGTTATTCCGGTATCGTTGCAGCGTGCGTTTGCTGATGCGCAACAACAGGCATACTTCCTGATTGTCGTACAGACGCTCTCCGTTCAGGTAGTTCAGGTGCTTTTCCCTCGTTTCCGCCTTGTCCAGCTTCCGTGAGATGCGGTACAGCTCACCCATGATACGTTCCATCCATGCTTCAAATTCCGTTTTATCTACTAACATACGCTTTCCTCCTTAAAAGTTCCCGATAACATAATGGCTCTGGTTATCGGATGATTTCAGAATGATTTCTTTCTCACGCATGAATCTGATGTAGCTTTTCGCCGTGCGCTCCTTCACTTCCAGTATCGACTGGATTTCTTCCGCAAGCTCCACATAAGTAACAAAGCGCCTCCGGCTGAATACCTCTTTGGCCACCGCTACAAGCTCGTCCTCTTTGCGCTTGTCCTTTTCCTCTTTCGGCTTTTCGCCCAGATAGACATGCATGGCCTTTTCCTTATCCCACGAAAACTGCATGATAGGCACATCCAGCGGACTTCCATCCCTTACTTTCAGAGCCTTCACCACCGATATGGCCGGATCGCTGTCCTTCTCTATGGAAAGGATTGCCGCAGCCTTCCGCTGCAACTCGCTTCCCAAGTGTCCCCTCAGCTTCAGCCCGTTGGGGATAAAATGCAGTACCGTTACGATACATGTCTTGTAGATACCGGCCAGCCGGTACAGTTCTTCCACGACGGCTATGCTCTCCGCTTCATCGTTGGCGCATTTTATCAAATCCGCAATCCCGTCTATCACCACCAGATGAACACCGCCGTATTGATAATGGTACTTGTCCAAGCTCTGGATAATGGAAAGCAGGCGTTCTTTCCGGCTCATTCCCGTAAGACAATACGCCTTGAACCATTCCGGCATCGCCTCACGTCCGCATCGCCGCAGCAGGTTGCTGATATTCTTATACAGCTGTACTTCGCTCTGTTCCGTGTCATAGAACAGTACCGCCTTGTTCCTGCCGTTTTCGTGGAGCGTAACGCCCAGCGCATCCACATCCGTTCCGGTGGGACGGATAGCACCGGCAATCAGTGCCGCCACATAGTTACTTTTTCCCGTGCCTTCTCCGCCGGTGATACAAAGCAGGTTGCCTTGAGTTCCGAGAGGCACGTCATTTACCGATACGATCATCTGTGCAATGGGAGGCGGGTTGTTAAAATCCACCTCGCAGGATTTCAAAGCCGACATGGTTTCGCTGTATAAGGTTTCCAGATAGTCCAGAAAGAGCTTTATCAAATCCTCACGGCTGTTCCCCAGCATGAAGTAGTCCGATACATCCTTTTCCGTCTTTGTACCGGCAAGCGGGAGCAACAATCGTTTAACCCCGTATTCCTTCAGCTCCTCTTCACGCTTCGCCGAGCTTTTCAGCCCGGTACTGTCCACATCATAGAGGAGGATGATATGTTTGAACCGGAATGAAAGCCGGTGTATGACAGCCGCAGGGATAAAAGCCGTTTCCGAATTGAAACAGATCGCATGGAAGCCGTGTGCCGCCAGACTCATTACGTCCTTTTCCCCACCTGTGATAAAGAGCAGATCACCCTTTGCCGGCAGCTGCTCCAGCCCGAAACAGTAGTTGTCGCCAAAATCACCGGCATACAGGAACCGCATTTGTGAACACGGACGGTAAACCTTGATATGCTGTTTCCCCATATATCCGAACATCGGTTCATCGACGCTTGTCATGCAGGAAAAAGGCTTCCTTTCCTGGTTCTCGCTGCTGAACTTCTTCAGCGATACCGTCCGGTACGCTTTCAGAACATTTTCCCCGATTCCCGATTTGCTCCAAAAGGCAAGTTCCGCAGCCGTAAAGGGCTTTTGCACGACAGTATAAGGCCGGACGCTTTTCGCTTTCGGTTCTTCCGATACCACTTCACTCTTTTGGGGGACTTTGCTATGGCTCACATGATATTCCTCATGTGCGGACAGCCCCAAATGCAGATCGCGGTTTATCATTTCCATGATCTCGACAAACTCTTTAGGCTCCTTGCAGCTAAGGCCGTTCAGCCTGCCCACCAGTTCAAAGCAGTCCCCCGAATAATCCTCGTTCCCGAAATCCTTCATTTTAAATACACCGGCCTTGCGTTCGTAATAAATATTGCACGAAGCCTTTGTATCCTTATAAAAAGGGTTCAGGAAGTTCTTTCCCACCTTGAAGTCCACCGGCAGGTAATAGCGGAATACGGAAATGCCCTTTTCCGTCATTTTCAGTATATCATCCTTTCTTATCATTGCCGGTTCTCGTTAGGTAGTTCTTGCGAAAATCCTCCAATGTTTGAGGCTTGCACCGAATGGTACGCTCTTCCAGACAGCGTTCGACCTCCGACAGCTTGTACATACACCGTCCACGCAGCATGGAGTAGCTGATCAGGTTTTCATCCCTCAGGCGTTGCAATGTACGTGTACTGATTCCCAACGCTTCCGCCAGTTGGTTGCTGTCCAGCCAAGCCTCCTTTTTTTCTTCCGAAGGCAGCTGCGCTTCGGCTACATACCCGGCGATTTTTTCAATCTTCCCTACAAGCGCTTTATACGCTTCACTTTCAAATGTAATAACTTCCATAACAAACTTAATTTTTAATGTTTGCTGCAAAAGAATAACAATAAAAGGCAGCGCATGGGATACTATACGTGTACTACACCATGATTTTTTCGGTTCAGCGAAAAAGGAGGGGGAACCGCTTCACATAAACGGCGGTATCGAGGCGGACGGCAAGGCTGTAGGACTGATGTAACATCCGCCCGGTGCAAGGGGCAAACCTATCCATATATATAGGTTCGCCCCTTGCACTGGGGATCTTTTTTAAAGATTTAATAATCAAATGTTTGGAAAATAAAAAGTAATGCTCTATCTTTGCGGCATCAGAGAACGGCTGACAAACGAATGCCTCTCACTGACAACAAGCGTTCCTATAAATCGTTACTAATTCGTTACGGTACAATTTTTCAAGGTTTACAAGAGCTTATAAATCAAAGATATAGACCGTTACGGTGAAAGTCCCAGGCGGATCACAGAAAGGCAGAATAGAAAAAGATAACTCCTACAATATCAAGGTATTGCAGGAGTTTTTTTATATTATATCCGTAACCAATAATCACTATCATATTTCCTAAAAATGATAGTCACACTTTTATCTACAACTCTTTCACCATATGAAAAGGTGCGTCTTGATACAACCCTGACTGATCTAATGCACTACTTATGTGCTTATACCCGCATTTTTCATACATAGCGACAGCATTTCCAAACTGGTGATATGAAACAATATACATATATGTATATCCAGCCTTTATTGCTCGCTGTTCTATTAGTTGAAGTAGGCGTTTTCCAATTCCTTTTCCTCTAAGCTCTGGTTTAAAATGGAATTTTGACAATTCAGCGTACCCTTTTGGCAGGCCTTTAGTTGGATAAAAACCGCCGCCACCCAATATTACACCGTCACATTCAACCACCCAATATTCTGCATTTTTTATATTAAAAGTCTGAAACATCATATCTGTATGTGGATCATCATAAAATGTACCGACTTTAGGAGCGTCATGTTCTTCAACTGAAGCACGAAGTACACAAGCAATTGAAGTATTATCTTCTTCCTCTATTGGGCGTATTACAATGGGTGCAACATTCTTAACTGCAAGATTGGTTTCCTTTTCGTTCATTGTATTATAGATGAAGTCCATACTATTTATTATCTCTTGCAGTTGGCCATCATTCAGGTGTGCAAAGATTTCCTCCACAGATTGATTAGCGGCAGCATTTAAGCAATGATAAATTTCACATCCTTTTTGTGTGAGATTTATCAGCCCCATGCGACTATCTCTTTCTGTTCCTTTTCGACATATATACCCTTTTTGTTCCAGTTGTTTTAATAAACGGGAGAGCAAACCTTTATCCATGTTTAACTCACTGGATATATCTTTGGAACTTCTATCAGGGTGCAAATAAACATCCTGAATAATGCGAACCTCGGGAAGTCCAAATTCACTTTCTAAATAATACTTGTTAAGTACGCCTAACAACTTTGTATAGAACCTGTTAAAGGTTCTTATACTATTCACATGTTCCTGTTTCATGGCGCAAAGATAAGCCCTTTAGTTGACTTTGTCAACTAAAGGGCGAAATATATTATTTATCGCAAACTTTCAGGGCAATATTCATGAATCAAGGGAATCTTTCTTTTTTATATTTTCCCCAATATACTCATTCAACAGGTATAGAATGGCACGGTAATTCGATTACGAAAGTAGTGCCTATCCCCAGTTGGGCATCTACTAATATCCGCCCGTTCATTTTTTCGACGATCAATTTACAAATAGATAAGCCCAAACCGGCTCCTTGAACAAAGGAATCCAACTTTTCAAACCTTTCGAATATCTTTTCAAGCATATTTTGCGGGATACCCCGCCCGGTGTCTTTAACACCGATTCGGACAAACTGATGGTCTATCTCATAGAAGACTTCCACATGTCCGGTGGTAGTATTCTTTAAAGCATTCGAGAGGAAGTTACTTACTATCTGTTTGATGCGCAGCTTATCCAGTTCTGCCAGAAAAGCATGCTCGGGATAGTTGGTTAAGAGTTCAACACCGGAAGGTACTTGATGAACATACTCCGCCACGCTCTCGTTAAGAAGTTCGGTAAGATTAACCCAGTCCGGATGGAGTTCTATATATCCGGATTCTATCTTAGAGAGATCAATCACGTCATTAATCAGATTAAGCAGAAGTTTGTTGTTGTGGCCGATCAGGGAATTATAAAGTTCTTTTTCCGCTGCATCCTCCGTACTAGCCAACAAGCTCGAAAACCCGATGATAGCATTTAAAGGAGTACGGATTTCATGGCTCATATTGGCCAGGAAAGCAGACTTTAAACGATCGGATGCTTCGGCTTTATCGCGTGCTTTGACAAGCATTTCCTCTGTTCTTTTCAGTTCTGTGATATCATAATTGATGCTGATTATTTCGATAATCTGATCTTGCGGGGCATATTTCCTGACTAACAAATGGACATACGTCCATGTGCAGGTGCCATCCTCTCTATAGATACGCATCTCTTTGCTAAGTTTGACAGTAAGTCCTTTCCGCACATCGTCCAAAAACTGAATCAATAGGGCACGGTCGTCGGAATGGAAATGCCGGTATGCAGAAAAGATTTCGGATAAGGGAGTTTCATCTTCTTCACCTATATTATCGTACCAGCTCTTTTGGGCGTAACCATGTCCGGTCAAAACATTGAAGTGAGCATAACCAACCTTGGCATAATCACCGACCAGTTCAAAAAACTCTTCAAACTCCTGGATTTTATTATAAGCCACAGTTGTTTCTGTCTTATCCGCATTAATCAACAGGTAATTTATCGGTTGGTGTTCGTTATCATACAACGTAGTCACTTTAGTCACCAAATCAATCTTGCCCTCCTTTTGGGAGTTCTGATAATAGGAACCTACTTTCGAGAAGTCATAGCGGAAAGTAAAGTCGGCATCTTCATTCTTCTTCAACCGCTCTTTCATTTCTTTCGGGAAAATAGGATTCTCGAAAATATTGATACCCAATATATCTTCTTTCTTCTCTACATGAAACATCTCCAATTCCTTATCGTTCAAATCTATCAATACTCCATCCATATTATATAGTTCGATGCCGATTGGTAAATGCTTGAAAATGTTATATAAGAGACGTTCACTATGCTGCAATGCCTGATAAGCAGATGCCATATCGGGAGCATCTTGCACTTCGGCTATACCATAAACAATTTCATTTCCGTCTTCGTCCGTTTCTTGAAAGCAGATCTTACTACGCATCCAGACAGCTCCTTTCACCGTATCAAGTAAATATACCGCTTCTGGTCTTTGATGCACGCCAAAAGAATGGACAGTCGTAGGACGTTGCTCCTCCTTCAGAATACGTTTATTGAAATCCTCAAAACTTATAACTCCGGTCTTATCCAGACCTAATAATTCTAATATAAAATCAGAACACTCATAATTCGCAGTTGATAAATTGGCTTTCCACCATCCCATATTAGCGTTAGCCATCAACTGCGAGAAAAAAGTGAAATCTTGTAGTCTATTCATAACGCTATTTATCATTTTAATACTTTTTCGGGCGCAAAAATACGGATTACCTATAAACCAGACTTTCAGAAAGTTATATTTTTAGCATATTATAAGAAGTTTATTCGTCGTTAAACTAAAAAATTTCCGGTTGAAACTTTCTCATAAAGAGATTGTTCCAACCGGAAATTCTGCATTTATTGTGTTTCTATTTTACTTTTTCAGGGACTGATAAACAGCTTTTGCCATCACTTTGGCACCTGCTTCATTCGGATGAATCTTATCCGGGAATAGTTCGGGCATTCCGTCCATTGCCGTATGAAGATCGATGACGGCCAGGTTGTTTTTCTTAGCAACTTTCTTTATCATCGGAATAATTTCTTTAGAGATTATATCGTCATTGATATTATCTCCGGTCTGATAGGCTTTGGAAGGATAACAAAGATAAATTTTCGGTTGGGCAGACAATGCTTTGAAAGCATCAACCATTGTTTGAAGATCTTTCGTGAAGTCGGCTTTATACTTCCAGTTGAACGATTTACTGTCATTCGTACCCAGTTTGATGACAACGATATTGGGATTGAAAGCCAGCGCATCCTGATAAGCCTTTTCGTTCATATAAGGATTATCGCCCTTATTCAACAGAGTGCGGGCACTTACTCCAAAATTCTTTACCCAATAAGCCTCTCCCAGCATACGACTTAACACAGCAGGATAGCTATCACGATCGCGATTCTTGATACGTGCTCCATACGTTATACTATTGCCGATACAAGCTACACGGATGGCATCTTTATGAGGCACTTTAAAACTACGAAGCCAGGAAGTCAGTTCATTCAGCATTTCACTCTTGTAGAGGAAATCCTCACGAATCCCCCAGCCATGTCCGCCGGAAGGATAGATATGAAGAACTGAAGGGACATTGTTCTTATTCAGAGCCAGATAATAATTAACTCCATTAGCAGGTGGAACCACCTTGTCGTCGTCACTGTAAACGATGAAGGCACGTGGTGTATCTTTCGTCACTTGTTTCTCATTGGAATATTCCGTTTCCAATTCGGCAGAAGCATCTTTTCCCAGAAGATTGTTGTGAGAACCCATGTGGGTATAAGATTTATCCATCGTAATCACAGGATAGAACAGAATCTGGAAATTCGGACGAAGTTCGGGTTTGGCGTGAGTGGCAATGGTAGATGCCAGATGTCCACCGGCAGATGAGCCCATGATACCGATATCATTGGGATTCAAATTCCAGACATCAGCACTGTCACGCACGGTTTTCATTGCTGCTTCAGCATCCGAAATAGGTAGAGTACGATCACCTTTCGGCATCCGGTATTTGAGCACAATTAATGCAATGCCTTGTTTGTTGAAATATGGCGCCCAGTCGTAACCCTCGTGGTTGACAGCCAAGCCGCCATATCCACCCCCCGGACAAGCGACCACAGCACGACCCGTTGCCAGTTCCGGTGCCGGAAGGAATACGCGAAGTGAAGGTTGTTCGATATCAAAAGGTTTCGGAGCGTTCTGTGCTACCACTCGTGAACCTGCCAGTAAGATAAATAACAAGAAGAAAATAGTAGATAATTTCTGTTTCATAGTATCTATATACTTTGATTAATGAATAATTAGACGTGCGAAGATAGTAATTTTACGTATCTTTGCACCTCATTTTGAATAGAAAAATTATATGCAAGGAATAAAGAATCTGACAAAAGGCCCCATCAACCGCCAACTGTTTAATCTGGCAATGCCGATCATGGCAACGTCGTTTATTCAAATGGCATATAGTCTCACAGATATGGCATGGGTAGGACGGCTGGGAAGTGAAGCCGTGGCCGCTATCGGTTCTGTCGGAATCCTGACGTGGATGTCCGGTTCTATCTCCTTATTAAATAAGGTAGGATCTGAAGTGAGTGTCGGACAATCCATCGGTGCGCAAAGCCAGGAAGATGCCCGCAGCTTCGCGTCTCATAATATTACGATTGCTTTGATTATTTCCATTTGCTGGGGCGGACTCCTTTTTATATTTGCAGAACCTATCATACGTATTTATGAACTTGATGAACATATCACAGCCAATGCCATTCAATATCTGCGGATTGTTTCTACCGGATTACCTTTCGTTTTCCTTTCCGCTGCCTTCACCGGAATTT
>OGXS01001730.1_pt1 | contig 13237 bp, 6 predicted proteins | sample 1576371 | NCBI WGS metagenome assembly OGXS01 (sample SAMEA3541475, study PRJEB24748) | human gut metagenome | biome: human gut; feature: human-associated habitat; material: faeces | place: China | collected 2012
GCCCCTAGGACCATGTCTCCGGCGGAAAAGACCTTCTCGGGCCGGGGCATCGCCTGCCTGGCCCGGAGCGCGGTCTCCTGGCAGCCGGCAAAGCCGGAAGCCGCGATCACCAGGTCCAGCGGGATCTCCTCCTCCCCCTGTGGGGTGTCCAGCACTGCCCCGGTCAGGCCTCCCTCCTCCCCCCGGAGGAGGGTTTTGATCTGGGTGGAAAAACGCTGGATGGGCCCTTGGAATCGGGCTGACGCCTCCCCTTGGGCGTCGCCGGCAAAGGCCCCCTCTCCATACCGGCTGGCGGGCTTGCGGATGAGTTGGGTAAGGCCGGCACACCCCTGGCGCAGGGCCACGGCAACGCAGTCGCCGGCAGTGTCCCCGGCGCCCACCACCGCCACCCGCTTGCCCCGGGCCGTGAGGGAGGATTCCCTCCCCTCCTCCAGGGCCATGGCTTGCTGGGTGAGGTAGTCCAGGCCGTAGCAGAACCCCGGCTGGCCATCCTGGGCCCAAGGCACAGCCCGGGGCGCCTGGGCCCCGCAGGCAAAGATGACCCCGTCATAGGTGCGGTCCAGCTCCTCCGGGGAGAGATCCTTCCCCACTGCCACCCCGGTGCGGAACGCCACCCCCTCCGCCTCCATCAGAGCCAGGCGGCGCGCCACCACTTCCTTCTCCAGCTTCATGGCGGGGATACCATAGGTGAGCAGCCCACCCGGCCGGGGGGACTGTTCCAGCACAGTGACGGTGTGGCCCCTCCGGTTGAGGTAGTAGGCCGCCGCCAGCCCCGCCGGCCCGGAGCCCACCACCGCGACGGTTTTTCCAGACCGCTTGTCCGGAGGGCAGGGGCCCAGGTCCCCCCGGGCGAAGGCCTCCTCGATGATGGCCAGCTCGTTGTCCCGGATGGTCACCGGCTGGCCAAAGGTCCCGCAGACGCAGGCCTTCTCACAGGGGGCAGGGCACACCCGGCCGGTGAATTCCGGAAAGCAGTTGGTCTTCAGTAGCCGGGACAGGGCCTGGCTGCCGTTGCCCCGCCAGAGCATGTCGTTCCACTCAGGGACCCGGTTGTGCAGCGGACAGCCCAGCCAAGCCCCCTGATCCCGCACCCCGGCCTGGCAGAAGGGCACGCCGCAGTCCATGCACCGGCCGGCCTGTTCCCGCCGGGTCTCCGCCGGCAGGGGTTGTCGAAACGGGGCAAAGTCTTCTATCCGCTCCAAGGGCGGCCGCTGAGGGCAGGCCACCCGGGGGTAGTCCCGGAATCCTGTGATCTTTCCCATGGTTACGCACCTCGCTTTCGCAGGTCCAAAAAGGCAGCCAGCTCCGCCGCCTCCCGCTCCATTCCCTGGGCCTGACCGGCAGCAATGGCCTGGGTCATGGCAGCATAGTCCCAGGGGATGAGCTTTTTGAAGTCCCCCACATACGCCTCAAACCGTTCCAGGATCTCCCGGGCCCGGGGGGAGCCGGTGGCCTCCCAGTGTTGGGCAAGCATCTCCCGGAGTTCCTGGATGTCCTCCGGGTCCTCCAGGGGCTCCACCGACACCAGATCCTTGTTCACCCGGCGGTAGAAGTCGTGGTCCCGGTCCAGGACATAGACCACCCCGCCGCTCATCCCGGCGGCGAAGTTCCGGCCGGTGGGGCCGATGACCGCCACCCGCCCGCCGGTCATGTACTCACAGCCGTGGTCCCCCACGCCCTCCACCACCGCCAGGGCACCGGAGTTGCGCACGCAGAACCGTTCCCCGGCGGTGCCCCGAAGGAAAACCTTTCCTCCGGTGGCGCCATAGAGGGCCACGTTGCCTACGATCACCTGGTCCCCCGGGGTTAGGGCGCTGTCAGCGGGAGGATAGGCGATGAGCTTGCCCCCGGACAGGCCTTTCCCAAAGTAGTCGTTGGCATCCCCCTGGAGTTCCAGGGTGACCCCTGCCGGCAGGAAGGCCCCGAAGGACTGCCCCGCACCTCCCCGGCAGGCCACCCGGTAGGTGTCCTCCGGCAGGCTGTCCCCGAAACGGCGGGTCACCTCCGAGCCCAGCATGGTGCCAAAGGCCCGGTCCCGGCAGGTGAGGTCCACCACCCCTGGGGCCTTCCCCTCCAAGAGCGGAAGCAGCAGGCGGTGGTCCAGCGTGTCCTCCAGACGGAAGGGGTATCGGTCCTTCGGACAGAAGCGGGTGGGGCTTTCCTCCGGGGCCTGGGCCGGGGCCAGCAGCGGGGACACATCCGGCCCCCCGGGCGTCTCCACCACCCGGAGCAGGTCCCTGCGGCCCACCAACTCCTCCAGGGAGTGCAGGCCCAGCCAGGCCAGGATCTCCCGAACCTCCTGGGCCAAATAGGTCATAAAGGCCATGACAAACTCCGCCTTCCCCCGAAAACCCTGGCGCAGAGCAGGGTCTTGGGTGGCAATGCCGGCAGCGCAGGTATCCAGGTTGCAGGCCCGGAGCATCAGGCACCCCAGGGCCACCAAGGGGGCTGTGGCAAAGCCGAACTCCTCCGCCCCCAGGGCACAGGCCACCGCCACGTCCCGCCCGGTCATGAGTTTCCCATCGGCCTCCAGCTTCACCCGGCTGCGCAGGCCGCTCTGAATCAGGGTGCGCTGGGCCTCCGCCAGGCCGATCTCCCAGGGCAGGCCGGCGTGGTAGATGGCGTTTTTGGGGGCGGCCCCCGTGCCCCCGTCCCCGCCGGAGATCAGGATGGTCTGGGCCCCGGCTTTGGCCACCCCTGCGGCCACGGTCCCCACCCCCGCTTGGCTCACCAACTTCACGGAGATGTCCGCAGACCGGTTGGCGTTTTTCAGGTCGTAGATCAGCTCAGCCAGGTCCTCGATGGAGTATATATCGTGGTGCGGAGGCGGGGAGGTGAGGCTCACCCCAGGCGTGGAACACCGGGTCCGGGCGATCCAGGGCCAGGCCTTGCTGCCGGGCAGATGGCCCCCCTCCCCCGGCTTGGCCCCCTGGGCCATTTTGATCTGGATCTCCTGGGCACTGACCAGGTAGGCACTGGTCACCCCGAACCGGCCGGAGGCCACCTGCTTGATGGCGGAGTTGCGCACTGTGCCGAACCGCTCCGGCACCTCGCCCCCCTCCGGAGTTGGACTTGCCCCCCAAGGTGTTCATGGCCACCGCCAGGCACTCGTGGGCCTCCTGGGAGATGGACCCGTAGGACATGGCCCCCGTTTTGAACCGGCGGACGATCTCCTCCACCGGCTCTACCTCCGACAGGGGGAGGGAGACCCGGCCAGCGGTGTCAAATTCCATGCGCCCCCGGAGGGTGTGCCTGCGGTTCCAAGCGTCTACCCGGGCGCTGTAGGCCTTGAAAAGATCATACCGCCCGGTCCGGACCGCCCTTTGCAGGGTAAGGATGGTCACGGGGTCATAGAGGTGACTCTCGTCCCTGGGGTCGCTGCGCAGTTTCTGGATCCCCCCGCTGTCGATGGCGGGGTCGGTGGACAGGTCCATGGGGTCAAAGGCACGGTCGTGGCTGGCGGTCACCGCCGCCTCGATGGCGTCCAGGCCCACCCCGCCCACCTGACAGGGGGTGTTGGGAAAGAACCGGGCCATCAGATCCCCGTCCAGGCCCACCGCCTCAAAACACTGGGCGCTCTGGTAGGACTGGAGGGAGGAGATCCCCATCTTCGCCGCCACCGAGACCACCCCCGCCAGGATGGTCCGGTCATAGTCGGCCACGGCGGCATAGAAGTCCTTGTCCAGCAGTCCTTTGTCGATGAGTTCGGCGATACACTCGTGGGCCAGGTAGGGGTTCACCGCCCGGGCGCCGTAACCCAGCAGGGCGGCCACCTGGTGCACGTCCCGGGGTTCCCCGCTCTCCAAGATGACGGAGACCGCCGTGCGCTTTCTCGTCTGGATGAGGTGCTGCTCCAGGGCCGCCACCGCCAGCAGGGAGGGGATGGCCACGTGGTTCTCATCCACCCCCCGGTCCGAGAGGATCAGCAGGTTGGCCCCACCCTGGCAGGCCTTGTCACACCGCAGGAACAGCTGGGCCAGGGCCCGCTCCAAGGAGGCATTCTTGTAGTAGAGCAGGGAGACCTCCGCCGCCTTCAGCCCCGGCCCCTCCAGGGTCTTAAGCTGCAGCAGCGCCAGGTCGGTGAGGATGGGGCTGTCCAACTGGAGGACCCGGCAATTTTCCGGGGCATCCTCCAGCAGGTTCCCGTCGGAGCCCAGGTACACCGTGGTGTCGGTGACAATCTCCTCCCGCAGGGCATCGATGGGCGGGTTGGTCACTTGGGCAAAGCGCTGCTTAAAATAGTCAAACAGCGCCGGCTGCCGCTGGGCCAGGGCCGCTATGGGCACATCCGCCCCCATGGAGAGGATGGGCTCCTCCCCCTGCTGCGCCATGGGCAGGATAGAGCCCACCACATCCTCATAGGTGTAACCAAACACGGTGTAGAGTTTGTCCCGGGTGGCCTGGTCATGGCGGGCCACCCGGTGGTTGGGCACCGGCAGCTTGTCCAGGGTATGCAGCTCCCGGTCCAGCCACTCCCCATAAGGGTGCTGGGCGGCGTAGGCCTCTTTGAGGCTCCGGTCTCCCGCTAGGGTGCCGGTGCGGGTGTCCACTACCAGCATTTGGCCGGGACCCAAGCGGGCCTTGCAGACCACCTGGCTGGGGGACAGATCCAGCACCCCCACTTCCGAGGCCAGCACCACCCGGCCATCTGAGAGTTCGTAGTACCGCAGGGGGCGCAGACCGTTGCGGTCCAGGCAGGCCCCCACCAGATCCCCGTCAGAGAACAGAAGGGCCGCCGGGCCGTCCCAGGGTTCCATCATGGTAGCGTAGTAGTGGTACATGTCCCGGATGGCCCGCGGCATTTCTCCGTTGCGGCTCCAGGGTTCCGGGAGGGTGACCATCACCGCCTTGGGCAGGTCCAGGCCATGAAAGAGGAGAAACTCCAAGGTGTTGTCCAGCATGGCCGAGTCCGACCCGCTCGGGTCCAGCACTGGCAGGACCTTCTCCCGGTGGGCCGCCAGGAGGGGGGAGGCCATGGTCTCCTCCCGGGCCAGCATCCGAGAGAGGTTGCCCTGAATGGTGTTGATCTCCCCGTTGTGCAGCAGCACCCGGTTGGGGTGGGCCCGCGCCCAGCTGGGCTCCGTGTTGGTGGAAAATCGGGAGTGCACCAGGGCAATGGCCGAGGTGTACCGAGCATCCCGCAGGTCGGGATAAAACCGCCGCAGCTGGTCCACCAGGAACATCCCCTTGTAGACGATGGTCCGGCAGCTTAGAGAGGCCACATAGGTGTCCGACACCGACTGCTCAAAGGTGCGCCGCAGAACATAGAGGCGACGGTCAAAGTCCAGGTCCCCCGCCGCCTCTTCCGGGCGGCGGAAGAAGCCCTGCCAGATGGCGGGCATGCAGGACCGGGCCCGCTGGCCCAGGATCTCCGGCGCCACGGGCACTGGCCGCCAACCCAGCAGGTCCACTCCCTCCCGCTGGGCCAGAATTTCCAGGAGTTTCTGGCACCTCCCCCGCCGAAGGGGATCTTGGGGGAAGAAGAACATCCCCACCCCGTAACCCCTGGGGGCCGCCTGGGCCAGGTCCACCCCCACCTCCTTGGCCGCAGCGACAAAGAAGGGATGGCAGATCTGCAGGAGGATCCCCACACCGTCCCCAGTCTGGCCGGAGGCGTCCTTCCCCGCCCGGTGCTCCAGGTGTTCCACGATCTCCAGGGCGTCCTCCACCGTCTGGCGGGAAGGGCGGCCCCAGCGGTCCACCACTGCACCGATGCCGCAGGCGTCATGGCCCCGTTTTTCTGGATTCATTTTGCATATTTGTTCTCTCATAAATTCACATCCCATCCATCAATCTCATAAAAATGGTACTCGCTTCTGGATGGAAAGTCAACCTACCCAGAAGAAGCAGCATCCCTTTTCAGAAGTTTTCACACGGTTTCCCCTGTATTTTCCACAGTTATATTGCATTTCCTGTACAATTTCCCATCCTTTTCTGCGATGCACCCTGCCTGTTCCCGTGCGCCTTTTCCCCTCCTACCCCTCTCTTTTTTGCATGACTCGAGGTTATCCCTTGCGTTTTTGCGAATTTCCCTCTCTAAAAATGCAAAACGCGCGCAGGCAGCCGCCTGCGCGCAGAACAAAAGGTTGCTCCCGTTTCCTGGTCGTAGTGTTCTGGACGAGAGGGCATCGGCTGGTAGCGCCCCCCTTGACCACCGTCCGGTAGGCCGGCCCATGATCCGACGGCAGAGGAGAACCCCCTCGATCCGGTTGGCCCACCAGCCGGCGATACGAGCCAAGGCAAAGAGGAGCCAACCCACCGGAAATTCCGGCACGACTGGGGCAGAAATGGGCCTCCCCTTCCCCAGGGCTTGACAGCCCCCGCCAAGTAAGCTATACTACCCCACAGAAAACCTTTGCGTGGATTTTTCCGGATGAGACCAACTCTTACCCTTTTCGCCACACAGCCCTTTCGGCTGTGTGGCGTTTTCTGTCTGCCGGGGCGCCGCGCCATCTTCCCCCTAGGAGGTAGCCTTCTGTGAACGAGACCTTTATGAAAGACCGGCCAGTTCTCCCCCTGGTGCTGTCCATGTCCCTGCCCATGGTGCTGTCCATGCTGGTCAACTCCCTGTACAACATCGTCGACAGCTTCTTTGTGGCTCAGATCAGTGAGGACGCCATGACCGCCCTCTCCCTGGTCTACCCGGTGCAGAACCTCATCACCGCCGTGGGGGTGGGCTTCGGCATCGGGATCAACGCCGTCATCGCCTTCCACCTGGGGGCGGGAGAGAAGGACAAGGCCGACCGGGCCGCCTCCCAGGGGATGCTCCTGTCGGTGGTCCACGGGGTGGGGCTCACCCTGCTGTGCATCCTCGGTCTGCCCGCCTTCCTGGGAGCCTTTACCCAGTCCCCGTCGGTGCTGGCGCTGGGGGTGGCATATGGCCAGGTGGCCTTTGCCTTCACCCTAATCATCGTCCTGGGGCTCACCTTTGAAAAGACCTTCCAGGCCGTGGGCCGGATGAAGGCCACCATGGCCAGCCTGCTGGCCGGGTGCGTCACCAACATCGTCTTAGATCCCCTGCTGATCTTTGGCCTGGGCCCCTTCCCCCAGCTGGGGATCACCGGGGCTGCCCTGGCCACGGGGCTGGGGCAGAGCCTCACTTTGGGGATCTATCTGGTTCTGTACCACTTCCGGCCCATCCCAGTGACCATCGCCCGGCGGGACATGGCCCCCACCCGAACCATGGTGAGACGGCTGTATGCCATCGGGGTGCCCGCCACCCTGAACTTGGCCTTACCCTCGGTGTTGGTGTCCGCCCTCAACGGGATTCTGGCCACCTTCTCCCAGGGGTACGTGTTGGTGCTGGGGATCTATTACAAGCTCCAGACCTTCCTCTACCTTCCCGCCAACGGCTTTGTCCAGGGGATGCGCCCCCTGGTGGGCTACAACTACGGCGCCGGGGAGATCCGCCGGGTCCGCCAGATCAGCCGGGTGGTGCTGGGGATGAGCGGCCTGATCCTGGCGGCGGGCACCGTGGTCTGTCAGGCCATCCCCGCCCAGCTCATGGGCCTGTTCACTGCTAACCCTGAAACCGTGGCCATGGGGGCCGTCGCCCTGCGGGTGATCAGCCTTGGCTTTGTGGTCTCGGCGGTGTCGGTGACCCTCTCCGGAGCCCTGGAGGGGCTGGGAAAAGGGCTGCCCTCCCTGGCCATCTCCCTGTGCCGCTACCTGGTGGTCATCCTGCCAGTGGCCTGGGGGCTCTCCCGAACCATAGGGCCCACCGGGGTGTGGCACGCCTTCTGGATCACCGAGGTGGTGGCCGCTGTGGTGGCCTGGGCAGTATACCGCCGGGCCCTCCGCAGCCCAGCCCCGCAGAGGGAAACCTCCGTCTCTCCCCCGCCGGCACCGTAACCCCGCCCTTTTCTGCATCGGTCCATGCAAAAAAGAGGGAAAACTTTTTCCGTTTTCCCTCTTGCAATGTTTCTTGCGTTGTGGTATCCTATAAATGGTCTTACATGCAGGGAAACTTTCTTGCTCCGCTGGTGGCTGGCCAGCGAGCTGGAGTTCCATTTTCTTTTCCTTTCTTTCGCACCGCCCCCAGGCAGGGATCCTATCCCCCTGCCTGGGGGCGGTGTGCTTTAGTGGGAGGTGGCCTTCAGCCCCACGATGCCCACCAGCAGCAGGGTGGCGAAAAAGATCCGCCCGGCGCTGGCCGGCTCTTTGAAGAAAACGATGCCCACAATCACCGCCCCCAGGGCGCCGATCCCCGTCCACACGGCGTAGGCCGTGCCCATGGGCAGGCTCTTCATGGCCTGGGCCAGCAGAAAAACGCTGGCCGCCATCACCCCCAAGGTGAGCAGAGAGTACCCCAGCTTGGTAAACCCCTCCGACAGCTGCATGGTGGTGGCCCACAGGGTTTCCAGCCCACCGGCGACGATCAAATAGACCCATGCCATGGCCCTCACCTCCTTTCCCGCGAAAATTGCCATAAAAAAACACGTTTCCCTCTGTGCCTTCCAGGGCCTACTGGCACAGAAACAAACGTGAACACCCCCACCCGGCGGCGGGAGATTAGGGCCACTATACCACAGCCCATCCCCCCTGTCAAGAGGCAGCGCCCCGGCAGAGGCCCAAGGTGGGCCCTGCCGGGTCGCTGTCAAAGAGGGGTTTGTTATCATCACCAATCAGGAGGGAACCGCCGCCTGCTGGGTGGCTTCCGCCTCCTGGGCGGCGGCCCGCTTGGCGTTGGCCAGCATGAGTTTGATGCGGTTTTCCTGGTTGATCTTGGTGGCACCGGGGTCGTAGTCCACAGCCACAATATTGGAGTCGGGATAGTCGTCCTTCAGCACCCGGATCATGCCCTTGCCCACGATGTGGTTGGGCAGGCAGCCAAAGGGCTGGGCGCAGACGATGTTGGGGGTACCGGAGTGGATGAGCTCCAGCATTTCCGCGGTGAGCAGCCACCCCTCCCCCATTTTGCACCCGTCGTTGAGGTAGCCGTGGATGAGCTCGTGGAGCTGGGCAAAGGTGCCCGGGGCCCGGAAGCCCGCCTTGGTGAGAGCCTCGATCATGTCCAGCTGACATTTCTCCACGTAGCCCATGAAGAACTTGCACAGGGCCTGCTTGGCCCGGCTGCCGCCGAACATCTCCACATCGGAGACCCGGTTGTAGATCTTGAAGATGAGAAAGTCGGTCAGGCCCGGGACCACCGGCTCGGCCCCCTCCTCCAGGAGGAACTCCTCCAGCTGGTTGTTGCCCAGGGCGGAGAACTTGATGTAGATCTCGCCAACCACCCCCACCCGGATCTTGGGCTCTCCGGCCACGGGGATGGTCTTAAAGTCGGCGCAGATCTCGTCCAGAATCTCCCGCATCTTCTTGCGGGTCATGCCGTCCCCTTGGTCGAAGCGGTCCAGCAGCTGGTTGAGCCATTGCTCCACCTTGGCGGAGGTGTCCCCCTTGTGGACCTCGTAGGGGCGGACCTGGTTGGCCACGTTCATGATGAGGTCGCCGTACATCATGCCGTAGATCAGCCGGCGGATCAGGCCAATGGACCAGTGGAAGCCGGGGTTCTTCTCCAGCCCGAAGGACAGGGAGAGGACGGGCACAAAGGACAGCCCCGCCTTGTCCAGAGCCTTGCGGAGCATGTGGATGTAGTTGGAAGCCCGGCAGCCGCCGCCGGTCTGGGTGATGAGCAGGGCCACCTTATGGGGGTCATACCCCTGGTTCTGGATGGCGTCAATCATCTGGCCGATGACCAGCAGAGCGGGGTAGCAGGCGTCATTGTGGACGTATTTCAGGCCGCTCTCCACCACGGACCGGCCGTCGTTGTTGAGGATGGCCACCTTGTACCCCGTCCGCTCCAGCAGCTTGGCGAAGAGGCCGAAGTGAATGGGCAGCATCTGGGGGATGAGAATGGTATATTCCTTGCGCATCTCCTGGGTGAAGAGAAGGCGGCCGGTCTCATCGTACTCTAACTTGGCCATGGGGGTTACTGGCCTCCTTTCTGAGCCTGGGCGTCCCGGGCATCCAGGGCGGCCATGAGGCTGCGGATCCGGATGCGCACGGCCCCCAGGTTGGAAATGTCGTCGATCTTAATCTGGGTGTACAGGTCCCCGCCCTCCTCCAGGATGGAGCGGAGCTCGTCGGTGGTGATGGCGTCCACCCCGCAGCCAAAGGAGACCAGCTGGAGGAAGGCCATGTCCGGCTGGGTGCAGACGTACCGGGCGGCGTTGTACATCCGGGCGTGGTAGGTCCACTGGTTGAGCACATGGCGGGGCTGCTTATCCATGTGTTGGAACACCGCGTCCTCGGTGACCAGGACAAAGCCGAAGCCGGTGATCAAGTCGTTGATGCCGTGGTTGATCTCCGGGTCCATGTGGTAGGGCCGGCCTGCCACCACCAGGATGCGGTGGCCGTTGGCCCGGGCCCAGTCGATGTACTCGGCCCCCTTCCGCCGTACCAGATCCCGGAAGGCGTCGTAGGCCTCGTAGGCCTTGCGGATGGCCTTCACCGCCTCCCGCTTGGGGATGCCGAAGGCCTCCTGGAGGAACTGGGCCCCCTTCTTCTCAAAATCCTTGGGCCGGTGGAGACCCAGGTTGGGGTGGAGGTAGTTCACCTGGCCCAGGGCGGGGATGTTCACCCCCAGCAGGTCGGGGTAGTAGGCCACCACGGGGCAGTTGTAGTGGTTGTCCGAAAGGTGCTCGTCAAAGTTGTAGGACATGCAGGGGTAGAAGATGGTGTCCACCCCCTCCTCCAGCAGGGCCATCACGTGGCCGTGGAGGAGCTTGGCCGGGTAGCACACCGTGTCCGAGGGGATGGTCTGCTGCCCCTTGATGTACAGGCTCCGGGTGGACTCCGGGGAGAGGACCACCTCAAAGTTTAGCTCGGTAAAGAGGGTGTGCCAGAAGGGAAGGTTCTCGTACATGTTCAGCCCAAAGGGCAGGCCGATCCGGCCTCGGGAACCGTCCCCTGTCCCCTTCCCCTGGAGGGTGCGGAGGTACTCGTACTTAAACTTCATCAGGTCCGGGATTTCCACCTTCTCCTGGCCCAGGGGACGGGAGCAACGGTTGCCGGAGATGAACTTCCGCCCCCCGTCAAAGCGGTTGATGGTCAGGGAGCAGTGGTTGGTGCACAGCTTGCAGGTGGCGGGCTTGGCCTCGTGGGTAAAGGTGGCCAGGGCCTCGGGGGAGAGGAGGGCGGAGCGCTCCAGCCCCGCCTCTTTGGCGGCCAGGGCGGCTCCGTAGGCCCCCATGATGCCGGAGATGGTGGGGCGGGTGACCTCCCGCCCGATCTCCCGCTCGAAGGAGCGGAGGACCGCGTCGTTGAGGAAGGTGCCCCCCTGGACCACGATGTGCTGGCCCAGGTCGTCGGCGTTGGCCGCCCGGATCACCTTATAGATGGCGTTGCGCACCACGGAGATGGACAGGCCGGCAGAGATGTCCTCCACCGAGGCCCCGTCCTTCTGGGCCTGCTTCACCGAGGAGTTCATGAACACGGTGCACCGGGAACCCAGGTTCACCGGGTGCCGGGCCAGAAGGCCCATTTTGGAGAAGTCTGCAATGTTGTATCCCAGGGCCTTGGCAAAGGTCTCCACGAAGGAACCGCAGCCCGAGGAGCAGGCCTCGTTCAATAGGATGGAGTCCACCGCCCCGTTGCGGATCTTGAAGCACTTCATATCCTGGCCGCCGATGTCGATGATGAAGTCCACCTCGGGGGTGAAGTGGCGGGCGGCGTTTAGGTGGGCCACGGTCTCCACCAACCCTAAATCGCAGGAGAAGGCGTTTTTGATCAAATCCTCCCCGTAGCCGGTGACGGCGGCGCCTTTGATCTCCACCCGGTCCCCGCACTGGGCATAGAGTTCCCGCAGCTGGGGCAGGACGATGCGCACGGGGTTGCCTTGGTTGGAGCCATAGTACTCAAAGAGGATGCTCCCCTCCGGGTCGATGAGGACCATCTTGGTGGTGGTGGAGCCGGCGTCGATGCCCAGGTAGGCCGGGCCGGTGTAGGTGGACAGGTCCAACCGGGGCACGGTCATGGCCTGGTGACGGGCGGCGAAGGCCTCGTACTCAGCCTGAGAGGTGAAGAGGGGCTCCATGGTGTCCACGGGGGAGGCCACGTTGGCCGCGTGTTCCAGCAGGTCCAGGACCTCCTCAAAGGGGCGGGTTTGGCCCGCCTCGGTGCACAGGGCGGCACCGATGGCGGCAAAGCAGTCCCCATCCTGGGGGAAGACGGCGTGGTCGCTGTCCAAGTGGAGGGTGTCCACGAACCGCTCCCGCAGGCCTTGGAGGAAGTGGAGGGGGCCGCCTAGAAAGACGATGGTCCCCTTCAGCTCCCGGCCCTGGGTGAGGCCGGCCACGGTCTGGTCCACCACCGCTTGGAAGATGGAGGCGGCCACATCCTCCTTCCGGCCCCCCTGGTTGAGGATGGGCTGGATGTCGCTCTTGGCGAACACCCCGCACCGGGAGGCGATGGGATAGATCTTCTCATGGCGGAGGGAGAGTGCGTCCAGCTCGTCCACCGTGACGTTGAGGAGGGTGGCCATCTGGTCGATGAAGGCCCCGGTGCCCCCGGCGCAGGAGCCGTTCATCCGCTCCTCCAGGGTGTTGCCGAAGAAGATGATCTTGGCATCCTCCCCCCCCAGCTCGATGACAGCGTCCGCCTGGGGGATGAAGGTACGGACGGCAGCGGCGGTGGCGTAGACCTCCTGGACAAAGTCCAGCCCAGCGGCCTTGGCCACCCCCAGGCCCGCAGAGCCGGTGATGAGCAGCTGCACCTCCTGCCCCCCCAGCAGGCCGGTGAGGCCCTGAAGGGTTTCGCAGGTGCGCTCCCGGGTTTTGGAGTAATGCCGCTCATAGGAGCGGAAAAGCAGTTGATTCTGTTCGTCCAACACCACCACCTTCACGGTGGTAGAGCCGATGTCGATTCCGATACGCAAAGCCATTGGTGTCACCTCTAACGAATGAACCAGGGGGCGTCCCCCTGGGAAAGACCGTTTGGTCCAAGATACTCTCAAAAGCGTTCCTATTATTATACCGTATGCAGTTTCAAAACACAACCAAAAACTTTGCAAAGTGGTGAGGAAATATTGGGAAGTGGATTGGGAAAAGAAACCAAAGGGGCCTGCCCGGCGGGGGCTTTCTGGACCGGTGCCGGTCCCGGCCTGGGAAGGAGGCGACCCCCGCCGGGGGGCTCGGCAGGTGGTCCTGTCTGGACCAGCGCAGGTTAGCACCTGCCAGGTGGGGTCCCGCCCGGTCCCGGGCGGGGGAGCCCGGGCTTCTACGAAGAAAGCCGGAGGAAA
>OGXS01001740.1_pt1 | contig 13162 bp, 16 predicted proteins | sample 1576371 | NCBI WGS metagenome assembly OGXS01 (sample SAMEA3541475, study PRJEB24748) | human gut metagenome | biome: human gut; feature: human-associated habitat; material: faeces | place: China | collected 2012
ATCCAGCAGTTGCCAGAAGCTCTGTCATTTTCCCGGTACCGCAGCCCAGATCCAGAGCAAGGCCGCTGGTAATATCATACTGTTTGAGAATAGACTGGATTCGCGCGGACCAGTCCTCATATGGGACATTATCCATAAAAGTGTCGTAAACTTGGGCAAAACTGGTATATGGCTGCATGGTGTCTCCTTTCATAAAAAATATACTGGGGATATTATAGCACAGAGCTGAGGATTAGGGGATTGAAAAATAGATGGGAAACTGGAAAAGGCAATCGCCGTCCCCAGCATACAAAACCCGAACCATCTTTTCAATTCACGCCAAAACCGGACAAGAGGGGCAAAGCCCCTCTTGACTCCCCGCTGAGACGGCCGCGGACACGGAATCTTTACAGGATGATCTTCCTACATGCGCAAAATACGTCGCCTACTTTACAGAACCGACGAAGCGTTTCTTTTAACGCAGCATGAAAATTATAAAAAAATTACGGGTGCAAGTGTGAAAGGAGGTACAGAAAAATGTACAGAACAACATTACAGCAGAAAGGACATTCTATGGATAAGGGATACCTAGAAACAGCAATTACCCTTGCCCGTATGTACGGGATAGCGGAAACACTCCACCCGTGGGAGTATCTGGACAACGAAAAATTCCTCTGCAAAATCCAGAATTGGACAGCAGATTTTCTTGAAACCGGAGATACAGATATTGTGAAATTTTTTGAATCCAAAATAATTGAATAAAGAAGAAACAGGGTATTTCTCCATACATAGGGGAATTACCCTGTCCTTAAATATCTTCCGGCGGAATGTATTCTAAAATATCTTCTACCCGGCACTCCAAAATACTGCACAGCGTATCAAGTGTAGTTGTAGTAATCGGCTTCCCGTGTTTCATCCGATGAATCGTATTCGCCGGAATCCCATGTTTAAAAATCAAAGCATATTCTGTAATCCCACGCCGGAAAAGAGTCTCATAAAACGGTTGGTATGAAATCATGTCCGAATCCCTCTTTTCTTTTCCACATGATATCATCCCCAATTCCTTGACTATGACTAATATATTGAGTATAATTTTAGTCGAAAAATCTGTTCATTTATCAACAGAAAAAAACACAAAAGGAGTGAAAAAGAAAAATGAGAAGAAAAATCCTTACGATCCTGCTTATATCATGCATCACTGGCACAATGGCTGCCGGTTGTGGAATGATACCTGCATCTGACAGCGGAAACGATACGGAAGAGACCCAGGAGTCGCAAGAGCAGGAAACCGATTCTGCGCCCGTACAGGAAGACACCGCAAATGAAGCAGAAGAAATCGACACCCAGTCCAGTACGGCAGAAGAAGGATCCGAACCGAAACAGGAAGAAACAACCGCGGAAATCGAACCCGCAGAGAATATGTCCGACGCTCCAGACCTTCCCTTAAATACCAAAGTGGAAAATGAGATTTACAGCGATCAGACACATTGGTATTCTTTCACGACCGGTGAAGAATCCGGTGTAGATTACGGCGTTATATTTGTCAATACCACGCCGGGAGACGAGCCGGGAGACCATACGGTAGAGGGTATGGTCAGAAATGAGTTTGGCGAGGAAGTTGGCGGCGGCTATCATTTCGTGGATGCCGGCGGCTCCGCAATAACAATCACTATCGAGAGAGCAGAAGCCAATACTACCTATTATTTGGGCGTAAAATTGGCATCTTTCAGAAAGGATTCTGGATATACACTTGTTGTAAAGGAAAAATAAAGCAGCGGATGAAATCATCAGATACCGTTCCCCTAACTGACGAAAACAAAAAGACACCGTTTCAAAATACGGGCAGTAAATCTTACTAAAGAATTCAGCGGCGCTAAGGCCGCTGAATTATCTTTTCGTGTTCCATTTTTCTCCTCCATCACTGCCTGCTCTCTACAATTCCAGGTATGATACTTTGCCGCTTTTTATCTCCGATTTCATAAGAGACGCCCGTTTCACCGTCATCTCCGCTTTTGGCAGATGGACCTGGTATGGCTTTTTAGCGGAAACCTTACGGATCAGAGTGATATGAGGGACAAAGGAATCCTCACTGAAAGGGATTCCGGCAGCTTTCAAAGCCTTTCTTAATTCTCTTACGTAAGTTTTCAGTTTCTGGTTTCCTTTTACTCCTGCCCATAGGATATTTCCGAAATTCCCCTTTTCCGAGAGCGCCAGTCTGAAAGACGGAAGAGGGACTGTTTCCAGCACTTGTTTTACTTCTCCCGGATCTTTGTATTCTCCAATAAAGGCCAGCGTCAAATGCAGGTTCTGGGCCGGGACATAGTTGCCCTCCACCCCCTGTTTTTTCAGATCATGCATACAAGTGACCAGCGCTTTCCTCATCTCATCAGAAAGCCGGATCGCAATAAACAGCCTCATTTTCCACACCTTCCTTTTCCCGCCTGACCGCCCATACTGCCGCCCGCAGTGCCAGGATCATAGGGATTCCTACTCGGAAGCGGTTCTTCTTTGATCCTCCATTATCCCAGCAGCGCCCGGACCATTTCCGCGTCAAAGGCCACTGATTTTACATGGTCTACTTCAATCTGGTATAAAGCATTGGCCGCAAGATGTTCAGCCGCCTGCTCCAGGTCCCGGATGCCGCTGGTATCTTTATGCAGTTCAATGACCGCGTTAAGCCCGTCTGGCGTCAGCGTACACTCCTGTTCCTGTATGCCGATCCTTCTGCGGACTTTCGGCAGGGCGTACTCAGCGAAGATCACTTTCTTTTCCTCCGGGGTATAATCCGGGATTTCGATCACCGCAAACCGGGACATGAGCGGCGCGCTGATCTGATCCTTATCATTCGCCGTGGCAATAGGGTAAACGCCTGATGTAGGGATCATACACTCGATATAGTTGTCGGTAAATCCAAGGTTGTCCAAAAGGGTCAGCAGAACATCCGCGGGATTGCCGTTTCCCTTTCCCGCCGCCGCCTTATCTAATTCATTGATGATGAAGACCAGGTTGGATTCTCCCGCCATGGAGAAAGCTTCCATAATGATCCCAGGCTTGGCGTTGGCATAGATCCGGGAACTTCCGGTCAGCTGCTCCGGGTCATTGATGGAACTCATATCCAAAGTAGTCCAGGGCAGTTTCAAAATTCTCGCAACCGCGTAAGCAATCTGAGACTTTCCGGTTCCAGCCGGCCCGATCAGCAGGATTCCATAGGCTGGCAGCGTATGGGTCCGGTTGATCTGGATGATCGTCTCGATGATCCGCTGTTTCACCTGCTCCATCCCATAGAGTTCTTCATCCAGGATCCGCCGCGCCTCCACCGGATCTATGGATGGGAAATAATTATTCTTCCACTGGATGTTCATCATGATCGAGAGGGCGCGCTGGGCGTGGCGCCGCTCTTCCGCGGATACTTCATTGGAACGGGCCACTGCCAGATTCCTTCTGGCCCAGAGGCGGATATTATCCGGCAGGGTCTTTCCCGCGCAGTTCATAAAGTCCGTGATGCTCTGGATGCTGGTCAGCTTCATACTGTCCCCAGTCTCCTCCGCATCCTCGTCTGGGATCTCCTGGGATGGGGCGTCACTGGACAAAAGCCGCTCGATCATAAACTGAAGGAAACCATCTTCTGCAGATAATTTGGTGCCACCGCCAAGAGCAATTTCTCTGATCTTGTATACACAATAACCTTCTACTGTATTCTCCCCAGATAAGCGGACATGAATATGATTCTCTCCAAGCCATCTGACCAGGCTTACAAAACGGGAATCTAATTTTAAGATATCAGATATTACTGTCCCATCTTCTCCCTCAAATTCAAAGGCTGTCTGCTTATTTTGATCAGAAAATACACCACAGGAATGATGCTCCCACTGCTTCTTCTTGTTTGATAAAATCAAGATAGGGCATTCTATCGTAGCATGATCTACATTCGAAGAAAATGTTGTATAAGTACAGACTGCTTCTTCTTTTATTTCTGATGTATCGTTACTAAAATCAAATACTGGCATAATTAAATACTCCTGTTTTCTTTTGTTTAGCATATTTATATTTCATTATATCAGTTTTTCCTGATTTTTAAAAGTTTTAAACTCTTTATAAAATAGAAAAAGGGATAAATGCTTCTGGATGTTCTTTATGTTTTCCAATATATTTTTCCATCCAGACCATATCATACCAACGTCCGAATTTATAGCCGCTTTTATAAAATTTTCCAACCATATGATAACCAAGATGTTCATGATACTGAACACTGTTTTTTGTAACATATTCATCTTCGATTTCCGGATCTGTAATGCACGCATCCAAATTGATCACATGTTGTTTTTGAAGGATTTCTTCTAATGCCTCATATAATTTTTTCCCGATTCCCTGTCGTTTTATATCCTTATCTACATAAATGGTTGTTTCTACGGACCAGTCATATGCAGCACGGTTTTTAAAAGATGATGCATATGCATATCCGACAATCTTTCCATGCCCATCAACAGCCGCCAGATAAGGATAGCGTTTTAATGTCTGTTTGATCCTTTGACGGAATTCTGTTATCGAAGGTGTTTCATATTCAAATGTGATTGCTGTATGTTCTACATAATAGCGGTAAATTTCCAGTAATTCTTCTGCATCCTGTGGAGTTGCCAATCTGACTTCCATTTTGTCATTCCTTTCAGTTTAATGAAATAGTGGTGCTTTTTCATTTAATTTTGCATTTGAATGTGTTCCCCAGTGATCACTTCATAGCAAATCAGATTTTTTGTGTTTAAATCTTCTTTTGTCATATCAACAGCACTGATCTGGTGATTATCATAGGTTGTATAATAGTAGATTCCTTTTTGCGTATTACAACAAGAAGTATATAAGGTAATCTCATATTTTCCATTGACATCGCAGCATCCTCTTTGCTGATCGACAGATCCAAGAATATGGAAAAACTGATTGACACTTTCATTTTCAGAATCTCCAGAGACAGAATGCAATTTGGTAAATGCTACTTTAGCAAAACGTGAGGAAGAAGAAAGATCTCCAGGAAGACCAATCGCACCCATTCCACGACTGTATTGATCTAAATCGATATCTTTTGCAAATCGATTTTCTGGTTGTTTTGGAGAAAGATTCATATACTGATTTAATAAGAACATCTGAATGTTAAATGGAGGATTATTTGTTAATACTCCAACGTTATTTTCATAGATATGCATCCCATCTTCCATTGCTTCGACTGTGATCGCACCAGATTGATCTGCAATGATCCAGTGAAGCTGCGCTAATGGGAATTGTTCACTGTAAGGGGTATTGGTAAGATTCATATGAATCAATGCTGTCTTCGCTTCCTCAAGATTTGCACAAGTTCCAAGAATCCAAGGGATAAATTCAAACTGTGCGATATTGTCTTTTCCTTCTTCTATATCATAATATGCTGCATTTCCAACAAAATTAAGCCCAGCCATTGCCAGTCCACATTCATTGAATGCATCATAATACAAAGGGTCATTGTTGACTACATGAGCCATTCCGATCATAGCATAATGACTTTCTATGGCATCGATATGTCTAAAATGAAATGGATAATTTCTTGGAGTGATCACAACCTCATCTCCATAAGAGAATTCATAATCTAAAGTTCTTCCAAAATAAAAATCTTTTGTCTTGTAAGTTGCAGCTGTACACATTGCTCTTTTACTCCTCCTTCTATTAATTAATTTCAATAATTTTCAGTAATAATTATATCCTGTTTCTAAGGTATCATTCAAAGATGTTATGCCTGATCTGTCATAATGGAATTATTTTCAAAAAGATTTCGAATGCTAGTCGTTATCTTTCGGAATAACTGGTCAAATCCATAAGCATAAAGAGAGCCAAAGACATTGGCAGCGATTCTTAAGATGATGGCATTCTTCAGGCCAAAAAGATTCTCTGCAATATAAAGAGCACCAAAGGTGTTGAAAACGGTTTGCCAGGCATATCCAGCAGAATAACCAACTCCTATCCCGCCGATCAGACCGATCCATTGAAAAATATGATCAGGAAGGATCGCATGTAAAATAAGAAAGATCATACATCCAAGAATATTAAATGGTCCTCTTCTTTGTACACGGTATTTCATATCTTTTGAAAATGGCAACAGGACAGACATTGCAGCAATCCCGATCCACATAACTCTTGGCATATGAACCAATTCTCCGATCAACATTGCAGTAGAAATTCCAAGAGATAATCTTAAATACCAGCTGCTTCTTGCAGAAAACAGATGAAATTCCTTAAATAAATGATAAAATCCTCTATGAAATGTTCGATTTCTATGATTCTTGTAAAATACAAGGGAACAGATCACAGCACCTGCAAATAATCCGCAACATCTTAACACATAGTTATGCCCTGTAACATCATATCCATAGAATAACAAATATCCTAAGATAAATGTGGACTGATTGGACATGATAACGTTATGGCAGCTTAAGATCATGATTGCCATAATACAAAGAAAATGAATAAAAAAAGCAGGAACAGTATTTACAGTATTAGCGAGTCTTGGTCCAATCGCAAGGATTGCAAAAATCATAAAGATAACGCCAATGCTGTGTTTTGTATCGATTCCGAAGTCAACCTGTCGTAAGATCATTAAAACCAGTAAGACTAGCACGCCGACAACACTGTTTTGTGATCCAAAGATCATACTGTAAAGAGTTACTACTGCAAAACAAAATGCAACAACTAAATATACTTTAAAATTATAGATAAGGATACGTTTATGTTTCTCTTTTGAATCTTTGGCACCTTTGATCCATTGTTTGGAACCGATGGAACTTAATTGTAACTGTTGATAAAAATCCAATGTTAATACCTCCTGTGATAAGAATCTGTTTCTGAGTAGCAATGAACAATTTTACTCACTTCTAGGCTGTTCGTCAATACGTTATTTGACGTTTTTTCTTATTTTTGATATGATTTATTTATGAAAGCGACAGATAAAGAAAGGAGGATTTATCCTCATGGCAATGAATTTTAATCAGATGTTAAAGTTTCAGCAGATAAAAAATGCATTCAAACGGTTTGATCAAGACCATCCAAAATTCAAGAATTTCATGAATGCTGTATGGAGAGAGCAGGCACTTAAACAGGATGCTGTGATCGAGATTTCTATTACATCTCCAGAAGGGAAAAATTATTGTTCGAATATCAAACTGAATGCAGCAGATATCGAGATGTTTGAACAGTTGAAATCCATGAAACCAGAATAATTTCAAATTTTAATGTCAAATTAATGTCACGGAATCCCGAAAAGCAAAAATTTAATGTCACAACCCAAAAAGAAGGCTAGTCAAATTTCACGACTAACCTTCTTGATTTTTACTGTAATTCTTCCTCAGACACCAGATTTTTCATGCTTCTAAGCCCTATACAAAGGGTTGAAGTATTATGTAATACGGCAGATGTTGTTGGCTGGATAAAGCCTAACACACCGGCCCCAATAAGCCCTGCGTTAAATCCAACAATAAAGCGGTAATTATTATGAATTCGGCGCATTAAGTGGTTACTGATATGTTTGAGAGTTACCAGACCATGTAAATGGTCTCCTTCAATCGTTACATCTGCGATTTCTCTTGCAATCTGAGCTCCATCACTGATCGCGATTCCAACATTAGATGCAGATAATGCTGGAGAATCATTGATTCCATCTCCGATCATAATAACTTTTCTTCCTTCGGCTTTTTCTTTCTCAACGAAAGCAGCTTTATCCTCTGGAAGTACCTCAGCATGATATTCATCCACACCGACTTTGGCTGCAATAACCTTTGCAGTACGATCACTGTCTCCAGTCATCATAACGACTTTCTTGATTCCAGCAGCTTTTAATGCTTTGATCACATCTTTGGCTTCTTCACGTAATGGGTCTTCAATACAGATCACACCTGCAAGTTTTCCTTCGATCGCCATATATAAATGCGAACATTCTTCAGGCAGTTTCTCAAATAACTCTTCTTTGCCTTCAGGAATTGTACACTGCTCATCTTCGAATACAAAATGATAACTTCCAATGACAACTTTTTTATTCTCGATCATGGAAGAAATTCCATGAGCAACGATATACTCAACCTCAGAATGTAATTCTTCATGTACAAGATTTCTGTCAACAGCTGCCTGAACTACAGCTTTTGCCATAGAATGAGGGAAATGTTCCTCTAAACATGCGGCAATTCTTAATAATTCCTTGCATTTCATTCCGTTAAATGAAACAATATCAAGAACAGTAGGTTCCGCTTTTGTTAAAGTTCCTGTTTTATCAAAGACGATCGTTTCGGCTTCTGCCATTGCTTCTAAGTATTTACCACCTTTGACAACGATCTGATGGTCATTTGCTTCCTTGATCGCAGATAAAACAGAGATTGGCATTGCAAGTTTTAATGCACATGAGAAATCAACCATCAGTACAGATAAAGCTTTTGTTACATTTCTTGTAAACAAATATGTGAGAGCAGTTCCAGCCAATGTATAAGGAACTAGACGATCTGCAAGATGTTCTGCTTTACTTTCTAAAGAAGATTTTAATTTTTCAGATTCTTCGATCATCGTAACAATCTTGTCAAATTTGCTTGATCCATTTACTTCTTTTACGCAAACTTTTAAGTCACCCTCTTCAACGACAGTTCCTGCATATACGTATCCGTCAGGAATCTTGCGAACAGGTGTTGATTCTCCAGTTAATGATGCCTGATTGACCATTGCTTCACCATCAACAACAACTCCATCAAATGGGATCATATTTCCCATCTGTATGTGAACGATATCGTTAGCATCAATTTCGTTGGATGGAACTAAAATCTCATGATCTTCTTCGACTTTCCATACCTTATCAATATTCAAGGACATGCTTTTTGCAAGATCATCGACGGATTTCTTATGTGTCCATTCTTCGAGAATTTCTCCGATTCCGAGTAAAAACATGATAGAGGATGCGGTATTGATATCTCTTCGAATGATCGATACTCCGATTGCCGTACCATCAAGTACTGGAACTTCAATCTTACCCTGAGCAAGTGTATGAATTCCTTCATATATATATTTCACAGATTTGATCACTGTGATCCCTGCTCTTAATGGATATGGAAATAATAATTTGTTTCCATAATGGAATAAGACTTTACTTATAAGTTTCTCCTGATATGTCTGGTTTAATTGTCTGCTCTGACTTTCTTGATAATTATCAGGGACTGTGATGATTCCATGATAAAATTCCTTTAAAGTAGTAAGAATTTCACTGCGGCTGGCATCATAACAGATCACGATGTCATTTGTGCGGTCATAGATTTTTACAGATGTTACAAAATCTTTTGTTATAAGATAATATTGAAGTTCATCTGCCTGATCAGCACTCATTGTCTTCTGGCAGTTATGAATACGAATTCTGCCTCGAATCTCATGTTTGATCGTAAATTTCATACAAACTCCTTTTTGTTTGAAAACACCTGCAGGAAAACTGCAGGTGCCTTAATCTTAATGTTCTATTCTATTCTGCAACTTCTTTGAAAGTATCTTCGGAAACTTCTTCTGTTTCTTCCGCCTCATCAGTTTCAGCATAAGCTTCCCATTCCTCTGCTTCTGCTGCTCTTTCTTCATTGATCTGCTGAGCTTCAGCATAGATATCTTCAGCATTCTCCTGTACAGTTGCAACTGTATCCATTACACATTCTTTTGCACGAAGAACAGCTGCTGTACAATTTGTGTAAAATTTCTTTGCATCCTTACTTGATAATGCTTTAATACCTGCTGTTCCAAATAAAACTCCTGCTGCGAAAAATCCTGTTTTTTTACTCTTTACTACTGATAAAACTTTTGTTAAATCCATGATTTTTTCCTCCTGTATGATATAAAAATGTATTTATTTTTCGTATCCTTAAGAGCTGTACGGCTTTGTATGCTCTCTTCGGTAACTTTGTCCATTATAAAACATCTTATATCGGTTACTCAAGACAAATCACGACATCTTATTGATAAAATTTCTCAATAAGATTTATTCTCCTTCTGTAGTGTCAGAACTGTTAAATATGTTCCCAGAATCACCTTTTGAACGGTTATAGTCGTATTTGGAAGGATATCCACATGTCTCAGCAGCATCTGCACCTCCATAATTCTTAGCAAAATCCTGACGTTTTCCTTTGTTAAACATAAAGTACTTTAATGCTTCCTGATTTGCTTTGAAATTTACAAAGAAAACATATCCACATGGAGGATAGCTTCCAGCAACAGCTGTTTTGTATGTATTCTCGATCGGTACACGAAGCTGATCAATCTCTGTTGTTCCCATTTTTGCAACAGATAGGATCAGTTTCTTAATATAAGTTGCGTCCATATCCGTAGATACATCACCAAGTGCATCAATCGCAATATCCACAAGATCTAAAGGATTTTGCTGTAACATCTTCTGGAAAGTTGCCTGCATAACAGCACGCTGTCTTCCTGTTCGTCCAAACTCTTCAACACCATACTTTTTAGAGAACACATGACGAACTCTTGCATACCCTAATGCCTGATTACCATTTAAAGTCTGTTTACCGACTTTTACATTTCGATATTTTTTCTTTGAAATATAATTTGTTGTATTTAAGTATTCTGCTTCTCTTTGTTCAAGAGTCATTTCAATTCCGCCGATCCTGTTAATTACCTTTTCAAATGCGGCAAGATCTACAACACAGAATTTGTCAATCTTAATATTAAAATTTTGAGCCAGTGTCTGATATAAAAGCGCTTCTCCGCCAAATGCATAAGCGGCATTTAGTTTATTACGTCCATGACCTGGTATTTCTACATACATATCTCTTAAAAAAGAAGTTAATTTCAATTCTTTTGTTTTAAAGTTGATCGTTGCAACCATCATACTGTCAGATCGACCATGATCCCCTTTTTCGGAGCCCTGAGCCCCATTATCAGAACCAACTAATAAAATATTGACAACATCTTTATCGAAGGTCAGATCTTCCTCATTCTTAATCTTCACTTTATCCATAGATTGTTTTTTTGGCGTCACTGCGGCTTCCAGTCGCGCATCATAATACCCAAGCATACCACCAACGCCAATTGCAATGATCAGAAAAAAACTGATTATGACTGTAAATTTTTTTGTAAACATTCTAAAGTTCCCTCCTTATTTTCCTGTCCGTATTTTACCACATATTCTTTTGATATCAAACCGTTAATCTTTGTTTTTTTCATTTCCTAAGAAAATCTTCAGAATTTTATCCATATCATTTTGATATGGATATAATGTAAAAAATGTATTTTACACTTGTTTTTATTCATGATAAGATAAAACATATTAAGTCAGGTAACTAGTTTACACTTTTATATATTGTTCTGAGAAATCTCCAGAGATAAGCAACAGGTGCGGTTCTTTGGAGATTTTTTAATCAGAGATTAACTTGTTCGTTGTTTAAGAATCTTAAAAATGCCTTAGCTGCGATACTTTGTGGATATTCTGTATCATAGATCAAGATGATATTACGCTGAGGGAACGTTTCTTTTACCTCAATCTCAAAGACTTCTCCAGATTCCAGATCATCTTTAGCAAATTCTGGTGGGATAAAACCAATTCCAAGATTATGTCTTACAGCTGGAAGGATCATATCTGTAGTTGCAAGTTCCATATCTGCCTCAAATTTTAATCCATTCTTTTCAAAATACTGATTTAAAAACTTTCTTGTGATAGCTTCTGGGGTCAGACTGATCCAAGGATATTGGGCAAGTTGCTTGATAGAAATTTTTTGACCTTTTAATTCCTCAAAACGTTTCCCACCAATTAAAATATCATGGTATTTTCTTAAAACTTTTTGCTGTAACGGTTTTTCTATTTGAAATGGTGCAGATACAACTGCAAAATCAACATTGCCTTCTTTTACGATATTGATGGATTTTCTTGTACTATTATTTAAAATCTTAAAATGTACATTCGGATATTGTTCATTAAAGGATTCCATTGCCTGAAATAAATAGCAATGCAGAGCGGTTTCTGTCGCACTTACATAGATTGTTCCATTTTCAAGGCTTAAAATGTCACTTAAATTGCTCTCTGCTTTAAAAAACTGGGCACATCCGGCTGCGATGTATTCATAAAAAACTTCACCTTCTGGTGTTAACTTCATACCAACCTTGCTTCGTTCAAATAATCTGCAGTTTAAATTTTTTTCAAGATTATGGATCGTTCTTGTTACGGATGGCTGGCTTGTGTGTAAAACTGTAGCAGCTTTCGTAAGATTCCCATATTTTGCTACATAATAAAAAATCCGGTAATGTTCAAAATTTGTATTCATCGTTTTATTTCCTTTTCGCAAGCTGCCAGAATGCAACAGCACTCGCAGCAGCTACATTTAATGAATCTACTCCATGTGCCATCGGAATCTTTACTGTGTAATCGCATGTATCGATCGTTTCCTGGCATAAACCATCACCTTCTGTTCCAAGGATGATCGCAAGTTTATCTTCTGACATCAAATCCTCGTCATCAATACTTACAGATCGGTCAGTCAATGCCATTGCAACGTTTTTATAACCAAGTTCTTTTAAACGATACATTCCATCCGCTGGCCATGTATCATCCCCAAGGAATGTCCATGGTATCTGAAAAACAGTTCCCATACTAACGCGTACAGATCTTCGGTATAATGGATCACTGCAACCTTTGCTAAGCAATATGGCATCCATATTAAGTGCTGCAGCAGATCGAAAGATTGCTCCGACATTGGTTGGATTCATAACATTTTCCAGAATAACGATTCGTTTTGCATGATCACAGACCGTTTCGAGTGCAGGTAATGGTTTTCGACGCATGGCACACAACATGCCCCTTGTGAGTCCAAAACCAGTCAGTTGTTTTAATACATCAAAAGATGCTGTATAGACAGGAATATCCTGATATTGCAATATAATGTCTTTTGCCTGTGTTTTAATATGACGATCTTCAACTAAAAAAGAAATCGGTTCATATCCTTGCTCAAAGGCTGTCTGTATAACCTTTGGGCTTTCCGCAATAAAAATCCCTAGATCTGGTTCATAATAATGTAATAACTGCCCTTCTGACAATCTTGCATAAATATCTAGTTGTGGATCATTTAGATCCGTGATCTGTATGACAGACATCTTATCTTACCTCCATGTCTTTGTTCTGAAATGTAGCTTTAAAATCTTCATTATTATA
>OGXS01001742.1_pt1 | contig 13159 bp, 9 predicted proteins | sample 1576371 | NCBI WGS metagenome assembly OGXS01 (sample SAMEA3541475, study PRJEB24748) | human gut metagenome | biome: human gut; feature: human-associated habitat; material: faeces | place: China | collected 2012
GAAAATTGCGGAGCTTTTTTCATTTCAGGGCTTGACTTTTGTTTGCAGGACTCCAGTTGTTGGAAATGGGATGTTGAGAGGATCTCGTTTTTCGTCAAAGATAGACATTATTCTCTCTCCTTATGATGCAAATAATTCCAGGTTTGAGAGGGTGCCGTTATTCCTTGTTGACTTCTGTCTCAGTGGATGGCATTTTTGTCTCATCTGTAACACCTGATATGATGCTTGCAAGTATGTTTGAGAGCCTTTTGGTAAACAAGCCTGAAGCGCACCGTCTGGGCTGATATTTTAGTAGCTTCCTGGTGCATAAGAATTGTTTTCGGCTTTATGGGAACCAGTATAGTTTATTTTTTAATAGTAATCCTCAGAGTCCAAAATCTTTTCAATATCATCTTCGAGCCTTTCTTCGTCGGCAATCGCTTCTAAAACATCTTTAACGCTTTTGAACATTTGCTCATTGCTGGGAAGACTGATTAGTTCGCGCTGAGAAACCTGTTTTTCAACAATAGGTACAATAAGATCACGGGCAAACGACGATCTATCATTGGAAGCAAACATATCCTTCAATATTTTTCCGGTCAACTTCTCGCTCAAACGATCTACGCACTTTTCAGCTTCCTTTTGGTTGAGCAGGTATTCGTTGGCAATGGATTCAAACTGTTTTTGAACAATATTTACCATTTCATTGGCATCATCTTCTACAACTGCATTTGCCGCTGTATTCGTGACTTTACCTGCTGCACCACCCGAAACCAGGGAACCTACTAACCCACCAATGACCGTTCCTGCTCCAGGAAAGATCATACTGCCCACAGCTGCGCCAGCCATCCAACCAGCGGTTCCGCCAGCAACTGTGGCGGTAGTATTGGCGAGATTTTTCATAAGCTGCTTTCCGGAAATCCTCCCTCTAAATATATTTGTAATATCTACGGAGGATAAAACAACCACTGTGATTCCAGCAGTGATTACATTGCCGCGGAGCAGTTTAGCGGCACTCTTCATAGCAGCTGCTCCATAAATCGGTTTTGCGCCATTCCGGAATGAATTAATCAGCACGGCAGATGCTTTGGGTCCCATCAGACGGACTACTGCTTCTGAGCTTCCTGCCAGCGCACTATTTAAACCCGCCTTAGACAACTGGCCAGACAATACACTTGTGATAAACGCTGTTCCACCTACTTTGATGCCAGCGTAGGCCGCATTCTTCAGGCAGACATCAAAGTCCTCCCCACCCCAGACAGATGTAGCAAAAGTGATAATCGCGGTAACCCCAAGTGCTGAAGCTGCAATAACCGCTCCATTTACAGCATCATATGTAAGAGAGTCAACAGTACCAGCTTTAGCAATGTTTTTTGCTTGTTCATATGTGAAATGCCCTTTCCTGACCAGTTTTTTTGCCTCGCGTGGGTCTGATACGCCGGGCACCTGCCCATTCTTTATTTTTTCTTCCATTATTTTAACGGCATCGTCATATATGTTCTGATCTGCTGGAACCTCAATTTCCATAGGCTTCCCATCTGCCATATACCGGAAGGTACCTTTGCCACCATCCGCAAAGCACTCGTTGATGCAGCATGCCCCGGTTGCGCAGTATTTAGACTGAATATAAATGCCGTCTACGATTCGATCTGCCCCATTTTTAGCGTTGTCATCGCCCACAATCTGAGCGTCATGTCCAGTCATTTTATCATAAAAATGATTGGCGCGTTCAGCAGAAAACCCGTGGCCCTGCCGAGAATGGAATTTCTCTTCCTCATAGAGTTTGTTCACATTTCCATAATTCCCCATGCCAATACCAGCGGCTTCTGCGCTGGGTTTTCTGTCCTCCTTATAGTGCACAGAAGTTATTACATCTTGCGGCAAAGACTCCAACTCAACTAGCCTTTGAAAAAATGCACATAGTGGAGTTTTGTTTAGAAGCGTACTTGTCCACTTGATGTTCTCCCCGTTTTTTAACTCAATCAGAAGAGTACGGCTGGCATCTTTCTTTTTTTTCATATCCGTGACCGTAACGCTTTTAATCTCGTCATACCAAAGCTTCTTCGGCTTTTCAAACAATTCTAAGTAGTAGACCTTTTCATCTGTAAAAAGATATCCGTTTTTACCTGATTCCATCACTGTTGTATCCAAAAAGCCAATTACGGTTTCCCGTTCAGCATTAGATGCAAACATCTTTTTCGCATTGATCCATTGTTTGCTTGTCAGATTATCGGCACGAGTTTCTCCACTTGCCATGTTCAGCAGTCGGGAACAATACTCATTGAATAGAGCGACTTTCTTTTCGTGGATATTCAAAAAATCTCCTCCTAATCAATTTTTGAAATAATTGATTCTGAAATTATTTCAGCATATTGATGCATGATTTCTTGCAGATAAAATCCGTTTAGCATTTGCTTTTCTGCTATATTTCCAAAATTTTTTCGAGCAGTGACGTCTGCTTGTTTCCAGAGATCGGCGCAGCTAATGTTGCTTAATACATCATCAAATCCATATGCGACTACAAGTTTTTCAATTTGTGCATCTATCTTGTTTTTTTCTGCCTGCAAAATAGTTTGTCTACTTGTAAATGTAGACATCCAAGGGAAATCCAGCTTTTCTGTGGCCATTATAATTTGCTGCAATTCCTTTTCAATTTCAGTAGGATTCCGTTTCCTATTCTGCCTTTCTCTCTAAGGTACATTATAATGCATGATGATCTGGCATCACAATGCTGCTTCCTTGGCTCCTCAGCCACATCTCAATGCCTTTTCCAAATACTTCGGCGTCAAGGGTCCAGCCGCTCTCATCCTGGCTTAAGACCTTTGCAGTGGGCAGACGGTCTAGCACAGCCTCCAATGATGGACCGGTGTACCGGAAGCGGATGGTTTCCAGCTTGCCGCCATACATAAACTGCACCCGTTTTCGGAACTCCCCTTCTTGGAAGCGGTCAGCATATGGAGGATGGAAATGCTCTCCGGTTTCCTGAAAACGAACAATGCGATCCAGTCGATAGATAGTAGGGAAGAGGTCATCTGGGTTTTCAAAGGCTTTGGCCTTGTCGATGCCGCGAATGAAGCCTAGCAGATAAAAATAGTATTCAGAGAACAATAAGCCAACCGGTTCAATAACGCGATGGACAGTCTCTTTCCCCTTGAGCTTTTGGTATTCGATCTCAAGGACGGTATGGCTTTGAATGGCTTGTCCGAGTTTCCAGAGGCCGGGTAGGATTTTTGTTCCGTGGTGAGGGGGGACATACAAAAATTTTTCGTTGGCAATCAGGCTTTTGACCATGCGTTTGTTTTGTTCTGGCACGCAACGGTCAAGCAGCTTATCCAGCAACGGAAACATTTCCTCTTGTACCATCGAGCGGCTCTCCAACAGAATCTTACAGACGGCCAGGATCTCACTATTGGTGAACACAGCTTCTTCTTTCTGCACCAAGCGATATCCTTGATGGCTCCGGTCATAAACGATGTCTTGAGGGAGATTTTGATCGGCGAAAAAGCAACGGAGAGACTCCATATCACGCTGTACACTTCGCTCGGAAGTGCCAAAACGCTGACTCAGTTCTCGCTTGTTGAGCACATCCCCGCTGGCCAGCCTGGAATAGATGACCAAAAGTCGTGCAGATTTTGCTTCACTGGCCAAAATGAGCGCATCCTTTCTTCTTTGCAGGGCAATATCTATATCTATCAGATACAATATCATCTCTTGTGACTCATGTCAATCTTTGGCGGGATTCGATACCATAAGAAAGAGGTGATGGCCATGAAATCAGAGTATGCCGGGAATTATCGCCAGTTGGGGTTAAAGATCTCCTATTATCGGAAACTGCGGGGCCTGACCCAAGAGCAACTAGCGGAAAAGATCGAGCGCAGCCCGGCGTTTATCGGCCACGTAGAGGCACCGAACATTCAGAAGGCCATCTCCCTGGATACGCTGTTTGACATAGCCAGAGTGCTGGAAGTCCCTGCCTATCGCTTCCTCCAGTTCGAGTGGGAGGATTGAAGCTTACCTTTACCATACCACATAGCATGGACAGTCAGTGTCGTGGCGGAAAAAACAGAGAAAGTTTTATAAAATATGCAGAACGTGTTCCGAAGAAAAGCGGAACACGTTCATTTTTAGAAAAAGAAAAAAATAATTGTTTTGAGGAGAAAATTCGCTAATTTGTTTGCGGATTCTGAAAAGGCATCCGCAAAGGCAGCCCCCATGTACTTCTTGTTGCCCCACTGGATGTCAGCCACATGGTGCAGCCGGGCACAGACTAGCATCATAGCAGAGAGTTACCAGCTGGGAACCTGCCTATCACACGGAAACGACGACAGCTTTTCTGATGGGGCTGTTCCATGAAATTGTTGGTACGGATACGGGGCCAGCGTTCCCTTGACAAGTCGCTCTACGAAAAACCGCCTGCATTTCTGCAGGCGGTTTCCTAATCTACGTCGTTCATTCTGGTGCTTCGTCCTCCTGCGTATCGCCAAAGAGGACACGCAGGTAATCCCGGCGGGCATAGAGGATACGATCCACATAGACGTCGCTGCCGGAAACCCGGTAAAAGGTGAGGTAGTTGCCCGTGACCAAAAAGCGGTAGTCACTTTCTACATTGGCAATCGAGGACAGCGGCGCGCCCATTTCTGCATGATTCTCCAGATGATCCACATCGTTCATGATGCGGTTCACGATACGTTCTGCTGCAGAAACATTTTGAAGGTTGTATGCAATATAATCCCATATTTCGTCCAGGTCTCGCCGCGACTCCGTTGCGTAGTGTACCTTATTTTTCCCCATTTGCTCTTGCACGGAAATGTGCCCTCACATCATCCGGGGTCAGCCAACCTTCCGTTTCCCCAGACTTGTGCCCTTTGGCAAGTTCATTCATCAGGCGGATGGTGGCTTGCGTCCGCTCATAGTCTTGGATATCTACAATGGCGTACCGGCCCCGGCCATTCTTCGTTAGGAACACCGGAGAGCCCACTGTTACATCATGCAGAACCTCCGTGTAATTGCGCAGATCCGAGATAGGCTTGATGTTCGGCATGGTAGTCAGCTCCTTTCACATCCCTAGTATATCTCAGAATGCTGTAAAATTCAACGACATTTTTGCAGCAATGTCCGCGTCCACCCTACGCACAATCTCTTAGGTCTGCAGGGCGGTACGATGAATCCGAGACTTACAAGGAAGCGATCAAACAAAGAGCCCTCCGGGAATCGACGGGATTCCCGGAGGGCTTTCTTATGCCGTCTTTGAGGGACTTGGTACTGGTAACCACCGCCCTCGTTCAGGCGTTCCAGCCTTGGTCTGCATTTGCCTGTGGGGTTTGAGGAAAGATCATGGTACCATACCTCTATCCTGCGTCAGCGGGAAACGGGAGAGAGACCATCCAATCAAGGAGGACGCACCATGTACCAGCGCACGATCACGAAGGCCACGCTCGCCGCCTTTCACCGGCACCTGCAGGAGGCGGAGCGCTGCCCGGCCACCATTGCCAAGTACCTCCGGGAGGTGCAGGACTTTGCCCGGCACCTGGAACCGGGGCAGCCGGTGGAGAAGGAAACCGTCCTGGCCTGGAAGGCCGCCCTGGCCCGGCGCTACGCCGCCGGCACGGTCAACGGCAAGCTGGCGGCCCTGAACACCTTTTTCACCTTCCTGGGCTGGGGGGAGTGCCGGGTGAAACCCCTCCGCCGCCAGCGGGAACTCTTCCGGGACCCGGGGCGGGAGCTGCACAAGGGGGACTATCTGCGCCTGCTGGCCGCGGCGAAGGGGGCGGGCAACTGGCGGCTTTACTACCTCATGGAGACCCTGGCCTCCACGGGGATCCGGGTGTCGGAGCTGAAGTTTGTCACCGTCCAGGCCCTGCACGCGGGGCGGGCCTGGGTGGAGGGGAAGGGGAAGGGCCGTCTGGTCCTCCTCACCCCCAAGCTGTGCCGGGTGCTGGCCAAGTACTGCCGGCAGCGGGGGATTGCCGCCGGGCCGGTGTTCGTCACCCGGACGGGGCGGCCCATGGACCGGTCCAACATCTGGAAGGAACTGCACACCCTGTGCCAGACGGCGGGAGTGGAGGCCAAGCGGGTTTTCCCCCACAACTTCCGGCACCTCTTCGCCCAGGCTTTTTACGCTTTGGAAAAGGATATTGCAAAGCTGGCGGACCTCTTGGGCCACGCCAGCGTGGAGACAACACGAATCTATATCATGGAGAGCGGTGCCGAGCACCGGCGCCAGGTGGAACGGCTGGGATTGGTGGTTTAGCAACAGAATTTTTGTTTTGTGGTAGTCGGGGGCAGAATTTGGACCCGGGTACGTCGAAGTGTGCCTAAGAACTCCCATTTTTGCATAAAAAAGTGCATCAAAGAGAACCGAAAAAATTTTTTCTTTTTTTCGGCCGGTTTTTTGTGCATTTTCTTTTTAAGGGTGTTGATTTCATCAACGGTTTTGTGCTAAAATATGTAAAAATGCAGATTTCTTTTTTTAGTAATCTGCAAGTTTCCCGGCTTTTTTAAAGTCGGTTTACCACAAAACAAAAATTCTGTGGTAGCCGGTCCCTGGGAGGGCGGGAGACAAACCTGGGTGGAGGACCCTCCCTCCGCCAGGCTATGGTCCCCGGCAAGAGAGGGAAGATTTGCGAAAAGGAGGACCCCAAAATGAAGAAACGAACCCTATCCATTCTGCTGAGCCTCTGCCTGGCTGTGACGCTGGTCACGCCAGCGGTGGCGGCGGAGGAGAACGGTACGTTGCCAGAAGTCACTGATATGAGCATTGTCTACAATGGCGATGATGCTACTATCACAAAGACAGAGAGCAACGGCAGCTTTCTCTTCACCGCCTCTGGAGGCACCGAGGTAGTGGATTACACTACGACAGTGACACTCAGCAGCGACGCGGTTTTCACCGCGACAACCCCTGGAGAAGGCGATCTGTATGTCAGCGCAGTGGGTGACAATACGGTGACCCTGAAATTTAACTTGACCGTCGGTGGTGTAAATATCAACACCGACCAGTTTGCGCTGACGTTGGAGAAGCAGGAGAATAATGTCTGGACGGGCGGTTTTTCCAATGCGGGCGATTTGACGTTGGAAACCCTGGCTGGATATTTGACGAACCAAAACATCCAACTGGCAGCGGGGGCCTTGGGAGCAAACAGCCCAGCGCAGGATATTCTGGTCAACATGGATGACGAGAACGTGATGCTGGTCCTCTGCGCCCCGGGCGTTGCGGTCTATACCGTGGACTACGTGGTGGATGAGAGTACCACCATCACCTGGAAGTTGCCCGCAGGGGCGGAAATTCCCGCCATTGCAGTCGAACCGTCTGGCAGCCAGGAATTTAAAGGCTGGTACACCGATTCCGCGTTGAATAATGCTCTGGCCAGCGGCACAACGGTGACTGGAAATACCACCTTGTATGCCAAGATTACCGGCGGAACAACTGATCCTATTGATAACTTCTATACCGCTTTGACGACTGGTCAGCCTGCTACTATTGAAAATGAAGATGACTGGGAAATTTTTGTCCAGTATGCCAATCAAGCGGTTGCAGGACAGCTGATCACCTTGGGTGCTGACATCGACTGCGAGGACAGTACCTATGATTCCATGACCTTTGCCGGCAGCTTTAACGGTGCAGGCTTTACAATTTCTAACGCCAATTTCCGCGCGGTTAGTACATCGTCTGGCGATACCTGCAGTGGTATGTTTGCAAAGATCGGCCCGGGCCAGACCGTCGCCAACCTGACGCTCCAGAATGTCACGGCGCAGTATTCCGGCACCTACGCCGGGGTGCTTGCTGGCATGGTGGATGGCGCTGGCGGCAGCCGTACCCTGGTCCAGAACGTCCAGGTGCGCAACAGCAGCGCGTCCGGCCGCAGCGCCGGCGGCGTGGCCGGCTTCATCCGCAATGCGGATGTGCGTTACTGCTCCAGCCGTGATACTACCATCACCGGCCTTGCAAACGGCGGTGGCATTGTCGGCCTGAGCAATGCGAAGGTGGAATATTGCTACTCCACCACAAGCCCCACTGCGCTCACCTTCTTGGGCGGATGTGCTGGCGGCGTGGTCGGCAAGAATGTCCGCGGCGCTTACACCGAATACTGCTGGGCGACCATGGCGGTTGTTGGCGGTAGTGGTACAGGTACCGAAGCCGGTGGCACGGATATTGGCGTGTTTGATAACGTGAGCAATAGCACGACGGTCCGTGATTTTACACTTAAGGGATTTACACAGGACTGCTGGGTACGCGCAGCTGGTACGGCAACAGATTTTAATACATCCGTTGTCACGTATCCCTTCACGGCAGCCAACTGAATCAAATCTGGCAAGTCTGTGTCAAGTGGGGCTGTGCAGCCAATGCCGGTCGCACAGCCCCACTTATATTTGAAAGAGGTATTCTTATGAATCTAAAAAAACTAATGAAACGGATTTGCAGCGGCTTTCTGGTATTAGCCGTGGGCAGCACGTTTGTGCCGACTGCATTGGCTGCACCATCTGTGAATGCGGATATTTTTTCAGCTCATTATATGATCAAGGATGGCGAAATTTCAGATGATGCCCTCGATGCTGGGGCTCTCAACAAATTGAATCCGAAAAATAGTGCCGTGATAGGGAACACGAATGATGAAGCCATAAATTTGTGGGTCTCTTCTACCGATATGAGCGGAGATACTTATCAAATCCCTTATGTTGTAGATGGTACCGAAAATACATGGTACTTGCAGCAGATCGTTCTGACCAATTATACGAATAGTCAGACCCTCATGGACGCGGACAGCATCCTTGAGGCAACAAGCAAAGAAAATTACACATTCGATGTTGCAGAGATTACAATTGACCCTTATACCATCGACAGATACAGCTGGTATGATGTCTGCTACGGCTGGACAAATATTCCGCCAGAACAGTGGAATAACGAACCCGGTGACCAGGCAACCTATACCGTTGACTATAAGTTGAACTATCCAAGTGAGGTGGATTCTATCTCTATTATAAATGAAAATGGAATTCCGCCTCAAGAAGGCCAGGGCTATAACAAAGTGCCAAAAACTGTGGAGGAGCTGGGCGGCACCGTACAGGAAGGCATGAACTTTGCGGTTGCATCCGGTTTAAATGATGCCTTTGACGGAGAAGAGCTGAAAGGCTTTCTCGCGTACAATGTCAACGACTCCAATACAACAAGCTACTATTTTGCTGGCTGGAAAGATAAGAACGACAGACTCTATGATATTGATGACATCGTGACTGCAACCGGAGAACTTGCTGGTGAAAACAACGTCATTCAATTTACAGGCGTTTGGAATGAAATCCCCCCTTACTCTGAAGCAGAGCTGAAAAATATTGAAACGCTGGTACCGTTAGATGTATTTACCCGCGGTGATAATGGGGACCTTCTGATTGACCAGTCAACGGACACACTGACCAAAGAGGACAACCTCATTTCTTACACTGTTTCCGCTGCGGTCAATGACGATTTGCTGGGCAAGAGTAATGTTCCGTTCAAGGGCGAGGAGTTTGCGACCTTTGAAATTATCGTAAATGTTGACCCCAACCTGGAATTTGCGAATCGAAACCCAGAGGGTATCGTCACACTTCGGATGGAGTCAAAACTGGTCGTTCCGAAGACTATTACCATAACAGGCGGTAACTCCACCTGGACAGGAGACGGCAAAGAATGGACGGTCACCTTTAATCCTAACCAGCTTCCATCGGGGGAAAATGGTCTGGAAATCCGCATCCAAGCGGAATTCACAAAGGAGGACTATGACGTTGTTTCCGACGTTATGACGCTGACCGGTCTTGACTTTAAGCTGAAAGAAGACGTATTTGAGTCCACTGGTGGTGCGCTTCAAGTGAACACATCCGCCAACATGACCGCAAAAATGGATCTGCGGAATATGGCCGGTCCAGCGGGTTTTGCTAATAGCCGTTACCGCTTTTGGGCGCTGAAGGAATTGCTTGGGAAAAACGATGCCAATGGCGAAGAATGGCGCAAATATTTTGGCGGGGGTGTGGATAACCCCACTGCTTACGTTCACGCCCTTCAATTCCTGGATTACAAGCTGGCCGATTACGACCTGAGCGCCGATAAAACCGCCACGCTGCAAGCCAATACGGTCACGGCCACAATCTTTGAAAGTGAGCCTATCGTAATACGACCTGCCGATATCACAGTCTACGAAGGCGGCGACGGCGGTTATGACGCGGTGGTGGACGGCACAGAGACTACCACCAGCGATTCGCTGCCACATCCTATGTTCCACATCAACGCGCCTGAAGGCGTTGATCCTGCGGGTCTCACCTTCCACAACGGCGATAAGTCCTGGACCGTCATCTCTGACGGGAACGATTACTACCACTTCTCCGAAGGAGACGGTCAGGACAAGGTGCGCGTCACTTACAGCTACAGGGACAAAGATGGTGTGAAGCACACAGTGACAGAGGATGCGTTTGATCCGGCCACCATGGGCGACGTCTATGGCCAACTGACGATTGAACTCTACCCCGGCGAGAACAATCTGAACGACGTGACGGCTAAAACAGCAGATGGCAAGACCTATCGGATCACGGCGCACACCGGCACCCTCACTGTCCGCGCGGTGGAGAGCAGCGATGCCACCAGTGCTATTGAGGAGACTGCCCCCGCCACCAAGCTGGCTCCGAACACCGCCATGGCGGTTGAGCCGGAGGGCGGCACTACCTATACCCTGAACAACACCGGCGTGGTGTTGCCTGGGGATCATGATGCGTCCCTGTTGTTCGATGACATCATTTCTTCCGATGGCAAGGGTGATGAGCGGATCAGCAAACTGCAAGAGGCGGCGGATACTAAACTCGGCGGAGCAAACGAAAACCGCGAATACCAGATCAAGTATCTGGACCTTGTGGACGCCAACAACGGCAACGCCTGGATTACCTCCAGCAACGGTATTGATGTCTACTGGGGCTATCCGCAGGACACGGACCGGAACACCGAATTTACCCTGCTCCACTTTAAGGGCCTGCACCGTGATACTAGCGGCGGTAGCGAAACCGGGTTTGATCCGAATGATATTGCAGATGCTGAAATCGAAATCATCGATGTTGAGAATACCGAAAACGGCATCAAGTTCCATGTAGGCTCCGGCGATTTCTCCCCCTTCGCGCTGGTTTGGGAGGAGAGGGGTCCCATTGTTCCCCCCACCACCTACTACACCATCACCGCCACCGCCGGCGAGGGCGGCGCCATTGCGCCGGACGGCACGGTTCGCGTGGCCCAAGGGGCAGACCGGACCTTCACCATCTCCGCCGCCGAAGGCTATGTCATCGCCGACGTGCTGGTGGACGGGGAGAGCATCGGTGCGGTGGACCGCTACACCTTCGAGAACGTCCGCCAGAACCACACCATCGAGGCGCGCTTCCAGCCGGTCTCCGACGTGGCCGACCCCGATGACACCGGCGTCTCCGACTGGCTGAACACCGACGACCACCTGGCCTACCTGGACGGCTACCCCGACAACACCTTCCAGCCCGAGGAGGACATGACCCGGGCCGAGGCCGCCCAGATGTTCTACAACCTCCTGCGGGACCAGGATGTGGACACCACCGTCTCCTTCACCGACGTGGCGGCAGACGCCTGGTACGCCGAGGCCGTGAACACCCTGGCCACCCTGGAGATCGTGGACGGGGTGGGGGACAACCGCTTCGCACCGGAGCGCACCATCACCCGGGCGGAGTTCACCACCATGGCCATGCGCTTCTGCCAGGAAATCCCCACCGGGGAGAACATCTTCTCCGACGTGGACCAGGACGACTGGTTCTATGACTATGTGGTGGGCTCCATCCAGTACGGCTGGATCAACGGCTACCCCGACGGCACCTTCCGGCCCAACGACACCATCACCCGGGCGGAGGTAACCACCATCGCCAACCGGATGCTGGGCCGTGCCGCCGACGAGGCCTACGTGGACGGCCACCAGGACCAGCTGCGGGCTTTCCCCGACGTGACGAAGGGCTACTGGGCCTACTATGACATCACAGAGGCTACCAACGCCCACGAGTACACCAAGGACAGCCAGGGCGAGGATTGGACCGGCCTGGCCTGATCCCAACCCCCTGCCGGGTGCATACCCCAAGCAAAACGAGGCCCGTGCCATTTGGCACGGGCCTCGCTTTCTGTGTTGTTATGCGGCGGCGGGGGTTAGGCGGCCAGTCGGGCCTCCAGCCGGGCGCGGATGAGCTGCATTGTCTTGCCGTTTTCCGGCATCTCCTTGCGCCCCTTGGGGTCGCAGAGAGCTTTCCCCAAACCCCACCGGCAAATGCAAACCGGGGATGGAGGGCTTGCCTTTGATGAGGACGAATAGGCTCCCCCCCAGTGGAACCAGGGGAGATCCCACCGATTTTGCGAACAACAAAACCGCGGAGAGTCGCCCGAACTGACAGGGAATTCTCCGCGGTTTTATTGTGGAGTAAAAATGGACGCCCTGGGTTTGGTCCGCTGCCCGTTTCTAAAGCAGCTTGCCAGGGAAATGTAACGGGAGGCACTCCTGGCTGCGTGCACTTGGCCGCTGGAGCGTATCAGACCGCAGCATATCCAGAAAGCCTCCAATCCAGGTCCTGTTCCCCCCGTTCCGGTTACCAATCTTCCCAAAATACGGTACAATGGAGTGGGTACAGAACCCTGTACAACCTCATCACAAAGGGGGCGTTCTCATGCGCCAACAATACATATTAAAACCCGGCGACTTAGCCGCCTTCCGCCGCTCCCTCCAAGCCCGGGAGCGCAGCCGGGCCACTGTGGAGAAGTATCTGCGAGAGGCAGAGGCCTTTCTCCAAGCCCTGGACCCAGGGAGGGCCGTAACCAAGGAACAGGTCCTGGCCTGGAAGGAGTCCCTGGCCCAGCGCTACGCCGTCAGCACGGTCAACGGGAAGTTGGCCGCCCTCAACAGTCTCTTCGCCTTTCTGGGGTGGCGGGACTGCCAAACGGCCCCCCTCCGCCGCCAGCGGGAACTCTTCCGGGACCAGCGGCGGGAGCTGACCCGGGGGGAATACCTCCGTCTGGTGGAGGCCGCCCTGGCCCTGGGCAAGGAGCGCCTGGCCCTGTTGCTGGTGACCATCCTGTACCGCCTGGCCGGGGAGCCGGAACCTGGCGGGGACAGCGGGTTCTCGGATGTGGCGGCAGGCACCTGGTACACCGACGCGGTGGCCTGGGCCG
>OGXS01001743.1_pt1 | contig 13150 bp, 13 predicted proteins | sample 1576371 | NCBI WGS metagenome assembly OGXS01 (sample SAMEA3541475, study PRJEB24748) | human gut metagenome | biome: human gut; feature: human-associated habitat; material: faeces | place: China | collected 2012
AAGGGACAGGGCATTTTTAATTGGGGCCGGGGGATTTTTAAAAACCCCCCGGCCCCAATTGATCATCTACCTCTTCTTTTGTCGGAACCGACACGGATGCGCCTTTCCTGGACACTGCGATAGAAGAAGCTTTCGCCGCCCGCCTTAAGGCTTCTTCTCCGGTTGCCCCTTCTATGGCCGCTGCCAGGAAAAATCCGGTGAAGGTGTCTCCTGCCGCGGTTGTATCTACTGCCTGCACGGGAAAGCTTTCCTGGAAAACTTTGGTTTTTCCATCGCTGTAATATGCCCCCTTTGCGCCTACAGTCAGTACGACTTCTGCTTCTGGGAAGCGTTCATTCATTTTCGCTAAAATTGCAATAAACTCCTTCTCTCCAGTAATCTGTTCACCTTCTACCTCGTTAAGGAAGAACAAATCTACTTTGCTCAAATCGCACTCTCCAATATGCTCATCAAAGGGAGATGGATTCAATACGACTTTCATTCCTTTTTCTTTTCCCTTTTTGATCAGAACATCAATCAGGTTGATCTCGTTTTGCAGGAGTAAGATATCTTCTTTCTCAAAATGAGCCAGCACTTCCTCAATATATTCTTCCGTGTTCTGCCGATTAGCTCCCGAAAAGAGCAGGATGCTGTTCTGCCCCTCATCCGACACCTGGATGATTGCATTTCCCGTCCTCACTGTACTCTCCCGGATCAAGGAAACATCTGCGCCAGCCTCTTGGCAAAGATCCTTCAAAAACCTGCCGTCTTCCCCGATCAAGCCGGCATGGAAGACCTTTGCTCCCGCCTTCGCCAGCGCAATAGACTGATTCAATCCTTTTCCCCCTGGGAAAATCTCCAGTGTCTGGGAAGTGATCGTCTCACCTGGTTTTGCAATGTGCTCTACCCGGTATGTATAATCAATGTTGAGTGAGCCAAAATTTAGAACTCTCACGTTTTCTCTTCCTTTCTATATTTCCTCTCCTATTGTCTCCTTTTCACCTTCGCTTTTCCCCTCACTGCATACCGCAGTGCTTTCCCGCCGGATCAATTCCGGCTGGAAGGTGATACATTTGTGGGACACCGTTTTGCTCTCCACCTCTTCTACCAACTGTTTAGCCGCTTCCTGCCCCATATCGTAGATTGGCTGACGTACCGTAGTCAACGGTACATCCAAAAGCTCCGAGAAGAAAATATCGTCATATCCTACCAGAGAAATATCTTCCGGCACACGAAGCCCTTTCTTCCGAAGCTGACTGTAGGCTCCATAAGCTGCCATATCATTAAATGCAAAGATTGAGGAAACCTTCTTTTCCAAAAGACAGTCTACAGCCTCCACACCACTTTGGCGGCCGTACCAGCCTTCGTAGATTAGTTCTTTTTGAAATGGTACTCCATATTCCTCCAGTGCTTTCTGATATCCCTGCAGACGCTCCAGGGAATCTTCCAGACGGAACGGCCCGGCAACACATCCAATCCTCCGGTGTCCCAGCTCCAGCAAATGTTTGGTTGCCAAATAACCGCCCTGCCGATGGTCTACGATTACCGAGCAGCATTCCGCCTCCACAAGGAAACGGTCGATCATTACAAAAGGAATTCTCAGCCTTTTCATCAGATCAATGCTCTCTCTGGCGCTATTTTGATCTGTATCCTGGGCCATACAAAATAAGATCCCGTCTACCCCTTTATCCGCCAGAACCTGGATATAAGACAGATCCCTTTCATGCTTATCATTGGTATTACACAAGATCAGATTCCATCCTTTTCGTCGGCACTCATCCTCCACACCCTTGGCCAGATTGGCAAAAAACACATTACTGACATCAGAAATGATCAGACCAATCGTCTCTGTCCTCTTTTTTACAAGCCCCACAGCCAATTGATTGGGATGGTAATTCAATTCCCTTGCCGCATTCATAATGGTCTCCCTGGTCGTACTTGGGATTTTCTTCGCCTTATTGTTCAGGACCAGGGAAATGGTTGTCACAGAAAACCCCGTATAATTTGCTATATCCTTGATCGTTGTCCTCAAAATATCTCAACCTCATCCGTCTGATTTCTATATCCTTCTATTCCGTCGGTCCCTGTCTTGTCCTGGATATTCTGTGAGTTTATTATAGCGTATATTTCCTTTTTTTGGTTAAAATAGTCGGCTTAAAATCCTGATATACCGCAAATATTTTTCAATCTCTACGTACTCGTTGGGTTTATGCGCCATTTCATCCTGCCCTGGTCCCAGGAGAATGACTGGGACCTCTGCCTGATCCCTTATCAGAATCGATGCATCAGTAAAAAAATGGATACCGGTATGTTCTACGCTTCCCGCCTCATACCGAATCGCCCGTTCAATGCGTTTCACCCATCCATTTCCCGGATCAGTCTCTATGGCTTTACGGTTATTTTCTAAGCGAAGTTCCATCCTAAGCTGTTCTCTGCTTTTTTCAATCAAAGATGCCCGGATCTCTTGAGTCCACTTAAGCACTGTTTCTGCCCCGATCCCAGGAACTGTGCGGATATCCATACGGATTTCCGCTTCATCTGGCGTCATATTTGGAGCAATCCCTCCCAAGATCCCTGTGATCTGGATTGTAGGCCTGCCCAATAGTTCATGCTCATAGTCCGCAAGCCTTTTTTTCAATTCCTGAAAAAGAGCGATCCCATACTCCACAGCATTGATCCCCTGCTGCGGATATGCGCCATGGCTGGTCTTCCCGTGAATCAATGCTTTGAGCCAGATACAGCCTTTTTGGGCTATCCCAATCCGGCCCCCGGTGGGCTCCCCGATCAGCAGAAGGGAAACATCCTCCATCAAATACTCTTTCAGGATCTGCTCTGCTCCCAGCCCGCCTTTTTCTTCATCACAAGTAGCAAAAAAATAAATCGTCTGCCGCGGCACATGGCCCTTTTTCTTCATCTGTCCCAAAGCATAGACCATCGCCGCAAGGCCGCTTTTCATATCACTTGCGCCTCTGGCGTAGATACAGCCATGTTTCTTCGAGGGCTGGTCCGGCTGGGTATTCCATTCAGACAATTTCCCATAGAGCACCGTATCCAGATGCCCGTTCCAGACCACTTTCTCACTTGTCTTTCCCTCTAGTACAGCCACCACATTGGCATGTTTTTTATCAATCTCCTGAACTACTGCATTCACACCACAGTCTTTCAGATAATCTGCCAGAAACCAGGCCAGCTTTCCTTCGTTATCTACACCATTGACACTAGGGATACTCAACACCTGATTTAAGAATTCTTCTTCGCTGTACTGTTTCATCTCATTTTCCATCCTATCTGCCGCTTATTTTGTCAGCCAGTCCATAATTCCTTGCCATACTTTGTCATATTCGTCCCACTGGCAGAATTCCATTGGTGCCCAATGAGGAGCGCAGTCAGATGTAAATACAGCGCTTTTTCCTTTGCCATATTCTCCAAAAGCGATGAATGGGTCTTCTCCAACCGTAACCGCCAACTCCGCCTCTGGTTTCAAGATGGTTTTATTATATCCCAATACTTCCGGCCATTCTGACTGAATTTCCTTCAATGCCTCATGCTCTTTAACTGTCACTGGACGGATACCCTCGCAGCGCTCCATTCTGTCATCCACTGTCAAAACCTCTACCGGCAGGACTTCCTGTACCGCCGTATCATGCCATTTTCCTTTTGCATCCACACCGGAGAAGGTCAGATACCCGCCTATCATCAAGAGACTTCCCCCATCCAGCACATAGTCCCGGATCAGATTTGCCCGGTTCGGCCGCTTCTCGCTCCTAGTAAATGTAGCGGAGGGAAGCAGAAGCGTATTTGCTCCAATGTCTGACAGAATCACACAATCATAGTCTTTCAGTTCCTCCATTGTAAATGGAAACTTTTCAATCGCTTCATGATTTGGTAAAAACGTCACTTCATAGCCGCCTTTTTCCAGCGCTTCAACAAGCCATTTCTCTCCGGTCTCATAAACCGACGTATAAAAACTATCAAATCCTTTCACATGGGTGGTATAGCTCACCCATGATTCTCCTGCAAGTAATACTTTCTTCATAATCCTTTATCCACCTTTCTTCACGATTCATTTCAATTATGACTGGTAGAGAGGCAGCCCTCCCACTCCCATTTCCTGATGTGTTCCAAACCGGCTCACCCAGTATCCTGCATGTCCTGAACCGCGCAGGCAACGGTTTTCAAAAGCCGTAAGATGCCCATTGGTCACTACATAGGTGGCCTGCTTATCATCCACATCTACCACTGTAAGGTTAGCATAGGAACCTGGGGACAGATTCCCATATCGTTTCCATTCCTGACAGCCAGTCCGTATAGCCAGCAACTTGGCCGGATTGGCTGTCATCGTCGCCACTGCGCTCTGACGGTCCAGCACTTGATCCTGGATCAGTTCCAGAATACAGGGAATATTATCTCTGGTATCTCCAAATCCTTTCATTGTAGACTGATTCTGTCCATCAGATACCAGAATCTTAATTTCTCTATCGGCCACCGCTTGCAGCGCAATCTCCTGTGCTTTCCTGTCGATCTGCAGTCCTTCTCTGCTGCCTCTGCCTCTGCGGAGCATGGTGGTTACAAATTCCCCTGTAATATGATCTTGTCTGCACAGATCTATCACTTTTTTCATAGCTTTTACCGGATCTCCATGGGTTCCGCAGCCTACTGCACTGGCATGCCCCAAATGAACAGCTCTCCCATCCGCCAGATCACAGATTCTTTCCGTATGGCGAATGTCCTGTGTATGAGACATAAATACCAGGCCGGCCTCTTCTGTAATCTGAAACAACTGCCGTATCTTCTCATCCGGAAGAAGGAAATGCCCCATATGTTCTTTAATTCCCACCGCATAGGGAGCCGTTTCATTGGTAATCCAGTTCCGGCTTAGCTTCTGATCCTTTCGTTCTTTGGAAAGCTCTCCTTTGAAGAGTTGGATCAGTTCTTCTGTATCCAGCATCGTTCCAAGTACATTGGCTCCTCCAATATAGGCTCCCAAGTTGATGGGAAGCCCTCTGTCAACCTCAGCCCCTAAAAGAGCTGGCGTCATAAATGTATTTCCAGCCCCCGGTGTCAGTCCCATCGTTACGCCATCCTCCACGGCCCCCCAGGCCGTCCGGGTATCAAACTCATAGAGGTCGCTGATATGCAGATGCATATCGATCAAGCCTGGCCATACTTCCAGTCCCCGGCAGTCAATCACCCGGTCCTCTGGCAGACAGCTGGCTTCTAGTACTACATCCTGAATCTGGTCTTTCTCAATGACCACATCCCGTATCTCCTCCATACGGCTGGCGGGATCTATCACCAACCCTCCTTTTAAGATTAAACGCCCTTTCCTTTCGTGGGCTTTTAGTATCCCATAGTCTAATGTTCCGTACATGCGTCTGCCCACTCCAAAATTAGATTGGCATAAATCTTAATTGCATCCAGATACTGTTCTACCGTCACATATTCATTGACCGCATGACACTGTTCCAGAGACCCAGGCCCATACTGCAGAGTCGGGCATTTCACGATATTGTACCAGGTACGGGAATCACAGCCAGCCGGAGATCCTACAATCTTCACATCCCTTCCCACCGCATTTTTATATGCCGTTTTGAAGGAATCTACGAAAGGATGTGTCAAATCCATTTCGAATGGATTTCCCGTCTGGTAGATGCTGATCTTCGGCTTATGCTCGGACAGCCATTCGTCTCCCTCACAGCGCTTCAGAATCGCATTCGTATATTCTTCCACCACCTGCTCATGGCTCATCAATCTTGGCAGATAATGAACACAAGTCTTAAAGCAGCAGTAATCCGGTATCGTAGAACCAGCTTCTCCACCGTAAATCACGCCCACATTACTGGACGGAGGCGGAAGAAGCGGATGTTTATACTTCAACAGCCAGCGATGCTCCAGCTCGTCGATTGCTTCCATCAGCTTATACGCCTTCTCAATTGCGTTAACCCCTGCAAGTTTTAATCCTGAGTGTACTGCGATCCCTTCTACCTCTACCTGAAAGAATACCCATCCCATATGGGCCGCGATCAATTCGTAATTGGTTGGCTCACATACTACCACCGCATCAGCCTTCACGCCGCTCATAGCTGCGCAGAGAGATCCGTTTCCGCCTCCCTCTTCATCGCATACAGAAGCATATTTGACTGTAACCGGAAGCTCGATGCCTGCGTCCTTCAGCAGTGCGGTAGCCATAACAGATGCCATCAGCCCTGCTTTCATATCTGCCACGCCAAGTCCTGTAATCCGATTCTCGATCACTTGGGGATTTAGCGGCGGAATAACCCAGTGCTCTTCATTTTCTGCCGGCATATGGTCAATATGCCCATTGAATAAAATAGATTTCTCCTGTTTCCCCTGGAAGGTTGCATACACATTATAGCGGTTCTCATAATTATGTCCCGTATTTCCCTCCCGGTAAAGCTCTTTACACTTTAAGATACTCTCTTCTTTTAAGGGATCTTTCTCTACTTTATCCGCTCCCAGTTCCTGAAACAGCTCTGCCATATAATCCTGACCGGCTGCTTCCAACCCGCCTTCAATCCCGTGGCCAATATCATGGGTATCGATACTGACTAATTTCAGCAGACAATCAATATATTTCTGCTTATTGGCTTCCAGCGCTTCTTGAATTCTCTTGTCTTCCATGATGTCCTCCTTTATTTCTGTTCTATATCTCTCGATAATTCTTCTATCTTTTTTGCCACTGCCTCCGCCAGCTTTGCATGCTCCTCAGCCGGGAGATGGATGCCATCATAATCCCCAGCCTTTACAAATTTTCCCGTTTCCAGGAATGTCCATCCCATTTCATCTGCCATTTTCCGCAAATATCCCGGAAGCCGTCTGCTTTTTTCTTCTGCGTATCTTCCAAATTCGTCCCGAAATGGACTCTTTTCTAATTCTCGGATCGGCGCCGGTGACAAAATCAGGATCTTGGCTCCTTTCTCCTGAAACACTTTGGCTACCGCTTTCACATTTTCTGCAATATCGGCCGGTTCTGAGGTATATTCGTCCTTACAGTCATTGGTCCCCAACATCACCGCAGCTACAGAGAGAGGGGCATTTACCTCAGCACATACCCGGGCTTCCAGATATCCATTGACAAATGCTTCCGTTGCGCTCTCATGCCGGGTAGTACGCCCGCATAGTCCGTTTTCAACAACCTGAAAATCTGCTCCAAGTTTATCCTGAAGAATGCCCGGCCACCTTTGTTTCCAAGGGATTCTTCCGTCCGTCTTCGGTTCGTATCCCCAGGTATTCGAATCTCCGTAACATAAAACCGTCTTCATCATTTTCTGCTTTCCCAGCGTTCTACAAAGTCCGCCGCATTTAAAATATCACTCCCCAGCCCCAGCTCTTCTGCAATAGCTCCAATCTCGGTTCGTTTGATCTTACTTTCCTTTAATATTTCATCCTGACTGAAGATTTCTTGTGCCGTGCCGTCTGCGATAATATGTTTATTCGCCATAGCTACTACTCTCTTGAAATTATCGGCCGCGAATTCCATGTCGTGAGTAATCGTAATCACACCAATTTCTTTTTCTTCCAAAATATTCAAAAGTTCTGAAAGGATCTTGATTCCTTTCAAATCCTGCCCAGCGGTAGGCTCGTCCAGGATAATATACTGTGGTTCCGTTGCTAAAATCGCTGCAATCGTAACAAATTTCCGGATAACATAAGGAATCTCGAAGGGATTTTTGTCCAGAAATCGTTCGATTTTCATGATTCCAGCCGCTTCCTCTACCTTTCTTTTGATCTCTTTTTCAGAACATTTATAATATTTAGGCATATAAGCAATCTCTGCATAAACGGACTGATTAAAGATTTGATCGTCTGGATTTTGAAATACATATCCCACGTGTCGGGCAATCTGAGCTGTGGTATAGTCTTTCGTATTCTTGCCGTCTACCAGCACATCTCCTTTGGTGGGTTTATGCAGACCATTCATCATTTTTACCGCCGTTGTTTTCCCTGCGCCATTCTGTCCCACGATTGCCACCCGCTCTCCTCGTTTTACCGTCAGGTTTAAATCTTCATTGGCGAGAAATCCGTTGGGGTACTCAAAATATGCATGTTTTAACTCAATCTGATTCACTGCTGCTCCATCCTTTCCCTCAATAATCTCACACATTCTTCCTTCGTCACCGGAATATGCGGTAATGTGATCCCATGCTTCTCCAGCTCTTTACTAAGAAAGACCGCTTGTGGAAGCATCGCTCCTTTTTCCAGGAGAGAAAAATCACTTAAGACCTCCTCTGCCGGCCCTTTTGCCTGAATCGTTCCATCTCCGATCACGATTACTTCATCAGCATATTCCGCCAGAAGATCCACTTTATGCTCTACCAGGACAATGGTCTTGCCTTCTTCTTTCAACATTCGTATGATCTCAAAAATTCCCTCTGTTCCTGCCGGATCCAACTGTGAAGTTGGCTCGTCTATCACAAAGATATCCATATCCATAGCAATAATTGAGGCAAAAGCTACTTTCTGCCGCTGGCCTCCAGAAAGCCGGTTCGGATCATTCTCAAGCAAATGCTCAATCTTTAAAAGTTCTGCAATCTCAACGACTCTCCGGATCATTTTTTCTTTCGGCACACCTAGATTTTCCAGACCTAGCGCAATTTCCTCAAAAACAGTTTTACGCACGCCGCTGATCTGGGTGAAAGGATTCTGGAAAATATATCCCATCTTTGTAGAAAGAACGTTCTCATCAATACTGCGGATATCTTCTCCTTCTACTAGCGCCTCGCCTTCCAGCTTCCCTTGATAGAAATGAGGAACCAACCCACGGAGAAGATTACAGAACGTAGTCTTTCCTCCCGCGTTCTCTCCGATCACCCCGTAGAATTTCCCTCTCTCCAGCGTACAATTTACACTTTTCAGCGCCGGCTCTTTCGCCAGAGGGTAGGTATATGTAACATTTTTTAATTCTATAAGATGCATAACACAATCCTCCCTACGATCAATGCGACAAACGCAAGATCAAATAAAATCACAACCGTTTTCTCTTTCCCACTCACCTTAGGAAGCTCAGACAGAAATGTATGTTCCACTGGTGCGGAGAACGCTCTCGCATCCATGGCGATAGACTTTTCCTCCGTGCTGGAAATCGCATTTAAGACCAAAGGCCCCATCACCGGAATATACGCCTTGGCTCTCTGGAATACATTTCCTTCTGTCTCGATTCCTCTCGCCTTCTGTGATTCCATAATAATTTTCGCATTCTGTCCCAGATCTGTGATAGTCTGGAAAGAAGAAAGGATCACGAAGGAAACCATATGAGAAACCCCTTTTTGTTCCAGCATATAAGTTAGATCCTCCATCGGCGTCATCTTTACGAACAAAATGAAGGCGCCGCTGAATGCCAGTACCAAAGCAACGATATTTAAACCAGACTGGATACTTTCTGTAGTTATACAGATCCCCCAAATCTGATAGAGTACGTGTTCTCCCGGCGAGAACGCCGCTTTTACCAGGAACAGAAATACGCCAAACAGGAGCAGTACCTTCCAGTACAGGGAAAAGAAGGAACGGAAACAGCCTGCTGCCGCTGAAATCAATATGAAGATAATAACCATGGCAAATCCGTAGATAAAATTCTGTACAATAAATGGAGATAATCCCAAGACCAAAAGCAGATTCGCCTTACTCAAAGGATTCAGATCCCGGATAGGATTACCGGTTCTTTTAGGCTCCATATATTTTTTCGCAAAATCGTAATTCATAAAGTACCTCCCGCTTTAAAGAATTTGCAGCCATGCCGCTGTATCAGCATGACTGCCCCCTTCCTAGTCCTCTTTAATAAAATATTTTCCATTCGGAAGTTTTACAACAAATCTTGCCGGCATTGCCTTTAATACAAAGAAAATAATGATCAGGCAAATAATCTTGTCGGTTAATTCAGAAGTCAGTTCGCTGACAAATGTAGCCGGAACCACGTCCCATCCAGCAGCCATCAGAGTTGTCACGATCACACTGGCTCCCGTCCCTACAAATCCACCATAAAGGGTAGCCGTGATCGGCACTGCGATACAGGTACTGATGATTCCAATCATGATACCGTTCAAAGGCGCTTTCCAAAATGCAGAGAACATGCCTTTCTTAGCCATCAGATTGGCCAGAACACCAAACAGCATTCCAATCACAGTGTAAGGCAGCAATGTTGGCAGAGAAATTGCATTAATCAATCCGCAGCCAAGTCCTACTAATAGACCTGGTCCCCATCCGCAAAGAGCGCCGACCACAAAAGTTCCAATACTATCTAAGAATACCGGAAGTTTTAAAAGTACAGCCAGCTGGCCTCCTACTACATTTACCGCAATTCCGATTGGGATCAAAAAGATTGCCAGTTTATTCAGTTTTTGTTTCTGTGTACTCATTTTGTTTTCCTCCTTTTCTCTCTCTCGCGGTCTCACAACGCATTTTCGTTTGGTAAACCGTTTTTCCTTTTATCTATGTACAGATTATAACTTGATTTTTTATTGTTTTCAACTGGGAAAATTCACCGATTTGGTAGATTTATTTTATCCTATTTACACAAATAAAAGTTTTTTTATTGTAATTTTATACAAATTATTTCCTCATTTTTGTTTATATTTACTTTTTGATAAATCGTTTTACTCATCTAACAAAAAAGACAGCCAAAAATACTTTGCTTTTTTGACTGTCATCTCTTTCTTTTATAAAATTTTATGCCTCTTCTTCCAGCAGATTGGTCATACTCTTCAGACCAATCCCGATTGTAGAAGCATTATGCAGAAGCGCCGCCGTATTGGGCATAATTCCCCCTGCCGCTCCAAGTCCCAGGATTCCTGTGTTGATTCCTACGATCGAACGGTAGTTGGAATGAATCCGGTTCATCAGCTCCATGCTCAGCTTTCTGAGCCTGACCAGACTGTAGAGGTCCTCTCCGGAAATGGTCACATCCGCGATCTCCCTGGCAATCTGAGCCCCTTCATTCATAGCGATTCCCGCATCTGCCGCTGACAATGCCGGGGAATCGTTGATACCGTCTCCCACCATGATCACCTTTCGTCCCGCTTCCTTTTCCTTCTCCACAAATCTCGCTTTGTCTTCTGGGAGCACTTCCGCGTAGTATTGATCCACCCCGGTTTTTGCCGCAATGGAACGGGCCGTCTTCTCACTGTCCCCGGTCATCATCACAACTTTTTTGAGACCGCGGTCCTTTAGCTGGCGCACCACATCTGCCGCCTCTTCCCGCAGAGGGTCCGCAATCGTAATAACTGCCGCCAGCTCCCCTCCTTTCGCCAGATAAAGGTAGGAATATTCCTCTGGGAGATGCTCCAGCATTTCACGGTGTTCTTCTGGAAGGCGGACCTTCTCATCTTCAAAGATGAAATGAGCGCTTCCGATCAGGACTCTCTCCTCTCCTACATTGGTGGCAATACCATGAGCCACCACATATTCCACCCTACTATGAAGTTCATCGTGGCCCAGTCCCCTTTCTACCGCCTTTGCTACTACAGCGTTTGCGATAGAATGAGGAAAATGTTCCTCCAGGCAGGCTGCCAGACGCAGAAGCTCATCCGCGTTTTCCTGACAGGTGGATACCACATCGACCACGGTAGGCTGCGCCTTCGTCATGGTTCCTGTCTTATCAAACACGATGGTATCTGCCTCTGCCACCGCCTCCAGAAATTTCCCGCCTTTCACTACAATGCCATGATCGGAGCACTCCCGCATAGCGGAAAGCACAGACACCGGCATGGCCAGCTTCAAAGCGCAGGAGTAATCTACCATCAGCACAGACAGCGCCTTCGTCACATTACGAGTCAGAAAATAAGTAAGAAATGTTCCGGCAAATGTATAAGGCACCAGCTTGTCCGCCATATGCTCAGCCTTTGCCTCCACTGTTGATTTCAGCTTTTCGGATTCTTCGATCATATGGACAATCCGCTCATAACGGGTATTCCCTTTGGCTCCCTGCACGCTTAAGACCAGCTCTCCTTCTTCTACCACCGTTCCGGCATAGACTTGGCGTCCTTCCTTTTTCGCTACCGGTACCGACTCTCCGGTGAGAGAGGCTTGATTTACCATTGCCTCACCAGAAACTACTACCCCGTCCGCCGGAATGGTCTCGCTGACCCGTACCAGAAGCTCATCGCCATTTTTTATAGAGTCAAACGGGACTAAAATCTCATCCTCTCCCCGTTTCAGCCATACCTTATCCACCTTTAAAGCCATACTCCTTGCCAGATCATCCACAGACTTCTTATGCGTCCACTCTTCCAGCAGTTCCCCCAGGTTCAGCATAAACATAACAGAGCTTGCCGTATCAAAATCTCCCCGCAGGATAGACACCAGGATTGCCGTCCCATCCAGCACCGCCACTTTGATCTGCCCCTTCAGAAGACAGCGGATCCCGGCCGTAACATACCGCCAGGATCGGAAGATAGTCAGTACCACCCGCACAGGGCAGGGCAGAAACAGCCGTTCTATCCCTTTCCGCACCGCGCAGGCCATTATCTTCTCTTTATAATATTGGTTCAGCTCCCTCCCCGTATTTTCCGGCACAAGACTTTTGGCAGTTTCCTTCTCCAGATCCAGCTCCCCTATCGCCCGGATCAATGCCAGCCGGTCACTTTCATATGTTACCGCCACACTTCCAGTGCGTTCATAAACCTTCACATCCGCCACACCGGGGACCTGCGTTAAATAGCAGTACACGGCTTCCGCCTCATGTATGGCAAAAGAACCCGATTCGGCAACGAAACGGATTCTTCCCTGAATCTCATGAGCAATTCTGCATTTCATTTACTCAACCTCTTCCTGCTTCTGCTCTTCTTCCCTCTGGCGATTGATCTCTTTCGCCTCAGCCAGTACATCCTCCGCATTCTCCTGTACCCTGACAGTCGCTTTCATCACGCACTCCCTTCCTCTCAGTCCTGCGGCGACCACATTTGTGTAGACCTTCTTGGCATCCTGGCTGCCCAGAATCTTAAGTCCGGCAGTTCCAAATAGAACTCCCGCTCCAAATAATCCAAGGCCTTTCGTACATTTCATACAATCTTTCCACATATTCCATCATCCTTTCTCATATGTATCTTTCATATTCCCTATACTTTAGCACAGGAAATAGAGATTGGCATGCAAAAAATGCATTGTTGAGAAAAATTGATCGCATTAATTGGGGCCGGGGGATTTTTAAAAATCCCCC
>OGXS01001746.1_pt1 | contig 13127 bp, 16 predicted proteins | sample 1576371 | NCBI WGS metagenome assembly OGXS01 (sample SAMEA3541475, study PRJEB24748) | human gut metagenome | biome: human gut; feature: human-associated habitat; material: faeces | place: China | collected 2012
TTTTTGAGCTATGTACAAGAAGCATTTTATTCTAGCTTAATTTGACAAATCATAAAGCCAAAAAAATTCTCCATAAGTGAATTATCTAAGCAGTTCCCTTTCCGAGACATGCTTTGAAAAATTTTGTACTCCTTCAACTTGTTTCTATAAGCGTTCATTTGATACGCCCAACCTTGATCCGAGTGAAATGTACGACGATAGGGACAATCATTAGTAATCTGGATCGCTTCCTCCAAACCTTCCATTATTGCTAATGCATTGGGCTTTTCAGAGATACGATAGGATAAAATCTCACTATTGAACATATCCATAAAAGGATCTAGATACAATTTCTTTTGACGGATAATGCCTTTGGCATCCACTTCATGGTATTTAAATTCAGTTGTATCCATCGTGATTTTCTGATGGCAGATACTAGTGTAGAAACGACGATGGATTCGATTTTTGGCTGTTGCTCCGACTTGCCCTCGATAAGAATTGTAGCGACGTGATTTACGCGTGTATGCCGTTACTTTTATTCCTAGCTTCTTGATCAGACGCTGAACTTTCTTTTTATTGATAGAGAAACCGCGGTTTCTTAGTTCATTGGTCATCCGTAAACAGCCATAATCCTTGTGCTTCTCCCGAATTTTAAGCATTTCCGCTTCAATCTCTTGATCTGGATTTTTACGGTCCAATCGTTTTTGCCAGTACATAAAGGTTGCCTTAGGGAACTTTAAAGTTTCTAGAAGCTCAACTAATTTAAACGGTCCTCGGAGGCTTGCGATGATTCGTGCGATTGCTTCATTCGTCGTTGTTGGGCTTCCTGTTTTCGCAGCTTTCTCAATTCTTTTAAAAAGGCATTTTCAATTTGAAGGGAACGTACTCGTTTCTCCAACTCCTCGATGCGTTCACGTTCTTCAGACGTTGCTTTAGTTGTAGATTTTTTCTTATTTTTGGGTTCATTTTTCTTAGACAAGATAGGTGGACATCCTTTCGTTTTTGAGAGTCCATCGATCCCACCATCACGGAATTGACGCATCCAACTAGCGATCAAATTAGGGTTGTTCATGTTAAGTGTGTTGGCAACTTCACGATAGGACAGCTCACTTGTTAGATATAACTCTATCGCATCCAGCTTAAATTGAACAGAATATTTTTTCTTTTGTCGCTTTCTTACTAGACCCACTTCACCAAATACTTGATAGGCATTGATCCAGCGCTTCACTTGTGACGGAGCCTTAATGGAATACTTCTTTGCCAGATAATCACTTCCGCCTTTACCATCCAAATAATCATGAACGATCTTTAATTTAAGTTCAAAAGTATACTTAGCCATAAAAAATACCGACCTCCAAAAGTTAGATTTTTTGGTCTAACTTTTGGGGGTCGGTACATCTTTTGGTTACTTTTATTCTTGCTTTTCGCAGATTAATTTCTTGGAAATAACGGTGAATCAATTTTTCTGACTGAATAAATCTAATGTCAGCCTGTGATTGATCCATGTTAACTTTTTTAATAAAAGATGTTTCTTTTGCGGCTACGGTTAGACCTGCATTTTTTGCGGCTTCAATGCCAATAGCTGAATCTTCTATCACTAAAATATCGCGTTTATGAATCTGTGGAAATTTTTCAATGGTCTTCAAATAAATATCAGGATTCGGCTTATTAAATGCCACTTTCTCACCAGACAAGATGACGGTGAACTCTTGATCCAAGCCAATATCTATTAGCCAATTTTTGATTAATAACCGCGGTGCTGAGGAGGCCAATGCACAAGCAATATTTTTTTTGTGTAACCATTTTACAAACTGAATCATTTTAACATCACAGATTGCCTGATAGTCCATCAAATTAGCTCGGACATCTTCGCGATAAATAGCTAACCACTGTTCTCGTTTTTCTGTATCAGTTGGAATCAGGGCTTGCCAAATATCATTTGCATTAGAACCAACCATTTTATCTAGTTGCTGATCAGTTAGTTGAAAATGATGCTGCTGAAAAAAACGTTTACGTCGTTCATAATGGACTCGCTCTGAATCTACTAAGACACCATCCATATCAAATACGACCAATTGAATCACTCTTCTTCACCTACCCCTTTTTCGTGCTTTACTATATAGGCAAATACTTTTTCTTGACTATCTGTTGTTTGCAATAACTCAAAGAATGCGCCATCTTCTAAAAAATGAACCAATTGTGCAATAGCTTTCAAATGCTGGTGATTATCAATGGCAGATAGCACCATAATATAGCGCATTTCACGACCATTTTCTAAAAGAATCGGTGTTTCAAGAACCCCTAAGCTCAACCCTATTGCATTGGCTCCATACATTGGTTTTGTATGAGGCAATGCTACTCCATCGGTAATCATCATCCAGCTTTTGCGCTCTGCTGCTGAATGAATAATTTCAGCTAAATAATTCTCCGTTAAAACCCTTTCAGCAAGTAAAGGAGCAGCACTTTGTTGAACCGCTTGTGCATAGGTCGTTGCTGGTAAATGAAATTGAATGAATGCTTTCTTTAAAATATCTGAAAGGTTCAACTCGTCTTTTTCGTACACAACATCTTTTTGAACGGGTTCATTAATCAGCAACTCTGATAGTTCCTTTTCGAGATGATTGTGATTTTTGATTGTTGCATATTTTTCAATAATCGACATCAAGTCCGAGATTTTTGGAAAATTAAGCATGGCGGTTTGTGTTGTTGCATAGACGCTTCGCAATAGATGGTAACGTTCGGTCGGTGTCAAAATTGGATTGACAACAAAGACTGGTTTGTTGGCCGTATACAAACGCACATTGGGCTCTGTTGAAAAAATGTAGTCATACTCTTCATGAATTGTTTCTAAAATGTGCGTATCAAAAGGACCTAAGAAAATGAACTCTGGAAAGAGCGATTTCAGTTCATTTAAAACAATTGCTGAGCTTCCAACACCACTCGGACAGACAACGATTCCTACATTTTTGCCGACTGTCTTCTTTTCTTCAAACTGATGAATGGCCGCAACAAAGTGCATGGTCAAAAAGGCAATTTCTTCTTCTGGTATCGGATCTTCGAAAAGTGCCGAGATTGGTTTCAACACTTCCTCGACAATTTTTGTCATATCAGGGTAGGTTTCTTGAATACGTTCTGTAAAATAATTGATAATCGGGATACGGAAAAACAAGCGATAATATACGGAACGAAAATGCCCATATAATTTTTCAATCACTTTCTCTGCATCCGTAAAACGAATACCTGATAATAATTCGAAACGATTGGTCATTCTTGAGACAATTTCCAAAATAATTGAACGATCAAAGGTTTGTTCGTGAACGTTTCCTACAGATAAACTCAAAATCCATGAACAAATGTATTTTTTGGCTTCTTCATTTTCAATTTGATACGTGGCTAATAATTCGGTTGCCAAATCGTATTCTTTCATTTGATGAAAAAATTCAAGATGGTACGTTTTATTTGAGATTTGATTGGTAATTCCTAAACGTGGAAGCAATAGTTGAAAGGTATAACAAAACTCACGCAGGCGGTTTTCTACCAGTTGAATATGGTATTTTTTTAGCAAATCGGCCACATTTTTTTGCAGACCATCAAAGTCGGCAATATTTTCATGAAATAAGAAGTAGTCATACAAAAAACTGCCCGTTGGTTGATTAAAATCAATCAAAATGTTGCGCATCAGTAACGCCCGAATTTGCCATTCATCACCTGCCAAATAATAGCCGATGGTTCGATTATTCAATACGGCAATGTTCTCATTTGCGAGTGTTTCTTCTAAATGCTTCATGTCTTGAAGAAATGTCGTTTTTCCAACTTCAAGAGTATCCAAAAAATGCGGAACAGATATATAGGATTCATGACGATACAGCAACATTAAGAAAATATACGTTTCTCTTTCAGAGCCATCTAGCAAATAAGAATGGTAGATAGTTTGATTCAAAAAGCATTGGACAATATAGTCTTTGGTTTCAGTTGATAGCGAAAGAAATCGTCCTTCTAAATGAAGCGGGGCAACGGATGCATCAATTAAAAATTCATTGGCTTTTTCAATGGCATACAACACTTGTCGTTTTGACAATCCCATCATTTGTATGAGCTGATTTAGGGGAACTTCCTTTTCTTCAACACATTTTTTCATGATATAGACCGATTTTCGATCAAGCATCGTTTCCACTTCCTTTCGTTATTGTTACTTTGCTTTCTCAACAGCCATGCGCAAAGCTTTCGCATTGGCTGCAATTGTTTCTCTGGAACCTTTTGTCAAAAGACTTCCCACACCCATGCAATCTACCCCATTTTCAACCCATTCGTCAACATTTTCCAATGTTACGCCTCCTGATGAGAGAATTGAAACATAAGGTAGTGGCGTTTTAATGGTTTTGACTAAAGATGGACCATAATAGTTGGAGATTGGGAAAGCCTTAATCATATCGGCACCTGCTTCTAGTGCTTCAACCAATTCCGTCATGGTCGTACATCCTGGCATGTAAGGTATTTGATACCGATTGCAAAGCCGAGCAACTTCTACACTAAAGGTTGGTGCAATCACAAATTTTGCTCCTCGTAAAATAGCATCGCGTGCAGTGGGTGCATCCAAGACGGTCCCTGCCCCTAATAACACTTTATCTCCATAAGCTTGGGTCAATTGTTGAATGATTTCACCCGCATTAGCGTTCGTATAGCTAATTTCTAGAATGCTAACTCCACCTGCTAGACATCCTTCCACGATTTCTGCTCCACGTTCAACCGTTTCTACTCGCACAACGGCCATAATTTTTTCTTTATGAATGCGATTCAGTGTTGTTAATTTTTCCATTATTATTTCACCTCAAATCCTTCCGCTTCTTGATAAGAGCCCAAAGCTGCTCTGATTTTGGCAAGAGCCTCAGTGTTGGTTACCGGTTGAACAGGTAGACATGGTTTACCCACAGGCAGTTGAATCATGTTTAATGATTGTTTCAAAACAGCAGGTACACTGCCAAGTTTCAATACACTGCGGAAAGCGTTGATGCTTTCTTGCTGCATTTCCGCTTTTTCAATATCGCCAGCTAAAAAGGCTTCATAAATGCCCACATCGGTTTTCGTCAATACATTAGATGTTGCAGCTACTGCACCGGTTGCACCTAATTGTAAGGCTTTCAAAATACGAGAATCCGATCCGACTAAGACGTCAAATGCTTCTTCTTTGACTAATTCAAGATACGTTTCCATTTGGTCTAAATGTCCGCTACTATCTTTCATACCAATAATGTTGCGATGTTTTGCTAACCGCGCAACGGTTGTTGGTTCGATATTTAATTGCGTATTGGCAGGAATATTATATAAAATAATTGGTAATGGACTTGCATCGGCAATTGCTTCATAGTGTTGAATTAATTCTTCTTGTGTTATATGAATCAAGTAAGGAGTAATAACAGATAATGCATCCACGCCTTTTGCCGTCATTTCCTTGGCCAGATCTACAACTTCATTCGTACTGATACCGCCAACACCTGCATATACTGGTACCCGACCAGCAGCAGCTTTGACTGCATACTCTGCTAAGCTTAGTTTTTGTTCTTTGGTTAGGCTGTAAAATTCCCCGTTTGTTCCAAGAACAAAGAGGCCAGCTACGCCATTTTCAATCAAGTGATTGGCTAATAATCTCACTCTTTCTTCAGAGATATCTCCATTTTCATCAAGAGGCGTAGCCATTGCGGTAATAATTCCTTTTAATCTCACGTCTTTTCCCTCCTTAGTCATGTCCAACTTCTTCACGTGCTTGAGCACCTAGCGCACCACCCGGATGCCACATTGCATATTTTTCCATCGTAAATGCTGTGTCTTCTTGCAAAAGAATGGACAGGCATTGTAGAACAATGATTTCTGCAACAATTGAAAGGCGTGGTGGTTTATTTGTGTCATCACCTTCATTTTGCACACCAGCAAATAAAACAGCTTCTGCATTTTTTGCTAACCAAGAAGAAAGATTACCTGTGACCGAAATGATTTTTACTCCCATCCGTTGTAAGGCTTCAACGGTATTTTGTAATTCAATGGTATTCCCACTATTTGAGATAGCAATCACTACGTCTTCTGGCAATACTTGGCCAGCTGAACCGTGGACTGCTTCAGTACCATCTAAAAAATAACACGGCGTTCCGGTGGAAGAAAACAGTGCACACATATATTCCGCGACATGGCTTGGTTTTCCGATTCCAGTGATATGGAGACGACCTTGTTGTTCCTTGGCAGCACCAATCAATTGACGCGCACGATTTAATTGTTCTTCATCAATACTTTTTAAAAATTCTGTCACTTCAGTTTCAACATGTTTTGTATAAATTTGTAATGCTTGTTCATTCACGAGAAAGAACCTCCTTTTTGATTAAATCAACCGCCTGAGATACTGTTTGATTTTTATCGTAAAAAGGGATGGTTGCTATTCTTCGTTACTGCCATTTCTCGTATTTTTTTGCTCTGAGAAACCAACAAAAATCCAATTGTGGTGGCTCAGAAGTATGGTATAATCAAAAAAGGTAAGGGTTTCCTTTACTTAAATTTCCTATTTTTAGGAAATTGTGCACTGGATAATGCTGACAACCTTTTCGTGATGTTGCGCTAGCACTAGGCCAACCACCAGTTGAATATTCTTTCTCTTCCGTGCCACCTGAGAATAGCAAAGAAAAAGAAAGAATGACAGGGACGAAGAATAGTGAACGACCATTCACTTATTACTTATTGCCTAACAAACGTGTAGTTCAAAACGAATGATTTTCATGATTGCGGTGATTAAAATAGGAGCGTTGTTTGGCAGGGTCCAGTGTTTCTTTTGTCTCGTTTGCAATCAATTGCAAACGAGTTTTTTCAATAACACCAGAATTCCACCTACTCTGCTAATGCTTCTAACAACTTTGTCTTAATTTCTTCTTTGTCAACAATGTTACGAATACCCACAACTTCATACGGAACCTTCTTTTCTTCTAACTCTTGTGCCACATCAATTAAGGTGATAACCATATCACCATCAAACCCATTTAGCCCATCTAAAGAAGAGTGTTCGACTACTAATTGAAGATTGTTTTCTTTAACTACTTCGTTGACTTTTATTTTTAACATCAAGCTGGAACCAACTCCAGCACGACATGCGACTAATGCTTTATGCATCATGTTGCTCATTCCCTTCATATTTAGTTAATAATGCAATAAATTCTTCTTTGGATGTCACCGTATCTAATCCTTCAACAAATGAAGGATCACCCAGTAATTCAGCCAACTTTGATAACATTTGAATATGTTTTGTACTATCGGTTGCACTTAATGGAAAGAGATACTTCACAGGATCATTCGCAACATTACCAGAAACAACTGGGTGTTTCAGCTTGGTAAATCCCATCCCCATCTTTAATGCTCCCGCTTCACTGTCTGCATGAGGCAAGGCAATATGCGTGGTAATCACGATATACGGACCTGTTTCACGATAAATTGAGAGAATTTTTTCCACATAACTTGGTTTAACATATTTTTGTGCTACAAGAGGCTCCATTGATTTTCGAACCGCATCCTCAAAATTTTCTGCTTCTACATCTATTTGGATTAACGACTTATCGACTGACTGCAATTTCATCATCGCTTTCCTCCTTTCATTACCATTTTAAGAAATCGTTTCCTTTTATTCAATCAACTTTTGGCACGTATTTTGGACATCCTTGTACAAATTTTGGACTTTTGTCTCCTTTGCGTGTGCAACATTCCGATTGCTTTGGTAGCCAGTTCGTCCCTCACTTCATAGTGCTATCCATCTCTTTGGTTTGAACATCAGCAATTATCCCCTCTTGATTGCCTATTTTAGCTTGTTTAGAAGAAACAAAAGCAAAAGCTCCTCTTGGGTTTTAAAACGCTGTGTGGGGCTTAGAACGCCCTTAAATGACCCTTGTTTTACTTTTATACTAGCTTCCACCTCGAAAAAAGGTTCTTTTTTAAAATTCTCTATGGCTTCCTGGCGCTGAAAAATAAGGTATAAGGTGGGCGTTTGAACACGTCCTAGTGAAAATGTACCTTGTACGCCCTTCTGTTGTAAATTTAACGTATACAAAGGGCTTGCGTTCATGCCGATCAACCAAATCGGCAATTTGGCGTGTTTGCGCTTCTTGATAAAAGGGATAGTAATTCATTCCTGGTTGCAAATTTTGAAAACCGCTTCGGATCACATCTTTTTCTAAGCTATTGATCCATAGTCTTTTAAATGTTTTATCTTTTGAAAAGGCATTTGCTTTATGGATAATCGACCAGGCGATATTTTCACCTTCTCTGTCGCTATCTGTTGCAACAATAATTGTATTTGCCTTTTTGAGAAGTTCTGCAACAATTTTAAACTGCTTTCCCTTATCTTTTGCAACTTCAAAATCGTATCGATCAGGAAAAATCGGCAAAGATTCAAGTTTCCAATTTTGCCACTTTTCGTCATAATGACCTGGTTCTGCTAATTCCACTAAATGCCCAAAACCAAAGGTGATAAACGTTTCATCTGTAAATAGTGGGTCTTTGATCTCAAAATAACCGTCTTTTTTGGTGCTTTGTTTTAAAGCACTTGCGTAGGCTAATACCTGGCTTGGTTTTTCATCTAAAATAACCGTACTCATTAACTATCCCTCTTTTCATTGTTTTTTCTTTGATCTACTGTCACGTTATATCTTGCTCGATACCTTCTAAACGTTCGGCGATTGATCCCAGTTTGTTCTTCAACTTCTTTATCGGATAAACCATTCAAAAACAAATCGAAAGCATGCTTTAAACGTGGATCATTTTTTTTAAATTTCAGTTGCCGACCTTTGAATTTGCCTTTTTTCTTAGCAATTTCGATTCCTTGTGCCTGACGTTCCTTAGTTTTTTTTCGTTCTGATTCTGCTTGATACTTGTACAATTCAATGACAAGGCTATTAATCAAACGCCTTAAATTTTCATCTTCAATACCATTCATTGAGGGTAAATTTAAGACTTCCAGGGTTGCCCCCCTTAATTTGAATTTGATTCATCAATTTGTCATTTTGATATTTAATTGGCACAGTTTTTTCTAATTATTTGTCATATTCATAGTCAACTATAGCTACAAAAGCAACTAATTTTGTAGATAGATTGAGATATTTAAAAATCTATCATGAAAAATTAGTTGCTTTTGTCACTTAGCGCTGAAAATTTATGCCATTTATCTAGAAAAATGACAGCTTTATAGTGTATAAAAAAATTAGTGTTAATTTTGAGTGTATTTTAAATAGTTTGAGGAAGTAGGTAAAAATTTTGAAAATTGCTTATATTCGAGTTTCGTCGATTGATCAAAATGAGCAACGCCAAATTGAAGAAATGAAAAAGTTCGGCGCAGAAAAAATTTTCATCGAGAAACAATCTGGAGCAACGATTACTCATCGACCGATTTTCCAGGAAGCTTTAGAGTTTGTCCGAGACCAAGATATTTTTATTGTCGAAGCAATCGACCGACTTAGAAGAAATTACGACGAAATCATTGCTTCAGTCAATTACCTAAAGAAGAAAAACGTGCAGCTGATCATCACCAGTCTACCGATCATGGCTGAAGCAATTGGCAATCCTCATTTGGATAAATTCATTAAAGATTTAATCATCCAAATTTTGGCCATGATTGCAGAGCAAGAGCGTACCGAATCTAAACGACGCCAGGCGCAAGGCATTAAAATTGCAAAAGCAAATGGCGTCTATAAAGGTCGTCCAAAACTCTATAGTGCAGATACAAAAAATCCTCAACGACGTTTAGTTTATGAAAACATCGTTAAGGATTTAAATGAGGGCATAGCTATTTCAAAAATTGCTAAAAACTACAATATTACTAGACAAACTATTTACAGAATTAAGAATGATATTGAGTATAACAGTAATCAAATGAATTAAAAAAGTTCTTTATACATTAAAATTTCTTCTTTTAACTCATCAATTCTAGAAGATCTAACATCAGAATCAGCAATTGCATTTAATAACTCATCAATATTTTCTTTATTCGCTAGTAAAAAAGGATCATAGTATTTTATATTCTTTTTAATTAATTCCAGAGTTTTTATATTTTGTTCTTTGTAATTAGCTAGAATTTCTTCTACAGTTTCGCCTGAAATCATAGCCATATCTGAACCAGTATTGATTCCTTTGAATGGATAAGGTTCTTTATCATATGCCTTTATCATTTCTACTAAATCATCATATCCTAAGTGTTCTTTAACATACAGCATAAAATTTATTAATGTAAAAAATGGCATTGAAGAATAGTCTGGAAATATAAATTGAAACAGTTTGTTCGCAAAATATTTATCATCATCATTGCTTTCTGGTGACACTGACAGGCTGCTAAGCCACTTTAAATACAATTCAAATATAATTATTTGTTTTTGTGAATTATCTTCATTCTCATCATAAATAAGTTTATCGGGTAAAAAATTATCTAAGTTATCTACTAAAGATAGGTTATTAGCTTTCTTGGCATAAGATATTAATTTTAAAATATTCTTATTTAGGAATAATCTATATTCTTCTCCAGATAATTCTTCTAAAAATTGTGATAGGAATTGATTATATCTGTTACTAGAATTCCATTTAAAAATAGAGTTTTTTGTATAGATATCGAAAAAATCATTTACTTTTTTTATATCTATATTCTTTCCTTCAAGATACACACATTTTATTTCGGAATAAATAAATTTGGATAAACTCTCATAAACATCATAATCGATAGTATTGTACGTATTTATTTCATCAAATTTATTCATGTCTATACTAGTGAACAAGATAGACATAAATTTTAATTTTTTTTCATAGTCTTTATTTTCTTCACATTGATCTATATACATATCCATCAGATCGATTTCTTCTATCTCTCCTTGTTGATCCACTGAATTCCATATGAATGCTTGTTTTCTTTTCTTGGTCTAAATCGTACCAATGCCTATTGTCCCATCTTTTTGTTCCTTTATACTTAAATAATTTTTTCTGTTCATTCTTGTAATACGTAATTATATCATTAAAATTTTTTGCCCCACTTACTTCACGATTAAAATGTTCTTTATTATAATTTAAGCTACCTGGTAAACTTTTTTCAATACTTAATAAATTACTGAAATAGTCTATTCTAGATTGGAAAAAGAAAGAATTAGCTCTATTTATAGAATCATCCCTATCCTCTAGTATATATCGTATAGACAAGTGTAGTTCATACAAAGATCTAGATAGTACACCAAGTGATTCCGTACTCCCAATATAGATAAGATCATTTATTGTTTTTGCTCTATCAAATATACTCTTTGATAACGAATATATAACTAAATCAATATTATTTTTATCCATTTGTCTCCATATTTTTTCGTAACAATTCACTCCACTATCAAAAAAAATCTTTTTATCTTCTAATTTATTCAAAATTACCTCCAACAAGTTAAAATTCTAATGACCAACCTACATGAAACAATATAATTATGATTCTACCATAGCCCCCAAAAATCCAACAGGGTATACTCTATTGTCCTTTAAATTGATATATTTCTTAACCTATTAATTGAGCTACTGAAGGAGCTAAAAAATAAGCAATAAAAAAAGATCAAAAACTTTAAAATTTTCGAACCCCTACCTTTTCTAGTTTTCACGAAATGAAATTTTGCGGCTCAAAATTAGAATTTTCAGTTTTATATTTTTTTATGATACACTAACAATGATACATCTATAATACCCGTGGTGCTAGTTAATTTTTTCCTAGAGGAAAATGTCTAAACATGTTGGTAAATCAACAAAAAAACGCATATAGTAGTCTCAAAACTCCCAAGAAATGAGGACTACATATGCGTTCATCAAAATATACTGAACATTTTGACTTAGCCAATCCTGTTACTAAAGTCGATGATATCCCCGATTATGAAATGTACAGTCAAACAATCGATAGCTTAAATAAGCGTTTTGGCAATCGTGTTTTAAAAGGCATCAAAATCGGTTACATCGCTTCTGAAAAGGATCGGATCATCGACTATTTAGCCGATAAAGATTACGATTTAAAATTACTCAGTGTGCATCATAATGGTCAATTTGATTATTTAGATGACGAAGTCAAAGATATGGATCCTGCTATTGTGATTCCTCAGTATTTTGCACAACTTTCAGAAGCACTAGTTGTTATAGAAGCAGATGTCTTTGCTCATTTTGACTATGGTTTTCGGGTATTTGGTCTATCCGTTGCTGAATTTAAACAATATGAAGCGCAGTTTTTACCGATTCTAGATCAAGTAATCAAAAATAAATTGGCATTCGAATTAAATGCTAAGAGCGCTTACTTGTATGACAATTTAGCGTTATATGAATATGTCATCGATTTATATCTTTCACGTGGTGGTACCTTGTTTAGTGTTGGATCAGATGGGCATTACCTTGAACATTTCCGTTTCCATTTCGATGATCTTTTTGCTCTGTTAAAAGCAAAAGGTGTGACGGAATTAGCGATTTATCAAAAAGGAAAGCGAATTATGGTTCCATTACCAGTCTAAAAAAACGTCCTCAGCATCAAAAGTGAGGACGTTTTTTTAGATTTCTTTTTCTAAAATCGGACAAATACGATCTTGTTTTCCTAAAGGAAAATGTTTGATCCCGATTTTTTTAAATCCATGACGTTCATAAAAACGAATACCTGCATGATTTTTTTCATAAACAGTCAAACGTAAATAACGTTTTTGTTTCGTTTTAGCATAACGATTCGCTTCATCGAGTAACCGTTGCCCTAACCCTTTGTTTTGATAATCTTTGAGCAGATAGAGCCGTTGAATCTCTATAGCATCTTTTTCATCATTGACTTTCATATAACCAATGAGTATTTGATGATCCTTAATACCAATAAATTTACTGGTTGGCTGTGCCAATTCTACTGCCAATATTTCAGTTGTCAATTGTGTCTGTAAATATCCTTGCATATCAAGTGGATCTGCGCCATCGATAAACGATTCATAAAAACTGACAACACTTACAACTTGTAAAGCATCTAGATCATCATAATCTAAATACGCTAGTGTGATTTGATTGTTCATCTAACTCCTCCTTTTGACATAGTATACTATAAATCACCCGTGGTGCTAGTTAATTTTAATATCCTAAAGAATATCTCAAAGTTCCTTCAA
>OGXS01001749.1_pt1 | contig 13108 bp, 12 predicted proteins | sample 1576371 | NCBI WGS metagenome assembly OGXS01 (sample SAMEA3541475, study PRJEB24748) | human gut metagenome | biome: human gut; feature: human-associated habitat; material: faeces | place: China | collected 2012
AATATATTGTGCGAAAATGAATTTTGTGCACAATATATTGTTATTTTTGTTGACGCAAAAACACAATAAGTGGTATCATAAAAGAACCGGACGAAATAGAATTAATAGTTGAGATGAAAAAGCATGGAAGGGGAGCGCAGATTATGTATCGAGTAATGAAACGCGACGGACAGGTAGCAGAATTTACCCTGTCCAAGATAGGCGTTGCAATTGAGAAAGCATTCAAGGCACAGGAGAAAGAGTATAACCAGGACATCATAGATTTGCTGGCATTGAAGGTCACAGCTGATTTTGAGCCAAAGATCAAGGATTCTTTGATTAATGTTGAGGATATCCAGGACAGCGTGGAGGCTGTTTTGATCAAGGCCGGATATGCAGACGTGGCAAAGGGGTATATCCTGTATAGAAAACAAAGGGAGAAGATCCGTAACCTGAACTCTACCATGCTGGATTATAAAGAGATTGTGGACAGTTATGTAAAGATCACGGATTGGAGAGTCAAAGAGAATTCAACCGTCACGTATTCCGTAGGCGGATTGATCTTAAGCAACTCTGGTGCCATCACGGCCAATTATTGGCTGTCTGAGATCTACGATGAAGAGATTGGACAGGCACACCGGAATGCGGATATCCATATCCACGACTTATCCATGCTGACAGGATACTGTGCAGGATGGTCGCTAAAGCAGCTGATACAGGAAGGGCTTGGCGGGATCCCTGGCAAGATATCCTCCTCTCCGGCCAAACACTTAAGCGTGCTGTGCAATCAGATGGTTAACTTCCTTGGAATCATGCAGAATGAATGGGCAGGCGCTCAGGCATTCTCATCCTTTGATACCTATCTGGCGCCTTTCGTGAAAGCAGATAACCTGTCATATCAGGAAGTGAAAAAGTGCATCGAATCCTTTATCTATGGAGTAAATACACCATCACGCTGGGGAACCCAGGCACCATTTTCCAACATTACGCTGGACTGGACCGTTCCCAATGACCTGGCGAGCCTGCCGGCCATCATAGGCGGAAAAGAGATGGATTTTACCTATGGAGACTGTAAGAAAGAGATGGATATGGTCAACAAGGCATTCATCGAGATCATGATCGAGGGGGATGCCCACGGAAGGGGCTTTCAGTATCCAATCCCGACCTACTCCATTACCAGTGATTTTGACTGGTCCGATACAGAGAACAACCGGCTTCTCTTTGAAATGACAGCCAAATATGGAACGCCATATTTTTCGAACTATATCAACAGCGACATGGAGCCAAGCGATGTCAGAAGCATGTGCTGCCGTCTCCGCCTGGATCTGCGAGAACTGCGCAAGAAGTCCGGCGGCTTCTTTGGAAGCGGCGAGAGTACCGGCTCTGTAGGAGTAGTTACTATCAACATGCCAAGGATTGCTTACCAGTCTGCGAATGAAGAGGAATTTTTTGCCCGCCTGGATAAAATGATGGATATATCTGCACGATCCCTTCATGTAAAACGCGTGGTTATCTCTAAACTGATGAACGAAGGCCTGTATCCATACACCAAGCGCTACTTGGGAACGTTTGACAATCACTTCTCCACCATTGGACTGATTGGAATGAACGAAGCCGGGCTGAATGCAAATTGGATTGGCAAAGATATGACCCATGAAGAGACGCAGGAATTCTCTAAGAAGGTTCTGAACCATATGCGGGAACGCCTGTCTGCTTATCAGGAAGAGTACGGTGATCTGTATAACTTGGAGGCAACTCCGGCAGAGTCCACGACTTATAGATTTGCCAAGCATGACAAGGCACAGTTCCCAGATATTATCACAGCCGCGGAAGGCGATGGAACACCATATTACACTAACAGTTCTCATCTGCCGGTGGGCTATACGGAAGATGTTTTTGAAGCCCTGGATATCCAGGATGAACTTCAGACGCTGTATACATCAGGCACGGTATTCCATGCATTCCTGGGAGAGAAACTTCCAAGCTGGAAGGCAGCCGCCTCTCTGGTCTGTAAGATTGCCGAGAATTATAAATTGCCATACTATACCATGTCGCCGACCTATTCCATCTGCAAGAATCACGGATATCTGAACGGCGAACAGTATAGTTGTCCGGAATGTGGGGAGACTACGGAAGTATACAGCAGAATTACTGGCTACTACCGTCCGGTCCAGAACTGGAACGATGGAAAGGCCCAGGAATTCAAGGACAGGAAGGTATATGACCTCAGCCATTCCAAACTGCAGGTAAAAGCAAAAGCAGAAGAACATATAGATGAAGTATTAAAGCAGGAAGCCCAAGAGCCAAAGAAGCTTCTCTTTACCACCAAGACCTGTCCGAACTGCGTCATGGCCAAGACCATGCTGGAGAAGGCTAACATTGATTACGAGATCGTAGATGCGGAGGAGCATGCAGATCTGGTGGAGAAATATGGAGTAAAACAGGCGCCGACTTTGATCGTGATTGAAGAAGGCAAAGTAGAAAAACTTGCAAATGCATCCAATATTAAGAAATATACCGAGAGTAATTAACAATACTCTATGAGGAGGTAGTCCAATGTATGATATTGTGATTGTCGGAGGCGGAATCGCCGGTATGACGGCTGCAATCTACGGGCTGCGCGCGGGGAAAAAAGTAATGCTCATCGAAGGAACAACCTTCGGTGGGCAAATTACTTTGTCGCCCCATGTGGAGAATTATCCGGGGATTGCCAGCATGAGCGGAAATGAATTCGCGACAACTATGATGGAACAGGTTTCGGCCTTTGGCGCGGAACTAAACTATACAAAAGTAACGGCTGTCAAGAAAGACGGAAACCATAAGATCGTGGCAACGGAAGATGGAGAGATTCCTTGCAAAAGTGTTATCCTGGCGACAGGAACCACTCATCGCCATCTTGGGATACCGAAGGAAAAGGAATTGATAGGCGCCGGCATATCTTACTGCGCGGTCTGCGACGGCGCATTCTTTAAAGGAAGCGATGTCGCCGTCGTGGGAGGCGGAAGCACGGCATTGCAGGATGCTGCCTTCCTGAGCGAATACTGCAGCCATGTATATGTTATTCACAGAAGAGACGAGTTCCGTGGAGAGAAACGGCTCGTGGAGACCTTGAGGCAGAAGGAAAATGTCACTTTCGTGCTGGATAGCGTCGTGAGCGGGATTCTGGGTGGTGACGTGGTGGAAGGAGTCAAGATACAGAACAAGAAAACAGGAGCGGTAACAGAACAGAAGGTAGAGGGTATCTTTATCGCAGTTGGACAGGTTCCCAATAACCAGGCCTTTGAAGATACTGTGAAGTTGGATGACTATGGCTATATCCTCGCCTCGGAAGACTGCATGACCTCTATGCCGGGCGTCTTTGCCGCTGGCGACTGCCGCACCAAGGAGGTGCGCCAGCTTACAACTGCCGCGGCAGACGGGGCAGTTGCGGCACTGGCAGCCTGCAAGTATATAGAAGAGATGGATGAATAGGGAGAACAAAAAGGACAGGCAAAGACCTGTCCTTTTTGATATTATAATATGCATTTAAGGGTCAGAAAATCGACATTATAGGGTCAGATCCCCACAAAATCATGATGTCTATGGTATACTTATTTTAAACGGGAAGACAGGAATTGCAAGGTTTCAAGAATAACCTTCTGCTTCTCCTGTGAAAATTTTTCCACCTCGATTTTTATTTGTTCGGGAACGGAAGTACTTTTATCCGGATAGATAAAAATATCACATAGGATATCCTGAGGCGTGAGTTTCAGAGCACCGGCAATATTGCAGATACAATCCAGATTTGGATTGGAAGAGCCCTTCTCTATGCGGTTCATAAGGCTTGCTGATACGTGAATGGAATCGGCCAGCTTCTTCTGGGTCATTCCCTGTGATTCGCGTAAATATTTAATACGTTCTCCAATCGTCATAATGCTACCAAACTCCTTTATATAGTACATTTTACCAGCAGGAAAGGAAAATGAGAATTTACTAATATGCAACTGATTTACTAATGGTAAATTTTGCGCGCTATAAAATGAAAAAGGGGGAAAAGTACAATGTTGTATAATACGGTTCAGGTTGAAGTAATTAAACTAGGGATATGTAACATAGAGGGCTTGGGACTTTCGAGCAAAGATATCTTAATTAGAAGTGTTGCCTGGCTGCGGGAAAAATATGAGATGTTTCACGAAGAGTTATATCTACAGAAAGCAGTGTGGCACATATACGCATATTTGGATTTGGGATTTCCTTATGAAGAAGGCCAGAAAGAATTCCAAAAGATACTTTCACATTTGAAACTGACTGTAGAGGAAGTCTTTCCTTTGACAAAATGGAATTATAAAAAAATGCCATTGAGTAAAACCAATGTCAGGAATTTGCTGGGAAAATGGAATCCGCGGATGCATTCTATGAAGATAACTGACGCGGTAGAAGATATAATAACAAAGGTGGCTGGAAAAGAAGAAGGCGAATATACCTATTATTGTGGTAAAATGTTAATACAAGATGGAGAAGAGGCATTATGGGAACATACCTTCCGTTTATATATACGGAAGCAAGAGGCAATATTCTATGATGTCAATAGAAACCGACATTACATATTTGTTTAGGAGTTACTTATGATAAGAATTGCGATCATAGAAGATGACGATGATATGATGAGAATCGTAAGCAAGTGCGTGAAAGAATCAAGCATGGGAGTGGCTGATTTGGATATTTGCTGCCTGACAAATGCAGAAGACTTTCTGGATAAAGCGAAGCAAGAAGAATTCGATATCCTCTTTTCAGATATAGAACTGCCGGGTATGAATGGGATCGAGTTGGGAAAAATGGTCAGAGAGAAATATCCAGAACTGTACTTAGTATATTTGACATCCCATTCAGAATTCGCCGCAGAAAGTTATACAATTGAAGCTTACCAATACATATTGAAGAAGGATATGGAGTCGCGCTTCCCGCTAGTCGTTAAACGTCTGGTAGATAAGATCAGCAAGGAACACGAGCAGTACAGATGGATCGGAACATTTTCAGACAAGAAAAAGATATATTATAAAGATATTATCAGCATCAGTAAGTTAAAAGGGGCTAAATATGTGGAATATGTGACGGTAAATGATATTTTCAGGGAACGTATACCATTGGAGTGCTTGCTGAGAGAATTAAACAGCAAAGAATTTATAGTGGTTGAGCGAGGGTTCGTTGTTAATATGAAGCATATTGCCAGAGTGGCTGGAAATACATTGTATCTGGATAATGGAGACAAGGCCATGATCAGTAGGGCCAGGATTGCGAAGGTTAAGGAGCAGATTCACCTGTACTGGAGGGGGATTTAATGTATGATGCGGTTCTGAGAATCATCCGGCTGGGGATATCCATCGGCGAAGTGTGGCTCTGTTACCAGTTGATGTATCTTATAGTATTAGAAAAAGAGTATCTTAGGAAGAGAGACAAAGTTATTATCTGGGGCAATATTTTAATCTTGGGGTGTTTGCTTGCAATAAATAGAAATGCGGTGTTTTTCTCCATAATAATGTTTTTGTTTTGTGTTATTGTAACGGTAACATGTGTGTGGATTGTTAATCGGAAGAATGTTCTATTAATATTTTCAGTTATTTTCTTGTATTATACATTAATTTCTTTGATGGATTTTGTTTTTGCGTTTGTTAGCATGGAATATTTAAAACAAAATTTTCTTAATATGATTTTTGTTCATGCTGATACATGGTGGCCTCTAATTATATATCTTTTTTCTCGGCTTCTGATTGGAGGGGGAATATTTTATTTATATAAGAGAATTGATGATATTCATAAAGTAGTTAAGGAATTTCGCAATACTATGTTGGGAATAGGCGCAATTCTAATTATTCTATTGAGAAAATATCAAATCATGATGGATCAAATGATACAGAACACTCAGAAAATGCGGGGCGGAGCCAGTAGCCTTTCCTTACTTTTTATTGCTATAGTTATTATGTTTTGCGGGATATTGCTTTTTCAATATAAGAATTTAAAGAAGGAAAGAGAAGTCTTGCTTTTAAGGGACAAAATGATGGAAGAAAAATATCAGGAGATGTTGAAAAGTCACCAGGTAATTCATGATATGAAAAATCATTTGATTGTCCTTAGAAATTATGAGAAGGAAAAAGAGTGGGGGAATTTGCACTGCTATCTGGATGGTATCAGTCAAGAAATAATGAATACTTCTGATCAAATGTGGACTGGCAATGTGATGATTGACTTGATACTGAACCAGAAATCGGCGGAGGCTAGAGAAAAAGGAATAAAAATGAATATACTAACGGTTCCTATTTCTGAATTCTCATGTACAGACAGAGAAATCATTTCGCTATTTGGAAACCTTCTGGACAATGCAATAGAGGCCTGCGGACGGATGGATGTGGATGATACATGGATCAATTTTAAAATGGAGAAGCAGAACCAGATGCTATTTATTGAAATCGCTAATAGTATTGGTGAAATACCCCGGTGCAAAAACGGTGAATTTATTACGTCGAAAAAGGAGGCTGGTAGCCACGGGTATGGATTAAAGAGCATAGAGCGCATTGTTCGTAGGTACGATGGGACAATCTCTTGTCAAGTAGATAAGAATCAGTTCTGTGTGGAAATTTCTTTTTTTGACAATGAGAATTCTAATTAAAAATGAAGAAGGGAGGGATTTTATGAAGGAAAAAGTTCAATATGATTGCGCAGGCAATCTGATGGAGGAAATTACGGAGGTTGAGAATTTGATTTCTCAAGAAAATGAATTTGCGGAAGCAGCTTCGTATACATTAAACTGTACTCACTTTTTAACGATATTATGTTGTTAAAAAGCGAAAACCACAAAGGCAGAATGTCATATGTTTTTATGGCATTCTGCTCTTTTAAAATACAAAGATAAGGAGCCCACTATGGAGAAAAGCAGTTATTTATTTGAAAGACATTATACAAATCAACAACCCTCAAATTTAAACAAGGCAAAGTATGAGTATTGGGAAAATATGCTGGGGAAAGATGCAATGAAACGCCTGATGGAATGCAAAAATAATTACAGAGATTATCTGAGCGACGATCCATATACAATTAATAATGGGGATGAGACGGATAAATATAATAAAATACTTACCACTTCTATAAACCAAATGAAAACTGTAAACATAGAAAAAATCAAATCACCAATATTTTTTGCGGAATTTTACGTAGGCATACTAGATTCTTCTTTGAAAAGATTGAAAAAAGCATTGGAAGGGAGCGAGGGTTGTTTTGAACAGAGCATTTATGATGACTTTGCATTTCATTTAGCATCACAATTACAAAATATTTGTTTAAGGTCGCTTATTGCTGAATTAAATGCTTACAAAACTAAAAAAATGTTAAAAGGCCAGGATGCAAAGGAAGAGTACAGATACTTTTGCGAAGAAATCATAGGAAAGCCAGGATTTAAAAAGAGATTATTTGAAAAATATCCTGTTTTATGCAGATGTATTGGGGAACGAATGGAGTATCTGGAAGCCTATTATGTAGAAATCATAAACTATTTTGAAAAGGATAGGGCGCAGATGCTGTCCATCATAGGTTCGAATAGCAAAGTCTGTAAGATTGCGCATATGACAGGCGGAATTGCAGACGTGCATAATCAAGGACGGCAGGTTATTAGGATTCAGTTAGATAATGGGAAAGAGATATTGTACAAGCCTCGTTCAATGGAAAATGAACAGAAGTATATGAGGATGCTACGATGGCTGAGTAAGAAGACGGGAGTCAGCCAGTATGAGTATGATTTCCGCTCCTTTTCAGATCATAGCTGGTGCTCCATCGTAGAGTATAAAAGTTGCAATTCTCAAGAGGAGTTAAGAGAGTATTATAAAAGGCTGGGAGTCCAGTTGTTTCTGACTTATTTCCTTAGCACAAAAGATTTGCATTACGAAAATATAATCGCCTGTGGAGAATATCCGGTATTGATTGATCTCGAGACCATGGTCACGACTACATATAGCCACAAAAGAGAAACGGCCGATGAAGAAATATACTACCGATTGTCACATTCCGTGCTGGCAACAGGCTTATTGCCTTATTCGCATTGGAATAGGGGAGGAAAGGGAATAGACAGCAGCGGAATTGGAGGAAATGAAGGACAGACGTATCCATTTAAAGTTCCGACGGTTATAAATCCAAAGACATCGCAAATGCATATCGAGTATCGGCATCCACAGACTCAAAAGGCACAAAATCTGGCAACAATGAATGGAAATTTTGAGAGCCCTGTTAGATATGAAGAAGAGATACTTTCAGGCTTTACACAGGCATATCGGGCAGTGCTTGATTGCAAAGAGGAATTCAAGATGAGGCTGAGGGATCTAGAAGATACAAAAATTCGATTTCTGGCAGCGGACACGCAGCGCTATAGCATGCTTCTGTCGAGTTCCTATCATCCCAGCCTGCTGAAGGACGGGGCAGACAGAGAGATATTTTTATATTCCTTATGGAGAGGAAGAGATGACGAAGATAAAGAACTGGTAGAAAAAGAAGTGCGCTCTCTCCTGAAAGGCGATATTCCATATTTTGAGCGCTGCCTGTATGAAAAAGATATGGAAGAACTTTATAAAAGACTGGATTGTATTGATAGCAATAACTTAGAGCAACAAAGGGATCTGATTCAAGTCGCGCTTGAACTGACGCCAGAAAATAAGGACCAATATATAAATAGCGTATATCGAGTAGAAGAATGCAGTCAGATAGGCTGGGAAGTAGAGATAATACAAAAGGAGATAAAAAGACTAACGGATAGGCTGATACGAGATGCCGTATGGAATCAGGCAGGAACAGAAGTAAGTTGGTATGTCGTACAGTTTATGTCAAAGACGGGAATGAGATGGAACATCAAGCCCATGAATATGTACCTGTATGATGGCTTGGCAGGAATGCTGCTGCTAATGTATCAGTTACAGCAATTTGATAGGCAGGAAGAAGTAAAAAGGATGTATCAGGTGTTGAAAAAGATGCTTTTTGACTACACGGACAGGGGGACTGGTTCGATTGAGAACTTAGAGTCTATGAATACCGGGGCATATGAAGGAGAGGCGTCTATTGTATATGTCTATCTCATGCTGTATCAACAGAGTTGAAAAAATGAGTACTTAGATTATGCTAAGAAACATGCAGTAATTCTGCGCCAACTGTTAGAAAAAGACGAACACTATGATCTTCTGTCCGGGAATGCGGGAGCGGCATGGATTTTATTGAAACTCTATGATACTGCCGGGGATAATAAATATCTGGAAATGGCTGAAAGGGCGGTTGGAGTTCTGATAGAAAAGGATGAACTACAAGAAAGGGGCATTGGCTGGCGGATAGAAGAAGGGACTGCGCCGATGGCAGGAATAGCACATGGGAATAGCGGGATTTTGATGCCTATTATTATCTTGTGGGCTCGAACAAAAAAAGAAAAATACAGGGAATTAGCAGAAGAAGTATGGAAGTATGAAGAATCACTATATGATGCACGAATTAATAACTGGCTGGATATACGGACGAACGAAATAAGCGTAGATGAGGCGGGAGCAGTGGCGTGGTGCCATGGCGCTGGCGGCATATTGCTATCCCGACTTGTATGCTATAAGGAAGTAGGAGATATTTGCTGGAAATCCAGGTTTAAGACGGACATTGCACGGGCATACGCAAAGATGAAAAATTACTGGAAACGTGACAGCTGGTGCTTGTGCCATGGGATATGCGGGAACATGTGGATATTGGAGGAAGCGGAGAGATTCTATGGAGAAGTGGAAGGAGAGGGGAAAAGATTGCCGGGGGATTCTGTTAGATTGCTTCCTCAAGAAATAGTAAATCCTGGGCTGATGAACGGGTATGGAGGGATTTTGGGGTACTTGATAAATGTTATATTTGCATTATTTAATGAAGAAAAAATATAATGATTATATTTTAGGGTCAGAAAAATGTATGCTTGTGGTCAGAGTCTTGAAATTTTTAGATAAACTGGGCAAGATGAAAATAACAGAAAGTGTAATAATACCTTGGGACGAAAAGAATTCAGTAATAAACGAGGTGAAAATGTTGGAAAGCAGGAGGTATGTGGTAAAATGATCCAAATTAAGGAGGAACATCATGAAACCTTTGATAGTTTTCAGTATACTTGTCATAATTTATGGTGGATATAGCATTATCACAGGAAGAATTCCCTATGCCAGGAAGCATTATGATTTTAAAAAGCCTGTATTATTTGCTAGAACTAGTGGGGGAGCCCTGGTAATTCTGGGCATTTACTATTTTATATTTGGATTTATCAGGCTTCCAGGATGGACGGTAATTGTTGTTCCTCTGGTACTCTTTTCTATAAGTTTTATATTACAGAAAATCTTAGATATAAGATGAGAATATAAGTGGTTTTAAGCACAGGTATGACTGTTTTTGCGGCGGAAACTACAACAGAAGCAGGGAATGTATACTACTACAGAACATGTGTTTGAGATGATGGTTCTATATATCCGGAAAATAGATCTGAGATAGAATATGTGGCTTGCAACTGTTATTAAAGTATATATCATAAATGATGACAATAAGTTGTAAGAAAAATGATTGACTAAAGATCATGTGACTTGGATTACTTAAAAAAAGAACAATATTTTTAATAAAATGTTAAGAAGGGGTGCTTATGAGAAAAAGAATGATGCTTAGCCTTATAATGGTTATTCCTTTTTTGTTTACTGCTTGTAGTATGAGAAATTCGCAATCAAAATTTTATAAAGATATGAAAGAATCAGAAGATTACATTCTTCCAATCAAGGATAGTGATTCAGCTGATGAGGAAATAAAAAAGAATGTTTTTAGTTTTAGCCACAAATATGGTGAAGAGTACCAGGTAGATGAATGGAAAGTCGAAGGTATCGATAGCCCAGGGGGCATTTTATGCAGAGAGCAGAATATTCTTGTTACAGATAGCGAAAATGATACTCTGGTTGAACTTGATTATGATGGAAATGTTATACAGACAATTGGAGGAACCGGAAATGGTCCTATGGAATTCATCAGTCCTGGAGACATTACCACTTACGACAATAAAATATATATTATTGATCAAAAAAATTACAGAGTACAGGTGCTGGATGACGAACTGAATTATCTGGATGAGAAAGAAGTAAGGATCGTTGATCAGAATGATCCTGACTTTGTATTTCAACATATTGCAGTAAATGGGAATGGCATGTATTTGAATGGTTTTTCTTTCTTTAATGATCATGTATATTTGTATAAAACAAATGAAGAAGATCCTATTATAATCGGTAAAAATTTCTATGGGCCTTTATTTAACTATGAAGGGAAAATTTATGCCACAAACACTATGACTAAAGTATATAATAAGAAAACTGACACAATAGGGTATCGAAACGGTTTAGATAATTTTCTTCTTTATATTGATGATAAGAAAAAAGATTTTGATTTTGGAAATGATCTTATGCCAGCCGTTGATGCAACGAGTTTTATCATGGGCCAGAGAGAGACGATAGTATTATCTGCTACGAATTCCTGCCTGTTTTCTTTTGATAAGGATGGAAAATATAATTATACACTTGCAATAATGGATGGGATACAAGAAGAAAGTGATTCCAAATTATCGGTTGATAGTCTGGGAAGATATTATGTAACGGCACCGAAAAAAGGAAGCATTTTTCGCTATATGCTAAACGATTAGAAGGTTTCTTACTTAAGGAGCAAAGTTATGAAAAAAATGGGATATCTGATCCGGCAAACCTTCCAGTCTATAGCCTATTATAAAAAAAGATATATTTTATATCTCATTTCTTTTTATGTTGGTTTGCTGTTGCCAATATTGTGTATTTCCAATTTTAATCAAATAAGAGCCATGCTTCATTATTACTTGTTTCAAGGAATTGAACGGTCAGTATCACTGGATTGGCAAAGTTATTCTTTTAATGCGGTAAATTTGGACGTTCCTGTGGATTATACAGTAAAGGCTGGTTGTCAGGAAAGATTTTTAAATTGGGATTCCAGACCTATGTCTATTATGGGAATAGAGAAAAATCATTATAATGATCTCTCAAAGGTAGATGGAAGGATGTTTTCAGATGCGGAAATGGAGCAGGGAAAAAACGTATGTATCTTAGATCAGGAAACATCCCAAAAGTACAATTGTGGCATTGATGATACTATTAAGATTAAAGGGAGTAAACTTACTGTAATCGGTATAAGCGAGGAAAGGATGATTAGAAATCAAATCATCCTTCCGTTGGCTACTATGAAAAAGTTATATGGGGGTCATGACACATACATACAATTTACTGGAATTTTTATTTTGGATAAGGATCAAAACATAGAGCAGTTTATTGCAGATATCGAAAATATAGTGCTGGCAAAAGATCAAGAGGCTGAAATATTATTTTCAGAAACAGGTGAAAAAATGTATCAGACAGCCATCCAATCCGTAGAAAGGTGGAAATTTCTCAGAGGGATTATTGCATTTGGAGTATCATTGTTTTTTATGTTGAACGAACTGGTCATTATTACCGGTAAGATGCAGAAAGATCGAAAAATGATTGCGGTTAAAATGGCTTTAGGTGCTAGTCAATATACGATTGCTTGCTGTTGCTTGCTGGAGATAACCTTTATAACGCTGATTGCCGACTTACTGATATTTCTTTCAATCCATCCAATCGCGAAAATTCTAGCATTGGATGAAATTATACTATTTGATCCGTTTGTGGTTGTGGTATCTTTGCTGGGGTCAATGGGCGTAGCCGTTATGATCACCTTGATTATATTTTGGGACTTGAAAAAAAATACGATCAGCAGTTTGATGAAAACGGAGGATATATAATGAGGTATAGTCTTAGAAAAGTATGGCTAATGATGAGGCGCTATAAACTGATCTACCTTCTTCTTGTGGCGGAACTGGCAGTTGGTATGTGTATGTATGTTTATTCCCGTAACATGTCTATTTCTATTCAAAAGGAAGAGAAGAGCCTTCGACATGAGGATATCGGATATTTATTAAGAATAAGCGAGAAAAAGGATAGGAATGGATTAGAACAGGCGCCTGTAAATTTGAAAGACTATGAATATATGCAGTCCCTTACGGATTGGGGGACAGAAATCTATATGCAGATTCCAG
>OGXS01001751.1_pt1 | contig 13086 bp, 10 predicted proteins | sample 1576371 | NCBI WGS metagenome assembly OGXS01 (sample SAMEA3541475, study PRJEB24748) | human gut metagenome | biome: human gut; feature: human-associated habitat; material: faeces | place: China | collected 2012
TTCTTGGATAGGATCGGAAGCAGCGTTCCCTGAAGGCCAATGGACAAAAGGACTACGCAGAACACAATATGGAAGATGTCATTCTTTGTATACGCATCATCTACCGTCACAATTATGGCAAATACGATGGATGCCGCTCCTCTGAGCCCTGCCAGGGATACAACCGCCTGCTGGGACTTACTGGATTTGAAGGCAGTCAATATAGGGCAGACTGCGACAGGCCTGGCGATAAATGTAAGAAACAGAAATATCGCTATCGCTGGCAGCAGGATGCCTGCCATTTGGGAAGGAAAGGAAAGCAGTCCCATCAAAAAGAATACCAGCATCTGCATCAATCCTGTAGCACCATCGAAAAAATGAACCATCTCTTTCTTACCAGGCAGCGTACAGTTTCCAAGGACAATTCCTACGATATACGTGCTAAGATAGCCATTTCCGCCCAGAAGCGCAGGAAATGTATATGCCATTAACGCGATGGCAACCACGAATATCGTCCCAAAACCGGATGTTTCAAACTCAATATGCCTGATCGCCCATACGCTTATCCCCGCGATTGCTGCGCCGGCTGCCGCCGCTACCAGTACCTGCCAGAGTACTGTTCCGGCGATCTGAAGGGGCGTGCTGTTTTCTCCCCGCATGATAGAAAGAATAATCACGGTCATCATGTATGCCCATGGGTCATTGCTGCCACTCTCCAGTTCCAGCAAAGAAGCAGTCTTATATCTTAGATTTAATTGTTTGGAACGCAGTACCGAGAATACGGATGCGGCATCCGTCGAGCCCAGAACCGCACCTATCAGAAGGCTTTCCAGCCATTCAAAATGAAGAATATAGTAACAGAAGATCCCTACCAGGAAAGAGGTAGCAATTACTCCCACCGATGATAGAAGAAGCGCTTTCGGCGCGACAGGCTTTGCTTCCTTCCAATTCGTTCCGAATCCGCCATAAAACATGATAAATATCAAGGCAACTGTACATACCTGCTCCACGAACTCAAAGTCGTCAAACGGTATCTTAAAAATTCCATCCGAACCAAATATCACTCCCAGCAGGATGAATGCCAGCAGCATTGGAACACCAATCTTATTCGTCAACTTGTTACATAGCACGCATGCCACGATCACGATTGCTATTATGGTAAGGGAAATCAGCATAGTTCACCTCCGTTACCAGTATAACATAACCCTGAACGTATGAAAAATGAATTTTACTCTGCACCAATTTTATGCTACAATTCCTTCATAATCCGTATAAAGCGAGGTATATATAAATGAAATTAATGATTGCATCTGATATTCACGGTTCTGCCTATTATTGCCGGAAAATGCTAAAAGCCTATGAACGCGAGCAGGCTGACCGTCTGCTTCTGCTCGGCGACATCCTCTACCATGGCCCCAGGAACGATTTGCCAAAGGAATATAATCCCAAGGAAGTGATCAGCCTTTTGAATCCCAAGAAGCAAGAAATCCTATGCGTCAGAGGAAACTGCGATACGGAAGTTGACCAGATGGTCCTGGAGTTTCCTATCCTTGCAGACTATTGCTTTCTGGAACTTAACGGATGCAGCATTTTTGCGTCCCACGGCCACCACTTTAATCCCCAAAGTCCTCCGATGCTGAAGGAAGGAGACATTCTGCTCAATGGCCATACCCACGTACCGGCCAATCGGAATATGGGAACTTATACTTATATGAATCCCGGCTCTGTCTCCATTCCAAAAGAAAACTCTGTCTGCGGCTATATGACCTTTGACGGAGGATTCCTGTGGAAAGATCTGGATGGAAACCTCTTATCCATCTAGCGCGTTTTCATAATATTTTTTTGTAATCTCATCAAAACATACCATCTGGACTTTTTCTATCTCCGGATGCTCCTTTAAGAAAGAACGGATGGTATGGACAGCGATAGGCGCTGCCTTTTCCAGCGGGAACCCGTAGATTCCGGTACTGATGGATGGGAACGCGATACTCTTGCACCCATGCTCTGCCGCAAGCTTCAGGCAGTTTTCATAGCAATTCTTAAGCTGCTGCTCTTCCTGATGGCTTCCGCCTCTCCATACTGGACCTGGCGTATGAATCACATATTTTACCGGCAGCCTGTAACCGTTGGTAATCTTTGCCTCTCCCGTCCGGCAGCCGCCAAGCGTCCTGCACTCGCTCAGAAGTTCCGGACCTGCCGCCCGGTGGATGGCTCCGTCTACGCCTCCCCCGCCAAGCAATGTAGTATTCGCCGCATTTGCAATGGCATCACAGGTAACTTTCGTAATATCCCCTAATATGACTTTGAATTTCATAGGCTGTTCATCTCCTCCACCAATGACATTAATACCAGAACACACCGGTCTATATCTTCAATCTTTACATACTCATCTGGTTTGTGGGCCATCTTCAAATCCCCCGGCCCATAAGACATGCAATTACCGTTTCCCAGCATTCCGGCAATGACCGCCGTATCCGTATAGCCAGGAAATGGACCTACCTCAGGTTCCTCTCCAAGAGACTTTTTGCATGCTTTCCTTAATCCTGCCAGCAATGCAGACGCATCATTTCTCTCTATACATGGCCGGTTTCCTGTTATTTTATATTGGAATTCTACTCCTGGCACTGCTTCCTCTGCTTTCTTCATTCCTTCTTTTACGATCAGCAGCGCCTTCTTATCGTCAAGAGGAGGCACTAGCCTAAGATCCATCCACAGCCTGCATCTGTCCGGAACCACGTAGGGCTGGTAACCGCCTGCAATCTGTCCAAAAGTCACGGTTGGCCTGCCCAGTTCTTTATGCTCCGGCATCCAGGCAAATTCCCCTCTTACGCAACTGATCAATTCTCCCATGGCCGCGATTGCATCCGCGCCGTCTTCCGTCCTGCTCGCATGGGCCGTCACGCCCTGGGCATCCACTTGGAGCCACAGCCTCCCTTTGTGAGCCATCTGAATCTGTCCCCCGGTAGGCTCCATGTCCAGAACCCAGTCATGTTTTGACACCCGTCCGGATAGGACTGCCCTCTCAGCGCCCCGCATAGTTCCTTCTTCGTCAACCGTGCACAGAAGCTTGAGCGGATATTTCAGCCTCATCTTCCCATGCTTCACATTTTCCGCTATTTCCCGAAAGACCACAAGGGCACAGGCAAGTCCTGCTTTCATATCACATGCTCCGCGCCCGTAGATCTTTCCATCCTCTTCTTCTGCCGCGAATGGATCGCGCGTCCAGCCCGGGCCTTCCACTACGGTGTCCATGTGGCAGACGAAGACCAGCGAAGGGGCGGCTTCTTCTCCTGTCAAAGTTGCCATCACATTATTGCGTCCTGGAAATACTTCTTCGGAGGCCAGCGCGGCTCCTGTTCCATGCAGATATCTTAGTATGAACCGTTCCATATCACTTTCGCCCATACCTGGATTTGTGCTTTCAACCGCTATCAGTTCCCGGGTTAATTCCACTGCGTTCATCATAACTCTATTCTCCCGCCACATCTTATATATTCTATCTGGCTTCCCAGAATCCCTTGCATTAACTGATATGCCGCTTCTCCAGTACAGTGGCCGGTATAGTATTGGATTGGGTAAGCCTTAAGTTCTAAGGCCGTCTTGCGGATAAGTTCCTCTTCCTCCATGGTATACGCTGACTTTTTTGCCATATGGAATCCGCTAATGAGCGCATCCGGCATACGGCCTCTTAGATTCCAGTATCGCTCCAGGATGTTCAGGATACCATTGTGGGCGCATCCGGATATCAGGATTTCCTTCCCTTCGCTTTGGATAATCAGGTACTGCTCATGACTAAAGTCATCCTGAAGCAGTTCTCCATTTTTCACCACTTTTAATTCCCGGTTGCCCTCAGGCCACATTCTTCTTCCTGTAACATTCGTAAAAAGGAATAACTCTTCATCTATCCTGAGATCGCTCCCTGCGATCACCACTTGCTCCAGTTTCTTAATTTCTTTATCAATTCCGATGTACCTGCGCCCATGATCTTTGACGTGGTAGAAATCCTCGAATGCATTTTCCCGAATATAAATGCGGGCATTGGGATTCTTTCCGGCAAACGCCAGAATGCCGCCGCTATGGTCATAATGCCCATGGCTTAAAATAACCGTATCCACCTTAGCAAGGTCAATCCCAAGACGCTTGGCATTCTCGAGGAATCTGCAAGACGCTCCTGTATCCGCCAGAATTCTATGGCTTTTGGTCTCCACGTAGAGACTGAAGCCGTGCTCGAAGAGACAGCCATTCCCACCTGGCGTGTCCTCCATCAGACTTACTATTTTCATATTCATCCTCCTTGCGACATACCCGCCTTCTATCACGCTTTGTGAAAGAACTTCTTATATAAACCTTTCAAGCCGCCAACCAGCAGCGTCAGATATCTGAGAACCGGTTCCGTTGCGATCGAGAATACAATGAACAGCATGATGCACTTGCTGGACATCCCTGTAATCGCAAACAAATCCGGAAGAAATATACTGCATGCCAGAAGGCCAATGATAGAGCCTACCCATACTATAACACGGATCGTATTCAGCGGCTGGCATATTTTGTACAAAATCATGAATCCCACGATGGCAAGAAGCATGGTAGCTGCCGTGGAAATGTCCTTGGCGCCCACCCCGAAGGTCTGTCCGAATACGACCAGCGCCCCAACCGCCAGTACATCCGTTAGCCCTGCAGGCAGCGCTTTTAAAAATACATTGGTAAGAAAATGCCCTTTGATGACTTCCTTATTCGGCTGCAGCGCCAGGAAGAACGCCGGTATGCCGATCGTAAACATGCTGATCAGCGATATCTGCGAAGGCTCCAGCGGATAAGTGATCATAAAGGCCACCGAGAACAAGGACAGCAGGAAGGAAAAAATATTCTTCACCAGGAACAGGCTGGCAGAACGCTGGATATTGTTGACCACGCGTCTTCCCTCCAGCACCACGGATGGCATGCATGCAAAATCCGACTCCAGAAGCACTACCTGGGACGCCTGGACGGCCGCATCGCTTCCCGATGCCATGGCCACGCTGCAGTCCGCATCCTTCAGGGCTAATACGTCGTTCACCCCGTCTCCGGTCATAGCAACCGTCTTTCCCTGCTCTTTTAAAGCCTGCACGAACTGCCGCTTCTGTCCCGGGGTGACACGGCCGAACACCGTATATTTTGCGATCGCATTCTTTACATCCTCTTCCGTCTCAAGAGTCGCCGCATCCACATACTCTTCTGCATTCTTGATCCCCGCGTCTTTGGCCACTTCAGATACGGTTAGCGGGTTGTCACCGGAAATAACCTTTACCTCCACGCCTTGCTCGGCAAAATACTGGAAGGTCTCCGGGGCCTCCTTGCGGATTGGATTGGAAAGAAGCACATAGCCAAGAGGCGTAACCTTCTCTGTCAATTTCTTTCCATCCAAAACGCCGGCATAACTGCCAAATACCAGCACCCGGTAGCCTCTTTTGGCATAGGTAAGAATCTCCGTACGATAGGTATCATAATCCTCCCGCAGTACGAACTCCGGCGCGCCAAGAACGTATGTCTTCTCTTCAAAGGCAACCCCGCTATACTTCGTAGCGGATGTAAATGGCGTCACTTTGACCGGCGCTGCGCCAGTGCCTTCCTTGAAATATTCCTTCATGGCCTCCATGGTGCTGTTGTCGCTGCTCATGGCCTTTACAAAGTCGCCTACCAGTTTGGATAGTTCCGGCATATTTTCCTTGTCATATTCTTCTGTAGGCACCAGTTTGTTTACGCTCATAGAATTCTCTGTGATGGTGCCTGTCTTGTCTACGCACAGTACATCCACCCTGGCAAGGGTCTCGATACTCTTCATATCATGGAGGAGCACCTTTTTATGCGCAAGCCGCATTGCGCTTACCGCCAGGGCTACGCTGGCCAGCAGATAGAGTCCCTCGGGAATCATGCCGATGACTGCCGCAACCATGGATGTGACGCTATTGCGGAATCCTTCGCCATTAAAAAAGAATCCTTGCACGAAAAGCACGATCCCGATCGGGATTAGAGCAATGCCAACGAACTTGACCAACTTGTCCAGCGAACGGATCATCTCTGACTGCTCGCCTTTCTGCATTGCCTTGGCTTCCAGCGTCAGTTTGGAAATATAGGAATCCTCTCCCACGGCTTCCAGCCTGGAGAAGCACTGGCCTGCAACTACGAAACTGCCGGACATCAGATGATCGCCCGGCTTCTTAGTAATCTCGTCCGACTCTCCGGTTAGCAGGGATTCATTGACCTGGACCTCGCCGTCTACTACGATGGCATCCGCACAGATCTGATTCCCCGCTTTAAACAGGACGATATCATCCAAAACCAGTTCCTCCGAATCCACGTTTAACGTCTTGCCATCCCGCACGACATTGGCGTGGGGCGCATTCAGCATGCTCAGCTTCTCCAATGTATTTTTAGCCCGAATCTCCTGAATGATCCCGATCAGCGTATTGATAATGATAACCGGCAGAAAAGTAAGGTTCCTAAATGACCCCACCAGACACAGAAGTACTGCCAGCACTGTAAAAATCAGGTTGAAATAAGTAAATACATTTTCATGAATGATCTCCCTGGTCGTCTGGGCCGGAGGATCTACCGCCACATTCGTCCATCCATCCTGCGTATGCTCCCTCACCTGCTGGCTGGTAAGACCCTCTCTGTAATCCGGCTGATAACGGGTAGTCTGCCTCCTGGGCGTCTCATATTCATGATCGTATACTTCTTCCTCTGCCTGTACTGCATTTCTTGACTTCCGCCACATACAAAAAACCTCCTCATGTGTATGGTAGTTATTATACGCCGGGAAATCTTGGAATTCTATAAACACTTTCTTAAAAATGTCTTAGACTTTCGTGATCTCTACCAGGCGTACTTTCCACCACCAGGATCTGTGCCTGCTCTCCTCCTATATTTTCATAAATATGCCTGTCTCCTGCAAGGTGTCCCTTGGAATCTCCCGCCTGCATCTCTATTGACCGCGTGCCATCAGGCCCATTCAGCGTCAGGCGAATGCAGCCTTTTAATACAAATACGTACTCCAGTCCCGTATGCGAGTCATAGTCATTCGAAGCCCCTGGAGCGATATCCAGGATGAAGCCCGCCATATAGCCCTGCATAGGGTCATTGATACTTGCGAGCCCATAGATATCGATTCCAGGTTCTGCCGCTATCCTTTTGGATTCCTGCATATTAATGACTCCCCTTGCTTTTTCCTCCTGCTCGGTCAAGTCTCCCAGATTCTTTCCATATAATCTAAGCATCCTGTGTAGATTTTCAAAACTGATTCCGCTCTTTCCATTCTCCACCATGCTGAGAAATGGAATCGATACTTTTAATTCATCTGCTACTGCTTTTAATGTGAGTCCTGCTTCTTTCCGAAATGTTTTCAACTTTTCTCCGGGCAAGGCTATATCTTCTGCCATAATGATTTTCCTCCCTTTTCATGATGCCCATGCCTGCCCCGGATTGCATATTTCATCGTGACGGGCGCGCTATGCATGACTAAGTATATATAGTTTAACATTTTCTCTGTCTATTTTCCAATTTTATATTGACAAAAAAATAACAATATTGTAATGTTAAGTCATACTTAATATTTTAGGAGGTCTTACTATGGGTAGAACAAAATTAATGCGTGCTCCTTTGAAATACGTGCAGGGAAAAGACTGCCTGCTCCATTTCTACGGAGATACCAGCGAATTAGGAAAGAACTATTTATTCGTCTGCTCCCGCAGCGGACACAAGGCTTGTCATGCCAAGATCGAGAACAGTTTTGCTGATTCCGACTGCTACAGGCAGTACGAAATCTTTGGAGGCATCAGTTCTGTAGGGGAAATAGAAAAAATGCGCAAGATCGTACAGGAAAAGAACATACAAGTCGTAGTAGGAATTGGAGGCGGTTCTGCCATAGATACTGCTAAGGCAACTGCTTACTACGAACATCTGCCTGTCGTAATCGTCCCAACTGTCTGCGCCACGGATGCTCCATGTACCGGCCTTTCCGTTATTTATAAGGATGACGGCACCTTTGACAGCTATCTCTTCTATCCCAGAAATCCGGAGGCCGTCCTTGTTGACACCGCAGTACTTGCCGCATCCCCGGCCAAATTCCTGGTAGCCGGAATGGGAGATGCCCTAGGCACTTATTTTGAAGCGCGGGTATGTCAGAAAATGGATGCTCCCAGCCTTGAAAATGGCGGCATTACCCGCTCTGCCATGGCCCTTTGCAGACTATGCTATGAAACCCTTCTGGAATATGGCGTTCAAGCGAAAGCCGCGTGCGAGCAGAATCTGGTAACGCCTGCCTTAGAAGCCATCATAGAAGCTAATACATACTTAAGCGGCGTAGGCGCAGATAACGGCGGACTTGCAGTTGCGCACTCTGTCTACAACGGGTTCACTGCCCTTGAAGAATGTGAAAAAACGATGCATGGCAGTCTGGTTGCCTTTGGAACCATCGCCCAATTAATCCTGGAAGGGGCCCCTAAAGATGAATTGGACACCGTAATGAAATTCTGTAAAAGCGTAGGCCTTCCTATTACGCTTAAAGAGGTTGGCGTTTCGGATAACGCAAGGGTGCTGATTGCTGCGCGCAAAGCATGCGCTCCCGGAGAAACGATTCATAACATGCCAGGTGATGTAACTCCTGAGCAACTTTACGATGCATTGCTGGCAGCCGACCTTTTAGGACAGCAGATGGATGCATAAGGCCATAATCTCATAGCCAAAACCGCCATGCCTTTTTCTAAACGAAAAAGCATGGCGGTTTCTTGAATCTGCCAGATAAGAGGCCTATTTACCTTAGTTGAAATATTTACTGCATCTGGCAGCGCTTACATATTGCTTTAATCCTTCTTTTATCTCCAACATCTGCTCAGCAGTCTCCAGATTCGAATAAGGAATCCTTGCAATCAATCGCTCTATATAATTGTTTTCCTCAATTATATCGAAAGAAACCTGATAGTTAATGTCAAAAAAATATGCAAGATAGGATACCCAATAATCCATCTTCGTCTTTCTCGTCAGTGAGCGTATGGACTCTTTCCTCCGAAACTGCTCCATAACCTCGGGACTAATCTTGCTATTTCCTACCTCATCGGCGGTCACCTGCAGCATGGTCTCTATTGCATCCTCCAATTTTACACGGCAGTTATCCAGCTTGTCCGCGTCCCGGATAATTCTTGCGTGTAACAGCTTGCGACTGTCCTCGATTCCTTCCAGTTTAAAATCACTGTGTTTTATAATCGCAGTTCGTATAATGTCATCCCACCTGTCTTCTCTTATAAACCTCCGGATCAGCCCTTCTTCAAACAGGATTCGAACGCCAAACTTCGCATGGTTCATAGTACTGGGCTCAAAACTGTCAAATCTTTTTATCTGCTCGAATCTGCCGATATCATGAAGCAGGCCGATCAGCTGGGCTAGGCCTATATCCTCTGGGCTAAGTCCCATCCGCTCCGTGATCTGGCGGCTGGCCTCTGCCACGCCATAAGTATGTACGATCTTGAGCCTTACTTTATCATCACTTTGGTCATATTGTTCCAGATAGCGTTCAAACGCTTCTCTTGCATATTGTAAATCCATCACTTATATCCTCCGGGCTATTGCTTCTAAAAATCTCGCCCCATACTTCTCCATCTTATATTCGCCCACGCCGCTGATCATAAGAATCTCGCTCGAATTCTCTGGCTTGGCGGCACTCATAAGCGCCAGCGTTTTATCGGAAAACACCATGTAAGGAGGTACCTTCTCCTCCGCCGCAATCTCCTTTCGCAATGCGCGCAGAGTCTCGAAAAGTTCCAAATCCTTTTCCTCCAGGGATGCAGCCGCCCCGGCCTTCTTGCGTCTTACTTTCCCTCTCCCGGCGGATCTTTCCGGCTCTCTTTCTTTCGCCAGTTTCATGAAAAGAGGCACTTGTTCCTGCAGCAATTGCTCGGCTGCGTCTGCTGCTTTGAGCACCGGGTAATTGTCATTTGATAATTCCAAATACCCCCGGAACAATAATTCCTGGATTATCTGGCGAAGCCTCGGCACTGTAACTTCCTTCAGGCTTCCATACTCCGGATTCCTGTCAAGGCCCCTTGAAAGTATCTTCTGATTGCCTGCTCCCCGCACGATATCTATGATAACCGTAACTCCATAGTTTATATGATTTGCCTTTATGCATCTGAGAATGGCCGCGGCCTCTCTGGCAATATCCACATCCTCAAACTGGGTCATGCAATTTGAGCAGTTTCCACAATATCCAGGACTTGCCTCTCCAAAATAATCCAGGATATAATTGCGCAGGCAGCCAGTCGTAAAGCAATAGAATGTCATCTGGCGAAGCCGTTCTTCATCCCGTTCTTTTACAAGTCTGCGCGTTATCTCATCCAGCGCTTCATTGTCCTCATTATTTTCGATAAAGAATCGGTTCGTACGCACATCCATAGGCTCGTAATACAAAATGCAGTCTGACGGCTCTCCATCTCTCCCCGCACGCCCGGCTTCCTGATAATAACTCTCCATATTCTTTGGCATGTTATAGTGGACGACGAATCGGACATCCGACTTGTCAATCCCCATTCCGAACGCATTGGTCGCTACCATGATCTGTCGGCGGTCATAAATAAAATCGTCCTGATTTTCCTTGCGTTCCATATCGCTTAGGCCCGCATGATATCTCGTAACTGAAAATCCTTCTTTTCTCAGATTGTAACAGACATCCTCCACGTTCTTCCTGGTCAGGCAATAGACGATTCCGCTGCTTCCAGGCATCTCTTTTTCTTTCCTTCGAATATAGCCGACCAGTTCTTTATACTTATCTACCGGCTTCCTGACGGCAAAGTAGAGATTCTCTCTGTCAAACCCGGTCGTAATCACAAAGGGGTCCTGCAACTGCAGAATGTCCATAATATCATCCCGCACGTCCGTGGTTGCCGTTGCCGTATACGCGCCTATCACCGGACGGTAAGGCAGTTTCTTTAAAAAATCCAGAATCTTCAGGTAACTAGGCCTGAAATCCTGTCCCCATTGGGAGACGCAGTGAGCCTCATCCACCGCAAGAAAAGAAATCTTAATGCCTTCCGACATCGCAAAATCCAGAAACCCTTGCGTCTCTAGTCTCTCCGGCGCCACATAAATAATCTTGTACCGCCCTTCCCTGGCGTACGCCAAGGCCTTTGCATACTGCCCCACGCTAAGAGAACTATTTAAAAAAGCAGCATGGATACCCGCCTGATTTAGGGCTCCCACCTGATCCTTCATCAAAGAGATCAATGGAGAAATCACCAAGGTAATTCCTTCCATCATCAGCGCTGGTATCTGGAAGCACATAGATTTTCCGGCGCCGGTAGGCATAATACCCAGAACATCCCTGCCGGAAAGGACAGCCTCGATCAACTGTTCCTGCCCTTCCCGGAATCCATCATAGCCAAAATATTGTTTCAGAAACTTTTCCGCAGTTTTTTTACTCAATGTTATATTCCTCGATTAATCTCTTCTGGTAATCAGCATCTTCCGCTGACCGCCTTAAATCGTCAAATCTTTCGTCCTGAATCAGGCATTTATTCAATCGGTTAATCCTTTTTGTCGCCGCCTCTATTCCTTCTTCTTTTCCTTCTTCTCTTCCTTCTTCTCTTCCTTCTTCTCTTCCTTCTTTTCTCCCTTCTTTTCTCCCTTCTTCTTTTCCTTGTTCCCACCCCTCTTGCCGCGCTTCCTCGCGCAGCATCTTCCTATATTTCTTCTCATCAAAATCTGTTAACAGCATATTCTTTACCTCCGCTCTGTTTTTGGCCAGAATATCGGCAATCTTCCCTTTTTTGACACACTCATCAATCGCAAGATTAATGGCATCTTCCAGTTCATATCCCCGGCTCATATATGTAAAGACCGCCGCCACGAAATAGGAGTAACCCTCCAGTCTTTGGCATTTTTCCATCAATTCCTGGTTATGCCCCTGATTAATATTCAACATAATCGCTCTGCATTCCAAGGAGGGCTCATCTTTTCCCTTATTTTCCAGAAAGGCCTCTGAAAGGTGAAGTTCCATTCGATCAGGCTGCTCCTGTAATCCATTATAGAATACGATGTACTTCGGCGTTGGCAAGAGTACTCGTTTTGTTCCATAGATATTATATCCCTGCTCTTCCACATAAGCCTTCAGCATTTCCGTAAAATAAATCAATCCCCTCAAAGGCATATTGGGATTAATGCTGCTTTGGTGTTCATAAAGATTCAGCGTATTGCTGATCAGAAATGACAGGTCATTCTTAAATCCCAAATAAACCGCATCCTCCAGCGTTTTAATAGTCAAATCTTCCGCATTCGTATGCGCCGTGCCATTGACTGCATTATAAAGCGACAGCAAGTCCTCTTTATCCTGAAATACAAGACGGAACAGTCGATCCTTATATTTCCGGTTCACTCGATAATTTCTGGCTTTTTGAACTACCGAACCAATGATTCTGTTTTTCATAAAATCTTCTCCTTTATCTTAGCATAATTTCCTAGTAAAATATAGCCCTGGGGTATCCATGTCTGATACCCGCTGATGGCTAGTCCACCGACATTTTGCCGCACGCCGGCAGGTTTTATCTCATTAACAAAAACATCATAGGCTCTTCATAGATGCATCACCACTTTTCTTTTGATTCATTTGCAAAATTGTGTCTGAAATTTAATGCGGAATCCGCAAGAACATAAAAGATATGAAAACTACTCATCGGCAGAATGCCGGATGAATTGTTGATTATTAACTTAACATAAAATATCTGGAACGTCAATAAAACTCCCGGAAAGATGCGACTCTCCCCGGGAATCTCTCGCTTATACAATCGTTATGCTTTCTATACTCATATACGGTTTCTAATCCAGCTGATAGCATCCCTGATAACTTCGTCCCTGCAATACTCATTAAAGATCTCATGGAACAGGCCGCCATATATCTTCATCTGGCGGTCTTTGGAGGCTGCCATCTGAAAGAAATCGTAAGTGTCCTGAACCGCCACCAGGCCATCTGCCTCCCCGTGCATCATCAGTACAGGATAGGCAAATTCCTTGCCTGCCTCCTGGAACCACTCCAGTCCATCGCAGATCGCATAACACAGTCCGGTAGTAAAGGTCTTCTTATTG
>OGXS01001763.1_pt1 | contig 13032 bp, 7 predicted proteins | sample 1576371 | NCBI WGS metagenome assembly OGXS01 (sample SAMEA3541475, study PRJEB24748) | human gut metagenome | biome: human gut; feature: human-associated habitat; material: faeces | place: China | collected 2012
TATGATCTTTTTCATGGCTTGTCAGAATTAGAAGTTTAGGTCGATACCGACGGTGTATTTGCGGAGTTTGGGATATCCGCCCCAGTAGATGCCGTCGAGTCCCACTTCGGGGTCGTATCCGTCGAATTTGGTGAAGGTGTGTACGTTGTCTATGTTGGCGTAGATGCGCATGCCCTTGAGGAACCTGCGGTTGAAGTGGAGGTTGTAACCGAGGGTGATGTTCTGGATGCGCAGGAACGAGCCGTCCTGAAGGAAGTAATCCGACAGCCAGTATTGCCGGGCGTTGTTCAGCCGCGGGAAATCGTTGGTCGGATTGTCCGGAGTCCACCGCTTGGCCTTGACGCGCGGGCTGAACGTATAGTTGTTGTACAGCACGTCGTTGCCGTAGACGCCGTAGAGGAATACGGAGAGGTCGAGGTTCTTCCAGCGCAGCGAGAGGTTCAGGCTGGCCGTGAAGTCGGGATTGGGGTCACCAATGATGCACCGGTCCTCCGGCGTGATGGCGTAGTCGCCCGTCAGGTCTACGTATTTCAGCTCGCCGGGGCGGTCTTTCAGTCCGTCGGGGTCGATGAATCCGGGGTCCTGCCCCTCCTGAATGATGCCGTCGACACGGTAGCCGTAGAATACGTTCATCGGATGGCCTACCGCATAGATGCTGGCGTTCTGGTTGAACATGGAGACCGGCTCGCCGGTCACTTCGTAGTACATGCCCGTCAGGTAATCCTGCGAGAGACCGCTCGAAATGGCGTCGCCCAAGCTTACGACCTTGTTGCGGTTCATCGAGTAGATGAAGGTGGCCGAGAAACTCCAGTCCCTCGTGTGGACGATGTCGCCTTCGAGGCTCACCTCGAAGCCCTTGTTCGTCACTTCGCCGTCGTTGACCCATATTTTGTCGTAGCTCGACGACAGGGGCAGGTATTTTTCACGCAGCAGGTCGGTGGTCTTTTTGCGATAAACATCCACCGTCATTGCCAGGCGGTTTTTAAAGAAAGACATATCTAGTCCAAGATTGACCATATCCGTTGTTTCCCAACGTAATGACGGGTTTGCCGGCCTGTCAATGCTGGCACCGTAAGAAAGATCGGAACCGTACATCGGATAGAATGAAGAAGCGATTGTTGAAAGGCTCCGATAAGAAGGAATGGCTGTGTTACCACTGCGACCATAACCGAAACGCAACTTAAGGTTATAGAAGACTCCCAAGTCTTTCACAAACGACTCTTCGTTAATACGCCATGCCAGACCAACTGACGGGAATCCCGCCCATTTATTACCGGCACCGAAACGTGAAGAACCATCGGCACGATAGCTGGCTGTCAGCAGATAACGTTCCTTATAATTGTATTCGGCACGTGCCAGGAACGATACCATATTCCACTCAACGATTGAAGAAGTAGGGATCTGTGGAGTAACACCCATTCCCAGTCCATTTACCCCCAGGTTGAGTGAAGGAAAATTCTGTGTTTCAGTGCGCACCGTATTATTGTTGTAGGTTTCAAGCGTGCTACCAGCCAATACTTTAAGGCGATGTCCACCTTTCCACGAATTGGTATAAGTCAGGAATGCTTCTCCGGAGAGTTTTTTAATTCCGGCATTAGTGACAATAGCACGTCCGTTTGCTTTAAATCCCTGTTCGGTGTTGGCGGGATAAAATACATCTGTTTTCTGGTGATTGTCTTCATACGTACCTGCTATATTCAGAGAAAGCTCGGTTAGTATCTTCCATTCCAGTTGCATACGTGCTGTCAGATTGTCTTTATAACGATTGTTGGTAATATCGCGCACTTGTATGTATGGGTTAGAAACAACCTGCCCCTCTTCACTGCCTGTACCTTCAGTAATACCGGATGAGGTAGCAGAATTCAAAGGCGACTGGCGTAACAATTTCACCATCAAACCATCGGAACTGCCGGTTGCTTAACCGGAATTTTTAGTTCTTGAGCCTGATATATTGGCAGTCATAGTCACATTAGTACTCAATTTCTGAACAAGGTTAATTCTTCCTGTGAAACGTTCGAAACCGGAGTTTACCACTACCCCTTCCTGATTAAGATAACCACCGGATACCGAATAACGCGTGTTCTTATTACCACCCGAAACGTTGATACGATATTCCTGATACAGGGCATCGCGGAACATCAGGTCCTGCCATTGAGTATTCGTACTACCCGGAGCACCAAACGACTCCCAGTCTGCATAAGTTGAACTTTCGGGAAGTACCCAATAGTTACCGTCACCGTTCGGATTGTCACGATAGACAATACCATCGCTCATGGTCGACGGATCAGTTCCGTAGGGGTAGTATTTCCATCCGGTTTTATAACGCATCAACGCATATTCCGAAGAATTAAGCATATCAAATTGGCGTACTGCCTGCTGCATACCTAAATTAGCATACAGCTCCACCCGTGTTTTTCCATCATTGGTTCCCTGGCGTGTGGTAATCATGATGACACCGTTTGCACCACGCGAACCATAGATAGCGGTTGAGGAAGCATCTTTTAGAATTTCAATGGATGCCACATCGCCCGGATTCAGAGAAGAAGCATCTTCGCAAATCACACCGTCGATAACAAAAATCGGGGCACTTGAAGCATTAACGGACGATGCACCACGAATACGGATGGTGTAATCGGAACCGGGAGCACCGTCATTCTGCACAATCTGCATACCGGCTGCCTTACCTCTCATGGCATCTTCGAGTGACGTAATGGCACGTTCGCTCAATGCATCCTTACTAATAGATGATATGGAACCTGTCAAGTCCGAGCGACGCATAGAACCGTAACCGATGGCTACCACTTCTACGTCTCCCAAACCAATCACGTCCTCTTCCATAATAATATTGATCTGTGTACTATTGCCTACGCGATGATCGACAGTTTTCATACTAATCATCGAGAAAACAAGCACCGACTGTTTCGACGGTACATTTATAGAGTATGCTCCGTCAATATTGGTAATCGTGCCGCGCGTTGTTCCCTGCACAACGACCGAGACTCCCGACAGTGGGTCTCCCTCCAGATCTGTTACTTTACCGGTAACAGTCAGAGTCGTTTTTTGTCCCATAACATCTATTGCCAGAACAGATGCCAGGAGCATAATCATACATAATGAATAGAATTGTTTCATTGGGTATTAATTTTTTAGGTTACTAAAAGAATACTGTTTTTTTTCTCAAATATATGGGTGAAATGATTAGAACTAGGGTTAATCCGTGGATTAACACCCTCAAAAAAGCATTAACCGCTATGTTAAAAGAGGGATTAACCTCTATTGCCTTTCACATTCTTCCTGATAAGTTCGAGGAACTGTTCCGTATTCACCAATACTATATTTTCGTTTAATAAGTTTTTAAATGCAAGCATATCTTCCACCGTGTAACTGGACGGAGCATTGACGTGTACCACGATTGCCGAATAGGCATCTATACTGTTAATGTCACGCGGAGCCGAGTTCAAAGCCGCAGCGATGGTTTCGGGAGTATGAGGTTCCGTAAACTTATCATCATTCTTCATGAAATAGCGGAACGAAACGACCGGTGCATCTCCTGCAAAGAAATAAGCGCCCTGCCATTTGGCATATCCCAGATAGTTCATATACAAGAATCCTTTCATATCGGGCAAGTTGCCGGTGTGCCGCTTCATAAACGTTTCATACGAACCGGCAGACGAACCGGTGAATAGTTCCGCATCGTCCATCAGTACCATATACTGCATTCCGCAATCTTTCAACATTCCATTCGTCATGCGGAAATAGTCGGCTACAAACTCATGATGAGACGGGAATGTATAACCCGCACCGGACAATGCTCCGACATAACAATTGGTTGCCGGCAGATTTTTCTGATACCAGTTGTGCACCGGAACCATATTGGTGCGCAGAGTCGGGGGATACATCCAGGTAAGCGGAATCTCATGTGCACGCGGATGCGAGATATAGGTATTCCGGGAAAACAAGTCGAGCATATAGGACGTATTGTCTCCGTCACTGAATACGATCGTGGCATAATGCACGCCCGTTCGTGCCGGGACTTCCACAGGCGAAGCCGGTCGGTCATACGGTTTCAACTGTTTGGATGACAGGATGGAAAGGCTCATGGTGTTGATACCCGGCACGGTATATACTCCATTATGTTCGCATCCGAACCGCACATCCATGCGTTCAAGATTATAGGGTACTCCCCAACCATAATGAGGCGAATTGGGTTTCAACATATAATAAAGCTTTTGCAACACAGCATCGTCACTTTTGGCATTGCTACACCAGGGATATCGGTTCGCTATGGCAAAATCGACCATTGTCCACGGGAAAGAAGCATTGTTCACAATCGCATTCAAGTTGAATTGTGAAGAATGTTGTTTTATATAGTCGGCCAGCCAAGCCTCATCCTTATCCCTCACGTCGGCCAGTTTCTGCAGACTGTTATAAGGAGCTTTAGAGGCCAGATCCGTTGTCAGTATCACAGCATCAAGCACTCCTGCAAGGCTTGCAGCAATGTATGTTTTCTCCAATTTATCATCCACCAATACATACCCTTTCGCTCTGTTCAGGAACAAAGAAGTTATCTCCGACAGGCTTTTCTTCGTAAAGGTATAACCGGAGGCTTTCATTTCAGTCATCCATTTGACGTATGCCTGACCGGAGTGAAGAAAGATTTCGGGACTGCTGCGATTCACAAGTCCGGCAAGCGAAGCCAGATAGAGCAATTCTTCATAATTGCTGTTCCCCACTTCGGCACGCGTGATTTCAATCAAATCCCAGTTTTCAACCAAAGGAGGTTCTTCGGGTGATTCCGGTTCCGGCTTCTCTCCCTGCCCTTGTTCTGTTCTCTGTGTTCCCTGCTCCTGCTCTCCCTGTTTTTCGCAAGAGCAGAAAACTAGCAATAGGGCAACTCCCATGATATAAATAAAACTTTTCATTTTCATAGTATTTTATCAATGCCGATATATTCTTTAACCTGTTCGTCTATATGTGTTTTCAACTGATGAATCACTTCTTTGCACTGTCACGTCCCAATATCGCATCCCACAACATCGGTACAAGGATTTCCTGTGCCGCTTTGCGGGTAGGCAGAATACCGTCGCGCTGATATGGCTTTAATGCTTCTTCTCCTCCGGTGTCGTAGATTTTATTAAACTCTACCGAGTAATCGACCAGAATGATACCTTTCTTTTTGGCTGCTTCGCGGCATGAAGCATTGAATGCTGCCAGTTCGGGACGGGTCTCCGCCGATTGTCCCAACGGACGTTCGGAAAGAATATACAATACGATGGTGGCATCGGGATTCTGTGCCCGCAGATTGTCAACCATGTATTCCGCACACTTTCCCGAATACCAGGGAGCGTTGTTGAAACGGGTCACAGCATCGTTTTCCGAAAAGCCGAATATCAATAAATCAGGTTTGCGGCTCAATACGGAGTCTTTGAAGTTTTCCGTTGCCCAGAAAGAGCCAATTCCCGACTTCGAGCAGTTGTAGAACGTTATTTTTTCGGAGAATCTGCGTTCAAGTCTGGTACGAAGCTGGTCCACCCAAACCCGGTTGGAGGTATTGATAGCTGCACTGGCACCGTAAAACACAACAGTCTGCTTTTCGCCTTTCTTGAGTTTCTTCAGGAAAGTGGTTTGAGCACTGGCTATGGAGACTGTGAAAATTGATATTAATATTAAAAGAAATATACGGTTCATACTTATCTTATTTTTTCCATGGTTTATTATTCACATTCATATTCACATGACGATACCAGTCGAACAGACCTTTCTCGTCCAAGCGGTTCTGCAAGCGGCGTACATCGAGATTGCGCACACTCGTCTTCTGCAAAGCTGCCATCGCTGCTGCCGTACCGGCTGCTTCACCAATGGTTGCACATATCGGTTGCACCCGGTAAGAACTCATTGCCAGACGGGTTCCGCTGATAATGCGTCCGGCTGTCAGCAATCCTTCGGTATTGACGGGAATCAAGCTGCGGTATGGGATGCCGTAAGGTCCTACGCTGTTCTTTATTTTGGGGTCTACATTCATTCCCCATGGGTCTAACGAGTACCAGGCATCGGCAATCTTATCATCGTGCATCACTCCTTTCAGTACATCATCCACCGTCAACACATATTCTCCTTTGATACGACGGCACTCTCTGATTCCGATTTTCGGGGCTACATGAGTGACGTATCCGGCCCGGTTGAGGGCTTCGAATTGAGGTTCCAGTTTTTTCATGGCACGGCGATGCGCGTCGGCTACCAATACCGGGTCGGTGGTGTCGGTACATTCTACCGTTGCTCCCCAGTGGAGGTATATGCCGGAGTCTATCTTCCGGAACTCCTCTTCCGTCTGTTGGGTCACCCACTTCTCCTGGTCGTGATCGAGTACACCGGTCTTGAATATGTGGCGGGGAAATTCCGCGTCGCTGCGGGTGCGTTGGCTGATGTACATCATGGTACATGGCTGCACTCTACCGTCGCTCTTTTCGAGTCCGATGCTTTCGTTGAAGTCCTTGCGGGCGTCACTGCCGTAGAAGTATTCACAACCGGCTTTGGCTGCCAGTAGTCCGGTACCGGTGGCGTCGATGGTAACCGGAGCGGAGACTTTCTGCAACATACCCTGACGCATCACGCAGACGCCGGTCACTCTGTTTCTGTTCCCTTTTGTCTCGACCACTGCATCCACAACCGGCGAACCGCACATCAACGTGATGTTCTTTTCCGCTTTCATAATGCCGTAAACGACTTGCGCGAATGACGACGGCAACCACCAATGCTGCTTATTATCCCATGCCCATTGTCCGAACGTGCTGCTGGGGGTAATGCTTAGTGAATGTTTCTGGTTCAGTTCGCGCACCATATCGATAAATACACCGACACGGGGTGCACCGCACATATATGTGACATACATATCCACCGGAGCTCCTCCGGGCATCATATCTTCTTCCAGTAAAATCACCTTGGCTCCCTCTCTGGCAGCGGCAACGGCAGCAGGTATACCTGCCGGTCCGGCACCCACTACGATTACATCGCAATGCAATTCGGGCAATTTAAACAGGGATTTATCTTGGGGATTCATCGCTTCATTCGCGGCAAACATGGAGACTCCGGGCAAAGCTGCACCAGCAGCGCCTATTCCCATGTTCTTCAAAAACTGTCTTCTATTCATTGTCATAGTCGTACGCTTATTTCTTTTTTAAACCATCGAAAAGCCCCATTGAGGCAAGTCGGTCTTGTAGTTGTTTGATATCTATGGAACGAAGTCCGGTTTGATTCAAGGCGGACATAGCTGCTGCCGTACCTGCTGCCATTCCGATGTTGGAACAGATAGGCTGCACTCTAAGAGAACTGTGAGCTATGCGTGTCGCACTGATAATACGTCCGGCAGTGAGCAACCCCTCGGTCTTGGTTGGCAGAATACTGCGATAGGGGATGCCATAAGGGCCGATATGTTTCATCTCTTCGGGAATTTTCATTCCCCATACATCGAACGAATAGTGTGCGTGGGCTATCACGTCATCATGCATCGTTCCGGCAATGAGATCGTTGGCTGTAAGCACGTACTCGCCTTTGATGCGGCGCACTTCGCGCACGCCCAGCTTTGGAGCCAGATGTACTGCGTATCCGGCTTCGTGCCAGATTTCGAGGTTTTCCTGCAGGCGTTCCAATGCTTCCTGCTGGGCTTGTGCCAGCAACAGAGGTTCACGGGTATCCTTGCAATATACAGTCCGTCCCCAGTGCAGATAGATGCCGGCGTCTCTCCGGATCATATCCTCCTTATCGTCGGCTTTCACCCAACGATTCAGGTTATCTTCCACAGCACTGCTGCCTTTCAGTTTATCAATAGGTAGTATGGCATTGCGCTTGATTCTTTCACTAATCAGCATCCAGGTACAAGGCTGCACCTTACCATCGGCCACTTCGATGCCTACGGGCTCGTTGTAATCGCTCTTGGCTTCGCTGCCAAACATATATTCGCATCCTGCCATATCGGCAATCAGTCCGTTGCCGGTGGCATCTATGGTAACTGCCGCATCAATATCCTGATAATCGCCATTACGCATGATGCGCACTCCGGTCACTTGGTTTCTATTGCCGGAGGTCTTGAGCTTTACTCCTACAACGGGTGCTGCGCACATCAGCGTGATGTTTTCTTCTTTTTCGAGAAGCTGATAAATCACTTCCGCATAAGAACCGGGCATCCACCAGTGATTCTTTCCGTCACTGCCTGTTTTTCCAAACGTCTCACAAGTACGCCCGCCAATGGTGTGTTTTGCATTCAATACCTGAATCATCTCCTGAAACACTCCCACCCTGGGACCACCGCATATAAAGGGAACATACATATCGACCGGGGCTCCTCCAGGCATATTATCCTCTTCCAGCAATATTACTTTAGCTCCCTGACGGGCTGCCGCAATGGCGGCAGGTACTCCACCGGGACCGGCTCCGACTACCACCACATCACATTTCAATGTTGGATACTTGGGCTTGGCCTTCTCTACCTTCTCATTGCCCATAGCGGCTACAAATGACGAAGGCAGGACACTCAATGCTGCAATAGCAGACACTTTAGTAATGAAATCTCGTCTGTTAATTTCCATATATGTGTATACTTTAATGTTTTTCAATTAGAATTTATGGCAGAATCTCTATTGACGTGTTTGATTCTTAACCGCCAAAGCAACTCATCTACCGGCACTACCTGTACCTTTTTGTCCAGCAACTGCTTACACCAGTACACGGGAGTCACTCCTCTTGGCGAACGGCTGTTCTGCGGCGCACTGACAATACTGTCTTTCGACTCTTTCTCAAAGCGCGACCAGGCATGAACAATGGTCCACGCTATCTCTCCCTCGGGAATTTTATTCGTCGCATCTTCATTAATTACTGCTGCAATCTGCGAGGGAGTACCGGACTTTTCTTTTTCCTGGTTAGCCCATATCTGTCCGCGTGCGGAAATCACCGGAATATCGTTCCCTTTCCGGTCTTTCACCCAAAACACTTTACCGTATCCGCCATTATAGGGAGAATACTGCACGGCAAGCATTCCGGCTATTCCCTCCAATTCTTCGGCAAAGACACGATATGCATCCAGGGCTTCTTTCGAATCTATCTTATGGCAAATGAAACCAAATGCTTTGATACCCATCTTTTGCATGTGTACATTCACGATACGGGCAAAACTCCGCAACAGTCCCTCTCTGTCGGCGCGCTTTGAAGCAAAAAGGTCGGGGTAATAGTATCCGCCACCATATTCGGCAAGCGATACGTTTCGTGGCTGACTGTTCATCAGTACATTAAGCACATCGGGAGCAGCCATTGACAGGTTGACCATACACGTGGTGAATGACATAGGAATCTTGCCATTATGTTCGTTGCTCCAAAAGTCAGGATTATTGATAAAACTACCCAATGTCCACTGCATATTATCTCCGTCGCTCATCACAAAGGAATGATAAATTGCATCAGATTCCCAATTTATCCGGGCCGGATTAACAGTTTTAATCTTTTTTATTTTTTCATTGCCGGTGATGGAGAGCATGGGCAGATTCATGCACCAGTCGGAAGCTGTATTAATTAATCCCCAGTAGGAACAGGGGGCGATGTGCTGAAATTCCGGCCCGCTATTCCAGCCTATCACCGGTGACAAGGGGCGTACCCACTCCAGTATAGTATCCAGCAATTCGTCCACGCCGTAATAAACCATTCCCTTATGGGCAATGGCATAATCACGATTGTTGGCTATTGACGGATTGGTCAGGACAATGAAGTTATTGTTCATCCGGGATTTGTGTTCATCAAACCAGGACCGGGTCAAATTCTCCTTGCTGGCGTCATACAATTTCTTCAAGCCGGACGCTTTTGCCTGTTCTTCCAGCGTTATATCTACCAGAATTCCTTTCAAGATGCCGGCCTGTGCGGTTGCCAGACTGATGGAGTTGTCTTTCCGATTATAATCATATAGGATGTAACCTTTTATATAGCCTTGCTTTTGAAAGCGTTTCACGACTTCCCAGGTATTCAGGGCACCCCGTTCCTTTACTTTGAGGCGTTTCAGCCAGGCTTTATAATACAGCTGATAATCCGGTGTACGATTCTCAACCCAAAGTCCCTCGTTGCCGATACCCTCGTTTACAGCTTGGGCAGCAAGTCCGCATAAGGATTGGGCAACATTCATCTCACGGATATCACCGGGTCGGGACAGTGTACATTTCAAGATGTAACCGGGCCTTTTCTGAACAGGCCACCAGTTATCCAGTGAAGAGGAAGCCACTACCGGTGAGATGGTTCCTCCCAGCAGCATTCCTATTAAGAAGAGTGTTTTAATTAGATTTTTCTTTTTCATCGTGGCATTAGTTTATATAGACAAAGATATCCGGGAGCCTATAATATATGGGTTAATTTATAGGTTACCTCCCACTTTTATTTTATTAATCCTACCCGAAAAGGGCTTTTTTCGTGCAAATGTGTTCATCTGCCAACGAACGGTATCGAAGTTCCGTTCATAGATGAATTTGCAGGAAATGTTCCACTTCATCCATCAGTTTAGGAAACATATCTGTAATTCCGGGATGATTGAATGCATGGGAATAATAGGGATAAAGGTGAAGTTCGACTTCAAGGCCCTGTTTAGCAAGCCAAGAAGCAAAGTTAGTGCTTTGCAGATATCCCACAAGAAAATCGCCTAACCCATATCCGAGAAAAACAGCCGGGCTTGAAACCGGAATCATGGACGCGGGTGATATTTCACGTTTGAACTCGGCGGTGTTGGGTGCGAAATAGGGTTTATCGTCACCACCAAACATATTGTAATCGTATACGCCGGCAAAACCGACCAACACTTTAGTCCCAGGATCGTGCAATGCGGATACGGCCGACAGGTGCGCGCCCGAACTGCCTCCCACATATCCGTAGCGGGTAGTATCTATCCGACACTCGGCGGCACGCCGAAAGACATATTGCCGGGCGTAGTTGATATCATCAAAAGCGCGTGCGATGGTGGCACCCGGATGAGTGGACAACGAATGTCCCACCCGCACTCCTGCTATCCCAAGAGAAGCCAGATATTTAGAAATGACTTCCACCCGTTCGGGCGTGCCAGAAGTCCATCCGCCACCGAAGATATGAAAAAGTACCGGGAAGCCGGAACCTGAAGCAGGGAGGTCGATATACATTTCCAGATCGTATCCCTCGTGTGAACGGTAGACGAAATGTTTAGTCCGTACCTTTTGCTCGTCAATCTCGAACTTATGGTCGTAAATTGTCTTGCTCCAAGGCACAAAGGCATCTGCGGGAAATTGACCGGAATACAGTTTGGCCAATTGTTTCCGGGGATAGACATCTATCTGGCCTCCTACCTGATAGAGGCGATTGCCATAGCGGTTGTAGCCAATGTGTTTCCCTACCGGTTTTTCCTGCGCCCGGAGCGGAGGCCATACAGCCAACGACAGGACACACGCCAAAAACAGCATGAACGGACGCCAAAGGGAACGGCGGAAAGCAATGTCAGAAGAAATATGCATCATGTTCTAATTAGTATTATATAGATTCATCAATTCGATGACACAAAAATAGGGTCGAAGCAAAAAAAAGGGGGTTAATTTTCGGATTAGTGCGCTTTTTATTTCATTAATCACTCCATAAAAAGATAGATGTCAGGCAAGCACCCAAGAGAATTAAACTGAATTATTAGGAATACATGAGGGAAATTTCTAACTTTGCATTGAAACGCATTTCTAAAACGTCGTTTGATTATGCAGAGAACATACCAGTTTTTTATATTCATTGCCATATTTGCTCTTTCTTTTCAACCGCTAAAAGGGGCAGGACTGCTCTTTTCAAGAGAGACTCCCCAGACTTATTTAGATTTATTCAGTGGGAACGATATTTCATTCACCAATTCTGTAACGATCTCTTTCGATTTATCCATCCATAGCCATGAGAGTTTCGGACAGATATGGGTGTATGAGGATAAGGCCGCACCATATAGTTTTGCTTATATCGGTCGCGATAAAAGCAGTTCATCGTTCGTCATCAACAGCCTTTCGGATAAAAAGCAATTTCTCGAAATCCCCGTCTCGCCCCAAGCTATCGGTGCACGCAAATGGCTGCATGTAGAAACGCGGCTGGACTTTCAGCACCAGAAAGCGGAAGTGACTATCGACGGGCAGAAATATTCGCTCGATGGTATTACTATTCCGAATCCGTCTAAGGCGAATATTATCTTCGGTGCCAATATCAAGGCGATTCCGGAAGTGCCTGTCATGGTGATTAAAAATATCATGGTGCGGGATGAGGCTTCTCATTCTTTCCTGTTCCCACTCACGGAGTCGGATGGAAAGCTGGTGCATGAGGCAGGTAACAAGTTGCACGGAACAGTGGTCAATCCCACGTGGCAGATTAACAAACAGTTCTTCTGGCAGGAAATAGGTACGTTCACCAGTTCGGCGGCTGCCGGAATAGCGTTTGACGAACCGGACCGGCAGATATTAGTTGTAGGTGATAATAATATAAGTAAGTTCGACATCAACACGCTGAAACTGACCGAATACCTCAAAGAAACGGTGGGCACGCAAACGGGATATTCGGGCGAGGCTATTTATAACCCGGATAAGCAGGAGACTTATTTCTATAACTTAGCGGATATTGGCGGACAAACGGGTCCTTTCTTCTCCACTATTTCGGATAAGGATCTGCCCACCCGTATCGTTTCTCCTCAATTCTCCAATCCGTTGCACCATCATGCTTACTTTTTCGATCAGGCAAGTCAATCGCTCTATATTTTCGGCGGGTATGGCAACTATCAGTATTCAAACCTGACTTATCAGTATGACTTCGACCATGGAGCATGGAAAGAGATACAATTTACGGGCGATGTCATTTATCCCCGTATGCACACCGTAGCAGGTAAAGGTCCTGTGGAGGGAAGCTTTTTTGTATTCGGAGGAGTGGGCAACGAGACGGGCAAACAGGAGCTTGGCAAGGATTTCTTCTGTGACCTGTATCTGTTTGATACTTCCAAGCATATCGTCAAAAAGTTGTGGAGCAGAG
>OGXS01001773.1_pt1 | contig 12967 bp, 10 predicted proteins | sample 1576371 | NCBI WGS metagenome assembly OGXS01 (sample SAMEA3541475, study PRJEB24748) | human gut metagenome | biome: human gut; feature: human-associated habitat; material: faeces | place: China | collected 2012
TCTGCCCATTTGAATGCAAAAGCATTTCTGGGAAATTTCGCCGTTCTTCCAAGGGAATCTCCGTATGCAATATCATCATAAAGAGCAACCAGTCCGTCCGACGGAAAATCATTCTCAGTGATCGCAGTTGAAAAATATTCCATGGCTTCATCCAGCGTTGAAGCTGTGACTGTCCTGTATTCCACTACATCAAATCCCTGTTCTTTCAGCCATTCAAACTGCCGGGCTCTTGAATTATGGAAATCAACCCCGTCGGCGCTTACCAGCGTAAATGCGTAGAAACGCACATTCCTGCGGGCTGTGATCTCATTGTTTAACTGGCGGACAGAACCGCTGCATGAGTTTCTCGGATTCTTGTATTTCGCATCAACGTCTTCTATGGATTCATTGATCCGTTCAAAGTCTGAATAGGTAATGATCGCTTCCCCGCGTAACACCAGTCTTCCCTGATACGGGATTTTAAGAGGAACGTTCTTAAATACTCTGGCATTATTGGTGACAACCTCTCCTGTCACACCGTTTCCACGTGTAACTGCTTTGGCAAGTCCTCCATTCTCGTAGGTAAGAACGATCGTCAGTCCGTCCAGCTTCCATGACAGAAGCGTTTTGTGTTCCCCGATAAATTCCCTCAGAACTTCTCTGTCCTTAGTCTTGTCCAGAGACAGCATGGGGGATTCGTGTTCTTCTTTTGGAAGCTGGTCAACTGCCTCGTACCCTACGCTTATGGTTGGGCTGTTTGCCAGAACAGTGCCTGTCTCTTTCTCCAGAGCCTGAAGCTCGTCGTACATCTGATCGTACTCTCTGTTGCTTATGATCTCTGTATCCTGCTGGTAATACGCCTTTGCTGCCCTGTCCAGCTTTTGCACCAGCTCTTTCATTCGCATGATCGCTGCTGTTTCCATTCTGTTCTCCTGTTCTGATCACTGTTTCACTTGTGGAAGATTCCAGTAAATGGTTCAGTTCTTCCCATTCCTGTGCTGTGATCTCTCTGTATTCGCCTTCTCTGATCCCGTCCAGAGTCAGATTCATGATCCTGATCCTTTTCAGCTTCTGTACCTCATATCCCAGATACCGGCACATTCTGCGGATCTGCCGGTTCAGTCCCTGTGTCAGAATGATCCGAAAGCTGCATTCTCCTGTCTGCACCACTCTGCATGGTCTGGTCACTGTATCAAGAACAGGGACTCCCTTGCTCATCCTTCGGACAAATTCCCTGTCCACCGGCTTATTCACTGTCACAAAATATTCTTTCTCATGATAGTTTCCGGCGCGCATGATCTTATTGACCAGATCTCCTTCATTTGTCAGAAGGAGAAGGCCCTGTGATTCTTTATCCAGTCTGCCCACAGGATAAACACGCAGAGGATAATCCAGATAATCTGTTACCGTTGTCTCATCAAACTGCTGCTTTGTACTGCACACGATCCCTCTGGGTTTGTTAAAAAGAAGCAGTACTTTTTTTTCATTTTTATGGACAGGTATATTGTCTGCACAGACCTCATCTTCCAGGCTGACTTTCTGACCGCTTTCTGCTTTTTTTCCGTTTACCGTAATCCTTCCCTCTTCGATCATCCGGTCGGCTTCCCGTCTGGAGCATATGCCTGCCTCGCTTAAATATTTGTTTATTCTGATTTTTTCGTCCATTGTTCTATTATATAATTTTTTGTACATCTTATCAACGGTGAAATTTTTCTGGAATTTTTTTCAAAAGGGCAGGAATGGGGAATCGCCTTGTATTTTGTCAGATTTTATTGTATGATATCGAATGACAGGATATCTTTTTTGTCACTGATTTTATCAAAAAGGAGGCTTTCATGTCAGATAATTTACCACGTACAAACCGGTGGCTGATCGCACTTTCTGTTATTCTGTGTCTGATACTTGGAGGAATTTTCACCCGTTCTTCCGCTGTGACTTCACAGGCAGATGCCATCAGCGATGCCGGAGCTTTCGTGTCAGAAGATCAGGATTCTGCGGAGTTTACTTCTGAGGAAACATTGACTGATAGCAATGATAATTTTACGGATTCTTCTTCCGGGAAACTGTTTGGACGCACTTCTTCAGATTCATCTGAGACTTCTCCGGGCGGTCCTGCATTAAGCACTGATATCTCGCCTGAGGCATCAGAGGGCAGCTGGGCTTCCAGCGGAAGTAACTGGATGTTTCTGGTGGATGATAAACCATACACAGGATGGTTCACAGATACAGACGGGAAACAGTACTATATGGATGAGACCGGTATTATGCAGACAGGCTGGACAGATATCGGAAAGAAGCGGTATTATTTTGATATGGATGGCATTCTGCAGACAGGGACTGTAATAATAGATAAGAAAACTTATGAACTGGATACAGATGGTTCTCTGAAAGATTATACACCAAAGAAAAAATCCTCGAAGAAGAAATCTTCAGGTAAGTCAGACACCTCTGACAAGTCCGGTACATCTACGGCAAAGAAGTCGGTCGCCCTTACTTTTGATGATGGTCCCAGTTCTTTTACAGACCGTCTTCTGGACTGTCTGGAAGAAAATAATGCAAAGGCAACTTTCTTTATGGTGGGTACTGAGATTGCCAGTTTTCCGGACGAAGTAAAACGCATGAAGAAACTGGGCTGTGAACTTGGAAACCACACTTATGACCATAAGGATCTGGCGACTCTTTCTTCGGATGAGATCAGTTCAGAAATTGCAAGAGTGGATGAACAGCTTGTAAATCTTACAGGTGAGGGAGCTTCGGTGGTCCGCCCGCCATATGGATCTGTTAATGATACTGTAAAATCAACTGTGGGAACCCCGATGATTCTGTGGTCCATTGACACCCTGGACTGGAAAACGCAGGATGTGGAATCTACGGTTGAGGAAGTCATGAATAACGTAAAAGATGGTTCCATTATTCTGATGCATGACATTTTCAGCACCTCTGTAGATGCAGCCGAGATCCTGATCCCGCAGCTTATCGAAGAAGGCTATCAGCTTGTAACAGTGCACGAACTGGCTTCCCTGCATCAGACAGAATTATCGACAGGAGTTACATACGGTGAATTTAATCGAATCAAGTAAGTCCCTTGCGGAAGTTGCGAAAAGTAATAAGAACAGCAAAATCTCCAGCAGAAGCTGACAAGAACAATGTCAGAAAAACGGAACGTAAAAAATACAGGCAGTTACCACAAGGATAACCGCCTGTATTTTTTACGTTCCATATTCAATTTTATTCAAGTAAATCTCCTCTGATGTATCCGGTCTGACCGTCGTAGTCGATCTGAACCCATTCACCATCAGTACCTGTCTTCTGAACCTGATCACCTGCTGAGATCACGCCAAGGATATCAGCATCTGTGCTGGCTTCTGCGCGTACATTACATTCCTCCGAAGCAGTAAGCATCGTGCCATCTTCTGCCTCTGTTGACACACCTGCTTCCTCCCCAAGACCATTCAGGAATTCTTCAAGAGACGGATCAGATTGCTGTGCCTGATCCAGTTCATTCTGCACCTTCTTTATAAGAGCTGAAACATCACTGTCTGATAACTGTTTTTCCATATATGCGGAAATCTCAGAATCCTGTAAAGCTCCGTTATTGATCACCCAGTTTCCTTCGCTGTTCTTATATACATAGAACTGAGTCAGTGCAGGGGCCTTGGTCTCAACGCCCTGACAGATATACGAGAAACAGGCGTAAACCACGTAAGAATCATCTGTCATACCTTTCTTCGTGTACACATCGCCTACTTCATACCCTTCGATATAATCTTTCAAATTTGTGACTTTTGACTCATCAGACGGTGTGAAATCATCTTCCAGAGTCTTCAGCGTTGCAATATCTTTTTCCCCCAGAGCCTGATAATAGCTCGTGATCAATGCAGTAACGTCTGCATCTGCTGTTTCCATGGGATTGGCGTCTTCTTTCTTCTCGTCAGACTCCCCTTCACTTATCGGAGAAGAAGGAACATTTCCCTGGTCTTCGGATGTGGTTTTCTGTTCATCTCCGGAATTCCCCTTATTACTTCCGGAACAGGCTCGAATGCCGCAAAACAGGACAACCACAATTATCAGAATAGCTCCACCCAGCATAAAATACCGGAGATTATCTGATAACCATTCTCTAAAATCATCCAAGTTCTTGTCCTCCTTATGAGTTACCGTTTGCTCCGTTCACTGCCGCCATACGATTTCTGACAGTTCCCGATTCTGATAACTCCTGTGATACAACGCACCGGAACTGTACATACGTCCCAGGCAGCACGCCTGAAGGGAATCGAACCCCCGCACATGGTACCGGAAACCACTGCTCTATCCACTGAGCTACAGGCGCGTATCTTGAAAATCTGATTTTCAAAGGATTTATATAATTTATTTAATACAAGGTCTATATTATCATAATTACCGAAAAAAGTAAAGTTTTTTATTTTGTTACAAAAGATGCATTATTTTGTTACAAGTCAAAAATTATGGGCAGTCATGCATTGTGCTGACTGCCCGGTTTTATTTACATTTTCAGATCGTCGAATTTTAATCGGATGATCACCAGGGTGATCGCCATAAGAATGATTCCTGCCGGAAGTGCGATCCATGCTGTCTGTACAAATCCTGCGATAATATAAGTCAGGAAAGATACTGCTGCTGCAACCATTGCATAGGGAAGCTGTGTGCTGACATGATTTACATGTTCACACTGTGCACCTGCTGATGCCATGATGGTTGTATCGGAAATCGGTGAACAGTGATCTCCACATACAGCACCTGCCATACATGCAGAAATAGAGATGATCATCAGTTCATGATTTGTTCCTGAGAATACATTAACAACAATCGGGATCAGGATACCAAAGGTTCCCCATGAAGTACCTGTCGCAAATGCGATAACAGCCCCGATCACAAAGATAATTGCAGGAAGGAAATTCATCAGCCCGCCTGCAGAGCTTTTAACAATTGCAGATACAAATACAGATGCACCAAGGCTGTCTGTCATGGCCTTCAATGTCCAGGCAAAAGTAAGGATCAGGATTGCAGGTACCATTGCCTTGAATCCGTCCGGAATACACGCCATACAGTCTCTGAAATTCATAACACGACGTATCAGATATAAAACAATCGTGATAACCAGTCCGAAGAAGCTTCCAAGCACCAGTCCCACAGATGCATCACTCTGTGAAAATGCAGTTACAAAATCAGTTCCGCTAAAGAAACCACCTGTATAGATCATACCGATTACGCAGCATATTACAAGGCTTACAATCGGGATCAGAAGATCGATCACCTTGCCACGCGGATTACTTTTCTCATCTTCAGCCGCGTTTGCATAAGGACGTGCAGGTGTTGTGTAGATATCACCTTTTAAAGCATTTGTCTCATGAACTCCCATTGTTCCGAATTCTACTTTCATAAGAACCATTGCCACCATCATGAAGATCGTAAGCAGTGCGTAGAAGTTATAGGGAATTGCATGTACAAACAGGGTAATTCCATCCTCTCCTTCTACAAATCCGCTGACTGCCGCAGCCCATGAAGAAATCGGTGCAATGATACATACCGGTGCTGCTGTGGCATCGATCAGGTACGCCAGCTTTGCGCGGGACACATTGTGCTTATCTGTCACAGGACGCATAACGCTTCCTACTGTCAGACAGTTAAAATAATCGTCAATAAAGATCAGTATACCAAGAATGATGGTTGAGAGTTCCGCACCAACTCTGCTTTTAATCCTCTTACCGGCCCAGCGTCCGAATGCTGCGGAACCGCCTGCCCTGTTCATCAGGCATACCATGGTTCCCAGAATAACAAGGAAGATCAGGATACCCATATTATAAGAATCTGACAGAACGCTGATCATTCCGCCTTCAAAAATATGAAGGATTGTTCCTTCGAAATTAAAATTAGAGTAGAACAGTGCACCAACCAGTATTCCTACAAACAGTGAACTGTATACTTCTTTGGTGATCAGTGCCAGTGCAATGGCAACAAGCGGCGGAACCAACGACCAGAATGTGCCGTAAAATTTCGCAGATGCAGCCACCTCTTCCTCTGCTGCAAGTACAGTCAGCGGACTTGCCAGTATCAGCAGCATCAGTGCTGAAAGGCAGAGTGAAAGTCTTTTTATGTTACTTTTCATTTCTTTTCTCCTTCTCTTGTAAGATATATGATATTTCGATCATAGCACGCTTCTTAATTAATGCATTTGAAACAGCTTGGCAGAATTTCACGCTCTGATGAGCCGGATCAATATGCATTATTTACGAGGCTTGCTATAATCAAATCTGTAAATGTAGCAGGATTCCGTCTGTGCGATCAGTTCACAACCACACTCTGTCAGAAAATCATGGTCAACCAGCCCGATCTGTGTTACTACGAAATCTGTCTTTGATTTCTTCAACGCAGCCTGAAACCCTTCTTTATCTTCATAGATATGATAATCGATCACATCTAGCAATGCTTTCTGTCTTTTATAGAAACTGCTGTTCTCATCATAGTTTCCCGCCACTGTACTGCCTGATCTGTAGATACTTGCATTTCTGCTTATTACAGTGGCGATCCCCGCATCATACTGTCGCACAATGCTGTTAAGACTGCCGTCAAAAACAACCCTTGGAAAATCATTCTCCTGGTTCTGGTGGATCACGTCGCAGACTGCACGCAGATCATTGGGCACCTTATAAATATTCTCTGCCATTGCAAAATTGGTCACTACCCCGTCCAGCGGATTTCCCAGGATCACAAAACCTGTCAGCACAGCTGCAGCCATAAGAACTTTTATCCAGGTCTTTCTAAAAGCGGTCACAAGTCTGACTCCATAGTAGGCAACCGCCGGGATCACAGGAAGAATCCAGATAAACCGGTAATATTCATTCTCAAACTTCACCTTTGCGATAAGATATTTTACAACCAGCGGATTATATACTGTCAGCAGCAGAAATACTGTATAGCCGACAAATATCCCGGACTTTCTTTTTCTCCCCAGGACCAGTGTGCAGATCAGTCCTACAGCAAACAGAAGAGGATACCAGCAGGAACCCCAGTACAGCCTCATACATGCATCAACAAAGCGCAGTCCCAGTTCCTGAATTGTTACACCTGCCATTTTTTTCTCCTTTCTGTATTATGATGCAGCCAGCGTCAGCAGACCGATTCTGCATGCAAAAAATACAGCTGCATATAATGCCGATGGAAGCATACACACTGCACAATATACCAGCCCCGAAAATCTCTTATTCATAACTGCCGCCGGAGCCATTCCCGCTGCGATCACGATAGGAAAGATGATAGCAGAACCGGAAAATGTCAGCGCACTGACCGCTGTGACAAACAATATGATCCAGACATTCCTGCTGTTTTTCTCCTGCAGATACCAGACGGCACACATGAGAACTGAAGGGATGGCAATGTTGGCAAGGATAGCTTTTCCCTCGTAGCTTCTGGTAAAGAAAAAAGTTCCGGAGGAATAAATCGTACCGCAAAACAGCTGTAAAACACAGACAAAGACAAGCATCAGATCTGCTTTCTTCCTGTTTCCGTCAAACAGTCTCTTACCGATCTGATAAATGATCAGATTGGCAGTCACTACATTCATACATGACATTACCTGCTTTGCCTGCACAATGGGATGGATTCCCAGAAGTCTGCACCACACTGCATTATGCATCGGATATGCGGAAAAAACATATCTGGCCTGAAATGCCTTCTGGATCGCTCCGTTAAAGGGATTATATCTGCCAAGAGTATCTGTGTATACAGAAGTACTCACTGTACCTACATAATACGCCGCATCTACTGTTGTATCCTCGTAAAAGATCACAATCAGACACTGCAGCAATACTACGGCACCTGCAAGGATAATCATCACAGAGTGATTTTTCCATATTTCAGAAATGCTTCCAAAAATTCCACTGCATGTTTCCGTTTGTCCGGCACGTATTCTCCGTTGTTTTTTTATTGTGCAGATCACAGCTGCGCAGATAACCAGAGCCATGATTCCTGCCCATATATAAGCCGCAGCTGTCAGGGATACCCATTTCAGTGTCATCGGTACGATCACCAGTTCAAACACTGCAAAGTAAACCAGATATCCCAGTATGAAAGTCAGGGAACAATCCCCTTTTACTTTCAATATCCGGACCAGAACAATGCCTGCTGCATAAAAAACTATAAATTCCAGGGCAAAACCTGCACAGGCAAGGCATAATTCTCTCATTCTTCCACCTTTGTCCCTGACCGGATGGATTCGCGGTTTTTCAAAATCTCCATGGCAATCTTCTCAGGAGTCATCGGAAGCTCTGTCAGACGCACACCTGTTGCATTATAAATTGCCTCAGCCAGTGCCGGACATGGAGTATCAATTACAAGCTCACCAATGGATTTGGCACCAAAAGGACCGCTCTTTTCGTAACTGCACTCGAAATCCACGCGGATATTTCCGATATCCTGTCTGGTTGGGATCTTATACTGCATAAAAGAGTTGTTGCGGATCTTACCTTTATCTGTATATTGTACATCTTCCCAGAGAGCCATGCCAATTCCCTGTGCAATACCGCCCTCCGTCTGTACACGTGCAAGATTCGGATTGATCGGTGTACCGCAGTCAACAACCGCCACATAATCCAGAACATCCACACTGCCTGTCTCTGTATCCACCTCTACTTCTGCCATACCTACCATAAACGGTGGCGGCGAGATCGGTGAAGAATGCTGTTTCACAACCTGAAGCTCGATATTGTTAAAGAAAGTGCTCTTTAATGCGATATCTTCCAATGAAACTTTCTTCTGGGCATTTTCAGAACTGATGGCATCCATATCAACACTATAGCCCTCTTCTGCATCTGTCATATGACCTGCTGCATTTCCGTCTGCCCCATCGCTTATCTCAAGTGTCTCATCATAGAATACACAGGATCCGTCAAAATCAACTTTTCCCTCATCTACTTCCATCATCTCTGCGCCAAGCTTACAGATTTTTTTCTTCAGCTCCTCACAGGCCTTCATAACCGCTACACCGGTGGTATAGGTTGTAGCGGAAGCATAGGAGCCGGAATCATAAGGAGAAATATCCGTATCCACACTGAATACTACTATGTTATCCATAGGCGTATTCAGACAGTCAGCCGCAATCTGCGCCATAACGGTATCACAGCCTGTTCCCATATCCGTACATCCAAGTGCCAGTGTATAAGAACCATCTTCATTCAGCTTAATATCTGCGCCGCCTACGTCAACTCCTGCAATAGAGGATCCCTGCATAGCCATGGCAACACCGACTCCGCGGACCTTGCCATTTCCCATATCCCTGCATGGATATTTGGAATCCCAGTCCATCATCTCTTTGGCGCGCGCCATACAGCGGTCCATGGAACAGCTCTGTGCATAAGGAACATCCGGATATCCCGGAAGAGGACCGCCCTCTACAGGCATATTCATTTCTTTTACCTTAACAGGATCCATTCCCATCTTATGTGCCAGCTCATTTACTACAGATTCCACTGCAAAAATACCCTGGGTTGCACCATAACCACGATAGGCACCTGCAGCCTGCACATTTGTATAGACAACATCAAAAGCAAACCTGTAGGCCTCTGTATGTCTGTAAAGAGCGATTGATTTATGACCGCTGAGTCCTACTGTTGTAGAACTGTGTTCTCCGTATGCCCCAGTGTTGGACAAAGTATAAAGATCAATTGCCTTGATGATACCATTTTCATCTGCACCTGCACGCACGGTAATTTCCATTTCATGGCGTGGTGAGGAGCAGATCATAGATTCATACCTGGAAAAGATCATCTTGGACGGACGACCGGTCTTCCATGTAACAATTGCCGGATAAATTTCACTGACGGAAGTCTGTTTTGCTCCAAATCCTCCACCAATTCGTGGTTTGATAACACGCACTTTGGAGGCCGGAATATCCAGTGCTCTTCCAACAATTCGTCTTACGTGGAAAGGAATCTGCGTAGAAGAAAGTACGATCAGTCTTCCAAAATGATCCATATAACAGGCTGTACGGAAGGTTTCCATCATAGTCTGCTGGTTCGCTCTGGTATGATAAGTATGTTCTACTGTGTATTTGCATTCGCCGAGCACCTTGTCCACATCTCCATGCTCTTCCAGTGCAGTTGCACACAGATTTCTCTTATGGTCTCCACCAAGCGGAATCTTTAGTTTCCAGTCTTCTTCCGGATGTACAAGAATCGGATTATCTTTTGCTTTATGCATATCCAATACTGGTGCTTCCACTCGATATTGTACCTTAATTCTTTTTAATGCTTTGTCTACTGCTACAATTGCAACCGCATCTCCGATAAATCGAACATGACGATCCAGAATCAGGCGATCATCCGGGCTCATTTCCGGTGCAGTTTGTCCTGCCAGAGTAAAACGCTTCTGTGGAACATCTTTATAAGTAAGAACACATGCGATACCTGCAACTTTTTCTGCATTTCCGGTCTTGATCTCTTCTACCCATGCATTTGCATGCGGACTTCTTAATATCTTAACGATCAGGCAGTCCTTTGGTGCCAGGTCGTCTGTGTAGACTGGCTTTCCGGTCACCAGAGCCATGGCATCCTTTTTCTGCAAAGACTTATTTACATAGCTCATGCCTGCACCTCCTTCTCCTGGATATTTCCGTTCTTCTTATATTCCAGATATTTCAGGATACTTCTGGTCTGTCCAACAAAACCGGAGCAGCGGCAAAGATTGCCTGCCAGATATTCCTTAATCTCTTCTTCGGTTGGATCTTCCAGTTCTTTTGTCATCGCAAGTACATTCATGATAAATCCCGGATTACAGAATCCGCACTGCTCTGCGCCTTCATTGGCAAGAAAAGTTCCAAATTCTTCAGCTTCTGCCTGAAATCCCTCCATGGTGGTGACCTTTTTGCCGTCAATACGGGCGGCAAGGACATCCACGGCAAGCATTGTTTTTTCATTGTCCCAAACGGGGCATAGACCGCAGTTTGCAGTTTCACAGCCTCTTTTTACACTGTAGCAGCCAAGGCTTCGAAGAAACTCCAGAAGCATGGTGTCAGGACTGATTTCCGCTTCCTTTTTGGCTCCATTCAGCCAGAAATTAATTTTCATCTGTCATACCTCCCACTGCTTCTAATGCTCTTCTTGTGAGAACCTTCACAAGAAGGGTTCTGTACTTAGCGCTGCCTCGCATGTTTCCAAAGGTAGGAACCTTCCGGGCTGCATAGTCTGCAAATTTCTGAACCGCTGTCTTCTTCTCTTCCGAAGATATGGTTTCCATGCCTGCAAGGAGACCTTCTTCGTCTTCCAGAAGAAATGCCTTCGCCGGACGGGCACCGTAAACCGCTCTCACGCCATTCTCAGACAGCCTGATACAGCATGCCAGTACCGGGAAATCGGTCTTGGTATTACGCTGGCTTAAATAGGCAACCTTCAACGGAGTTTTCTTTATAATAATGCGTACCAGAATATCTCTGTCTTTTGGCATTTTCACAAAATCAGAAAGACAGACTCTGCCGCCTTTAAAAAGTTCTACCTCTGTATCAAGTGCCAGAAGCATGGTGAGTACATCGGAAAAGCCGAAGCGTCCCCAGATACTTCCGCCTACAGTGGCGCAGTTGCGGAACTGTACGCCTACAATGTGGCGCAGGCTTTCTCTTATGGCACCTTTCGTATATGTATGAAGTCCCTGATGGAGTTCCAGGTCCCGCAATGGGGTCATACAGCCGATCACAAATTCACTTTCTGTTTCTGTGATGGTATCCAGACCAAGCCCGGAAAGATCAATGGCTGTGGTCACATTTCTGCTGCCCATTTTCAGCCACACCATGCCGCCAAGCACACAGGCAGTCCGCTTCTGGTTCAGCTCATAAGCCTGTTCCAGAGATTCTGCTTTCACATAATTTTTTATTTTGAGCATGTTCAATTCCTTTCTCATATTGTATCACTGTTCATCGTTTTCCAAATACGCTTTTCCAGAGCGTGTTTGAAAAAGGCTTTCTGCAATCTGTACCTTCAGTGAACAGCAATCGTATTGCTATTTTTAGTATAACAAGAAAGGGTTCAAATTTCCAGCGAAATGACGTATTCAGAATATTTTTTTGTTTTGATTTTATGCAAATTATATAGATATTTTCATACAATTATGTTATAATGCGAAAAAGAACAGAAAATAGTTTTCATAAACTATTTTATAACAAAATTATTTACAAATCCACCACAAAAGGAGGCGCCGTTTATGAGTAACCGTGTTATAACAATCAATCGTATGTTTGGAAGTAACGGACGTATTATTGGAAAGGCTCTTGCGGAGGAACTGGGATTTAAGTTCTATGATAAGGAGCTGATCGAAATGGCCAGCAAGGAGAAGAATATTCCTTTCGATGAGTTTGCCAGAGTAGATGAGAAAAAAGCCAGCCAGTGGCTGTATCCGGTGGATTACGAGCTGCAGATGAATCCGGAGTACCATTTCGTTCCCATGAATGATGTGCTTTACGATCTGCAGAAGAAGATCATTTTGGAGGCAGCCGAAAAAGAGAATTGCGTGATTGTTGGACGCTGCGGCAATTATATCTTACAGGATAATAAGGATAAGCATCTGAGTCTGTTTATCTATGCTCCGTTTGAGGACCGTGTGAAGACGGTGATTGCACGTACCGGCCGGGAGGAAAAGAGTGTAAGGAAGCTGGTGAAACGTACGGATAAGGAACGCCGGGCTTATTATGAGTATTTTACGGATACTAACTGGCTGGATATGCTGCAGTATGATCTGTGTATTAACAGTAGCAGGGTGACGAAGGAAGAGATTGTGGAGATGGTGAAGAAGTTGATCTAAAGTGTATATTAAAGGCAGCCCCGTTTTTGGCGGGGCTGTGATTTTTTGCTATTTAGTTGATTAAAAGTTCTTCAATGCGGACGCATTTGGACAATGTGTATTACTCACTCGCCGGCGCAACGCTACAGCGAACTAATCGCTAACTGCGACTAATGCGTTCGGGAGAGCCCTCACGCATAAGTCT
>OGXS01001774.1_pt1 | contig 12966 bp, 11 predicted proteins | sample 1576371 | NCBI WGS metagenome assembly OGXS01 (sample SAMEA3541475, study PRJEB24748) | human gut metagenome | biome: human gut; feature: human-associated habitat; material: faeces | place: China | collected 2012
AAGCAGGAAATGGACGCGCGATGACGAATGCCTATTCGAATGCGCCAGTGCGTTATGCGGTAGATGAGGATATTTTCAACCGCGGTCTGTGTCTTCCGTCGGATATAAAGATGACGCAACAGCAGCAAAAGAGGGTCATTGATGCTGTCTGTGCCTGCTTTGATTGAGTGATCTACGTTGATGGTGGGTGTGACGGTGCGAGATTCGAAAAGGCCAGTAGCTGTTGTTTTGGCCAACAGTAGTTTGGGCTTGTATCGCTTTCGAGCAATGTTGATCAGTGAGTTGGTGGACGAGTACGACTTAGTTGCCAGTGTGCCGGATACTGAGTTTGTGGCAGAACTTAGTAAATTGGGGACTCAGATTTATCGGATAGATTTCGATAGACGCGGCCTAAATCCATTCAAAGACATTCGTCTGCTCTTTTCGTATGTCCACTTGTTGAGGCAGGCAGCTCCGGATTGTGTAATCACTTACACAATCAAACCAAACGTTTATGGTGGAATCGCATGTCGATTATGCGGAATTCGTTATTACTGCAATGTGACTGGATTGGGAAGCGCTTTTCAGAAGAGCGGGCTGCTTAAGAAATTGGCGACATTTTTATACAAAATCGGTCTCAAAGGGGCTTCAGCTGTTTTCTTTGAGAATGAAGCCAATATGACGGAGCTTATTGACTTGGGCGTTCTATCTGAGCCTAAAGCGGTCTTGCTGCCTGGGGCAGGCGTGGATTTGGAGGAGTTCCCATATTGCGATTATCCTGAAGAGAGCGACAGAATTCGGTTTCTGTTTATTGGCAGAATCATGAAAGAGAAAGGCATTGAAGAGCTCTTGCAGGCTGCTCAAGAGCTCTATAGGGAAGGATATCCGATCGAGCTGGATGTTGTTGGAAGTTTTGAAGAAGACTATTCTGTACTTTTTTCGCAATGCGAGGCTGAGGGTTGGCTTAATTATTATGGCTACCAGAGTGATGTCAGGCCGTTTATTCGGAGTTGCCAATGTTTTGTTCTGCCGTCGTGGCATGAGGGTATGGCCAACACAAACCTTGAATGCTCTGCTATGGGACGCCCTGTTATTACGAGCGATATTCCTGGCTGCAGGGAGGCGGTGCAGCCAGAATGCACCGGTTTTCTCTGTGATCCGCATTCGCCGGCAAGCCTAAAATCGACAATGAGGACCTTTCTCGAGCTCGATCATCGGAGCAAAACGATCATGGGGTGCGCGGCAAGAAAGCGCATGGAAGCATACTTTGACAAGCGCGAGGTTGTTTCTCGAACAGTTGCCGCTATTCATCGAGGATTGAGCGATGGTGATGAGCGTTGAAGAAGATAGTTTTTATTCTTGGCAGCATGGCACGCGGGGGAGCGGAAAAGGTTGTGTCCATTCTTGCAAATTCGTATGCATCTTGCGGATGGGCTGTCTCGGTTGTCTTGCTTTTGCGGAATGATGTGGGATATGCACTTGATCCGTCGATCGAAATAATCGATCTTTCTTGTGGCGCAAGATCTCGCCTCACTTCGCTTCCGATGTGGATTGCTGGGTTGCGAAAGGTGCTGAAATCGAAGAAACCCGATGCTGTCGTCTCGTTCGCAGCTCGAATCAACGTCATCGCTCTTGTTTCCTCTGTTGGCTTGGGATGTCCTGTGGTCGTATCGGAGAGAAACGATCCATCTCGTGACGGCCGAGGGATGACGACGCGCATTGCAACTGAGCTTTTGTATCCAATTGCGAAAAAGGTGGTGTTTCAGACACGACGAGCGAGGGCAGCTTTTAGCGATAGAGTCGGTAAGAATAGTGTTATCATTGCTAACCCAGTGAATGTTCAATGTTTGCGTAATGAAGCAAATATAAATAGAAAGATTGTTACTTTAGGTCGTTTGACCGCTCAGAAGAATCAGAAGATGCTTATCGATGCTTTTTCCCTAATCAGTAAACGTTTTCCAGACTATAGCTTATATATTTATGGCGAAGGGGAGCTCGAGGGAGCGCTGCGCCAGCAGATTAATGATCTGAGCCTTTCCGGAAGCGTTGAGCTGATGGGAAACGTCCCCGAAGTGCATAAGTGCATATCTGATGCGCAGATATTTGTGCTGCCCTCCGATTATGAAGGGATGTCAAATGCGCTATTGGAGGCTCTCGCTATGGGTTTTCCGTGCGTATCCACCAACTGTGCGGGATCTGACGAAATAATTGTAGATGGCTGGAATGGTCTTTTGGTTCCAGTTGGCGATACGGCGGAACTCGCTAATGCAATACTTAGGATCATTAGGTCGAAAGCGCTGGAGTCGGATTTGTCGAAGCATGCGCTGCGATCTTCCGAAGCTTTCGAATCCTCGGTTATCGTGTCCAAGTGGAAGGAGATAATCGAAGCTTAGGTGACACATCATCGGGCTTTTTCAGTTCATGTTCCTCGTAGTCTACATCTTGTGTGCGTTGTTGGCCATCGGATCCATGCATCGATTCAGGTGCATGGACGGTGTGGCGTCTATTGGTGGATTGCTTCTTTCGGCGCTGTTTGCGACTTTGCCCTCGTTTTACATGAGTTTTGCCGGCATCACCGACAACGATCGATATGTCAATTCGCTGCACCTGGATACAGTTTATTCAACTTACGTATCGGATCCTCTGGGCGTATTGGATCTTGGATTTGAGTTGCCTGGTTGGGAGCTTTTCAACGTTCTTTTTCTTAATTTGTCGGACAATGCCGACCTCTTTCTAGCTGTTATTGCTTTCTGTTGGTTCTTTTCCTCATTCTATCTGATAAATCGTTATATGAGGAATTGTTCAACGCTTGGAGCCTTATTACTCTATTGTACACTAGCTCCTCTTTATGCGTTCTCCCACTCTCGTCAGTACTTGGCTTGCGCTTTGTGCAATATAGCTATTGATATGTATTTGAGGGAGCGGAAGGTGCTCTTCCTGCTCCTCATGCTTCTAGCCTCGACTGTTCACGTTACCGCGATTATCCTGCTTCTATTCACTCCGCTATCAAAAATGATCGTTACAAAACGCCGCATGGTTCAGTGCGCCTTTGTGGCGGCTCTTGGTGTTGTTTGCTTTCCGCTGCTGTGGGCACTCGTCGGCGTCGTTGCCCCTGGTGTCGCGGCTTCCTATTCGTATGCTGTATCTGGTGCTGAAGGTGGATTTACGATCATTTTGAAGAGCGCTCCCTATATGTTCTGTGTTCTCTGCGGCATATTGTTATTGAACCGCGAGGAAATACAGAAGCTGGGGATCGATAATGCGTTTTGGGGTTTCGCCTTGCTTGCAACGGTTGAATGGTTTCTTGCTGCAGATATGTACTGGGTGTGGCGTATGACCTCTGCGGTTGCGGTACCCAGCGTAATGTATGCAGCGTCCGTACTTGATCGTTGCGAGAGAAAAGATTTGATCTTGCTTGCTGGCATAATGTTCGGTTTCTCGCTATGCGTAGCTATGCGTGCTGTGTATCTTATCTCGCTTGGATAGATGGTGATGGCTTTGAACAATGCGATAAGAAAACTATCTCGATTGCTTCCAGATAAGTTATACCTTGGATTGAGATATAGAATGCAGATCGGAAAATGGATAAACTGGAAAACCCCCCAAGGGTTCAATGAAAAGATGCAATGGTTGAAGCTTTTTGACAGGAACCCTCTCTATCCCACAATTGTGGACAAGATTAAAGTAAAGTCATGGGTTGCTGACCGTCTTGGAGAGGAGGTCGTCGTTCCCACGCTTGCCATCTGGGATAGAGTTGAAGATATCGATACGTCTAGATTGCCTGAAAAGTTTGTTTTGAAAACAAATCACGACTGTGGCGGTATCGTTGTATGCGAAAATCGCGAAACTTTTAATTTGATTGAGGCACGCAAATTTCTTTCAAAGCATCTTGCGGAGAACTATTATTGGGAGTGCCGAGAGTGGCCCTATTCTCAAGTCGTGCCGAGGATTTATGCGGAAGAGTATGTCGATGCAGGCGCGGGGCAAGAGCTTGTGGACTACAAGTTAATGTGCTTCGCCGGCCGTTGCGCATACATTTTTGTTTGCACAGGTAGGAAAGAAGGCGATCTCCGAGTCGACTTCTTTGACATCGAGTGGGATCACCTTCCTTTTATGCGTCACTACAAAAATGCTCCAGTTATTCCGACTGCGCCCAGCAACTTGCGAGAGATGATAGCGGCGGCAGAAGTGCTTGCCCAGGGTTTCCCGTTCGTCAGGGTCGATTTCTACTCGCTAAAAGACCGACTGCTATTCGGGGAGATGACTCTGTATCCTGGAGGAGGTTTTGAGGAGTTTGACCCCGAGGAGTGGGATATGCGCATTGGTGAATCCATCGATTTGACGAAAGTTGACCAGCAGTGAGCGACCAGTCGATCAGTGGTAAAGCTGTCGAGGCGACAAAATGGTCTTTGCTAACCCAAGTTGCCTCAAAACTCATCACTCCCATTACGACAATAGTGCTCGCTCACATCATGGCACCTGAAGTGTTTGGAGTGATAGCGCTCGTTACTATGGTGACGTCCTTTGCCGACTTGTTCTCTGACGCAGGATTCCAGAAATACTTAATACAGCACGAGTACGAAAGCGATACTCGGTTCATATTGTCCTGCAACGTTGCTTTTTGGACAAATCTTTCAATCTCACTTCTATTATGGGCTATCATAGCGCTATTTCGCGATCAGCTGGCTGTCGTGCTTGGTAACCCATCGATTGGGATGGCGATAGCGGTCGCCTGTGCCTCTTTGCCCCTGACATCGATTGTCAGCGTTCAGATCGCCGTATATCAAAGATCCTTCGACTTCAGAACCCTTTTTTACTCTAGGACAGTATCGGCTCTTTTAATATTGCTGTTATCTGTTCCGCTGGCGTTTGTTGGCTGGGGCTATTGGTCTCTCGTTTGGGGGACTATTGCCAGTAATTTCTTTTTGGCAGTGTGGCTTTCCGCTCAATCGGCTTGGAGACCGTCGTTCGTCTATAGTTTTCTGGAGTTAGGAAGGATGCTCTCATTCAGCTCCTGGACGCTAATTGAGGCATTGTCGATTTGGCTTACGAATTGGATTGGTGCTTTCATTTTAGGAACCATGATGAGTACCTACTATGTAGGTTTGTACAATACGTCCACCACGGCAGTAAATGCGGTTATCGCTGTAGTCACATCTGCCGTCAATCCCGTGGTCTTTGCAACCTTGTCGCGCTTTCAGTTTGATAGAGCTCGCTTCGATCGGTCATTCTATTTGATGCAGAAGTATCTGGGCTTTGTCGTGATACCTTTGTCGGTGGCGCTGTTCGCTTTCTCCGATCTTGCGGTCGGCCTCGGTTTGGGGGAGGCGTGGATGGAGGCCTCAACCTTCTTCGGCCTATACGCTTTATCGAGTGCGTTTGTCGTTGTCTTGGGGCACATCGCCTCTGATGCGTATCGCTCTCTGGGAAAACCCCGCTATTCGTTATTGGCCCAATTGGGTTTTCTTTTGTTCCTGGTTCCAGCATTGTTTGTCGGCGCCAAGAGCGGGTTCAGCGTTTTGTCCGTGCTTGTTCCGTCGTGTCGGCTTCTCGGGACCCTAATTGTGCACTTTGCAATTTGCAGATGGCTCATGAAACTCTCTCCGAAAAGAATGTTTTTTGAGCTGCGCTGGGTGTATTTTGCCGCTACGCTGGTGGGGGCGATTGCGTTTGCGCTCATTCGATTGCTTAAGCTTAGTTTAGTTGGTCAGGCCGTTCTGCTGGTTCTCTCAATTGTTGCATACTTTGTCTTATGCGTCATCTTTAAGGACCTGCGTGGTACGATGATTGAACTCGCCAATCGTTTTGGCTTCGAGAAATTGCTCATGCGGCTGCTTCCTGCAAGGTTTCGGATTGTTTTGGAAGACGGGAGCGATTGAGAAAAGAAGTTTGGAAAGAGGGAGGCGCATTGTGCCAAGAAAAGTGCTGGTCACGGGAGCTGCGGGCTTCATAGGCTCGTTTTTATGTGCAAGGTTGCTCAAATCGGATTGTAATATCGTTGTAGGATTCGACAATATGAACGAATATTATGATGTGGGTATAAAGGAAGATAGACTGCAATTGATAAAATCTGCCGACAAGGACGGGCGCTTTAATTTCGTCAAGGGGGATTTAGCGAATAGCGACGAAGTGGAAGAGCTTTTTGCGAAGAATACTTTTGATGTGGTTGTTAACCTTGCCGCTCAAGCCGGTGTGCGCTACTCGATTGAGAACCCACGTGCTTATATCGATACGAATATAGTTGGATTTTTCAATATTCTCGAGGCGTGTCGTCGTTATCCTGTCGAGCATCTGGTTTATGCGAGTAGCTCGAGCGTGTATGGAGGCAGTGTCGAAATTCCGTTTTTGGAAACCGATCGAGTTGATTCGCCTGTGTCGTTGTATGCTGCAACGAAGAAATCTGATGAGTTGATGGCAGCAGCATATTCTAAGCTGTATAAAATACCTGCAACAGGTCTGAGATTCTTTACGGTTTATGGACCAATGGGGCGTCCCGATATGGCATACTTCAGCTTCACCGACAAACTTTTTCGTGGCGAGACGATAAAAGTGTTTAACATGGGGAATTGCCAGCGAGATTTCACCTATATTGATGACATTGTTGAAGGTGTTTGCCGCGTTATGGGCAATCCGCCCGCTGTGAGAATCGGCGAAGACGGCCTGCCCGAAGCAGCTCACAGGATTTACAATATAGGGAATTCCAATCCCGATAATTTAATGGACTTCCTCAAAATGCTTGTGGAGGTTCTTGTGGAGGAAGGGGTTCTTCCGGGCGATTATGATCTTAGATCGCATTGCGAATTGGTCCCTATGCAGCCAGGCGATGTGGCTATTACTTATGCCGACACAAGCGCCCTGGAACGTGATACGGGCTTTCGACCTAAGACCTCCCTGAAAGATGGTCTCAGGGAATTCGCGAAATGGTATAAGAGCTATTATCGGATATGATACAGACGGTAGTGGTCAAGATGGGAGTATCTAATGCTAAAACTGTATGTTGTATAAGCAATGTGTAGTGAATTGCATGCGGAACACCATCGTGGAAATTGAAGTTGCTTGATCTTTTCTCACGAGATCAGGATCTTTGTTGGAGAGCTGGAGCGATGTACGGAGAGGTGTGAGATCGGGGCCTTATGTCTTCACGCATGCTAAAGGCGATCTCCTTTCTGCGGAAAAGCAATTTGTCGATGATGCATGAATCGCTTACATTGCATGTCTGGTAAAAGTGCGATTGTTGAAGCATGACGACTAAAGCAAAGGATGAAGCGGGATGAACAATGATACCGGCCGACCTCGTGTGAGTGTAATAATGCCAGTCTATAATTGCGAAGACTACCTCGCCGAATCGATTGAGAGTGTGCTTGGGCAATCGTTGCAGGAGATTGAGCTCATTTGTGTGGATGACGGATCCACAGATGGCTCTTTGGGCATTCTTCGAAGCTACGAGGCTGAAGACGACCGGGTTTGTGTGATGACGCAAGCCAACGCCTTTGCTGGCGCCGCACGGAATCGTGCTATTTCGATTGCTCGGGGGGACTATATTACCTTCTTGGATGCCGACGATTTATTGGTTTCCGATGCTGTGCAGCGAATGTACGAGGAAGCCGTTGGAACCAACTGACCTCGGACGCCGTTTGACGCAATGTCGATGTCGTCGTCTCTCGACTGAGCAATTTCTCTGGAGAACCGCCGACTTCACGAGATGGACTTCAAGGAATTTGGATTGACGTTCGCTATGTCCCGAAATCCAGATCGTTCGCCCCCTCCGATAATTATCCCTTTATTTTCAATTTCACTCCGGGCGGCCCCGGCGGGAAATGCTACTCCTTGTCGTTCGTCAAGGAGAACGATTTGCGTTTCTTGACGATCCCCAAATCAGAAGATTTCTTTTTCGTGGATCGTGCCAATGTCCTTGCAAATCGTATTGCACTCATCAATGAACCCTTATATCTGAGACGCCTCAATCCGAATAGTCTCGAGAACACAAAGGAGCGCTTCCCCACAATTTTCTGGGATGGAGTACTGCAGCTGAAAGACGCGCTTATTAAGGATGGAATATATGATCGTGTAGAGCAAAGTTTCGTGAATCAGAGTGTCGCGCGCTTTCACTACAATATCAGTACTGTTGGGTCGGCGGAAGGAGAGTGGGACATTATGAAAGTGCTCTATCGCTACTACCATAGCGATCTCGGACTCGATTTCTTTCCGAAGAAGTACTATTACGACACAATGAAGCGCGATTATTTGATCGACAAGCTGAACGAACATTTTGGACTCGGCATTTCAAAATCATAAGTTGCAGTTCAAGGAAAAGGAGAGAGAGTTTATGTCTGAAGAGCGCTCTAAAACTGGTGGTCAAGGGTCGTCCTTTCGTAATTTTGCTCGTAAGATATTGCCCCTGCGCGCAGTAGTGTTCGAGCGGTTCCGTAAGTTGTTTTTGACGGAGACAAAGAAAACACAGTCGCTCATCGAAGAGCAGCAGGCGGCGATTGCCCTGCTCAAGCGTGAGGCTGTGCAGAACGAGGACATGCTCCGCGAGATACAGGAAGAACTAAGGCTGCTGAGAGAAGAGCTGGCCGCAGCACGTCAGATGAATTAGCACCCATCTCCCAAGTTTAGGTGTCGCCTAATTCTGGAAGAAGCTGATGCTGCAGCCTTCGGATTCGGTTCCTAGGTTGTAGACTTGCATCTGGCCGTTGCGGTAGTTCTCGATAAGGCGGCTGAGGGCAATGGTGTGGGCGCGGGTGATGTCCAGGTTGGGCTTCTTGCCGTCCTGGATGGTCTTCGCGAAAACGGAGATCTCGTCGCGGATGCCCTCGCCGTTCAGCTGGTAGAAGTAGCGCTTGTTGCTGGAGAAGTCCTCGAAGCGCACCTCGAAGTAATCGGTTTTCCACCAGGGGGAAGGCACGTACACATAGCCCTTGGTGCCCGCGATGACCAGCTCGCCTTCGGACTTTGCCCCGCTGCCCACCTCGATGGACGCGCAGGCGCCCGGATAGATGAAATCCACCTTCGTGTACACGTCGGTGCCGTCGGTGCGGCTCATGAGTGACGCCGCGCTAGCCGCCGTGTAGTCGGTGCCCAGCATCTCGAAGATGGGGAGGCAGGCGATGGGCCCCCAGCCGATGAGGCTGCCTGCGGGGCTCGTGAAGGCTTGGCTTGTGCAGGTGGCCCGCACGGAGACCGGCGAGCCGATCATGCCGCTTTTGACGAGCAGCGTCAGGCGCGAAAAGGCCAGCGCGTAGGCGGTCTTCACGGCCTCGTGGAACACCAGCCTGCGCTCGTCGGCCACGGCGAACAGCGCCTCCGCCTCGGAGGCGGCCAGCGCCACAGGTGATTCGCTCAGCACGTCTTTGCCGGCCTCCAGTCCCGCCTTCGCCGTGGCGAAGCGGCGCTCGGGGGCGTTGGCGACGTACAGTGCGTCACTTGCCTCGATGAGCTCCTCGAGCGATTCGAACAGCGCCGTCTTTCCCGCTAGGTCGAATTCGTCGCCGTCGGGGAACGCCCCCACCACATCGACGCCGCTCACGTACTTGCACTCGTCGATGAACTTGGCGATGTCGCGAGAGGCGCCCACAATGCCCAGGGCGATGTGATGGCCGCCCTCGCGCAACTGGGTGCTGGAAATGCCCTCCGTGCGGTCGAGGTACACGACCTCGCAGTACTCGTTCAGGTAATCGAAGTGCCCGCGCCAGTCCGACCCGATGGCGAAGATGTCCACGTCGTAGTTGCGGATGTCGTCGATTTTCTGGCCGTAGTACTCCTCCGGTATCACCTCGTCGGCGATGCCGAGGGCCTTCACGGCCTCGATGCGGTCCATCAGTGACTGCTTCACGTTGATCTTGCCGCGGTTCTTGTCGAAGTCCGAGGAAGTAACGCCTACGATCAGGTAGTCGCCCAGCTCCTTTGCCCGGCGCAGCAGGTTTACGGGTCCGTGGTGCAGCAGGTCGAACGTGCCGTAGGTGATGACTTTCTTCACAGCTTGATCCTTCGCTTGGGGGGTGCGGCCGGGCCGCGGAATAAGGTAGGGCCGATGCGGGGCGTGCCGCGCATCGGCGGAGCGGGCCTCGGAGACTCAGCTTAGGCGGCGTCCACTTCCAAAAGGGCGTCCACGAACTTCTCCATGGCGGCCTTCGAGCCGGTGGACACGCGCAGGAAGTCGGCGAGCATGCCGGAGTTCCACGACTTCACGAGGATGTTCCGCGCCTCAAGGTCGGCCGCCACCTCCGGCGCGGGGCGATGGGTGCGGATGAAGATGAAGTTTCCCTCGGAGGGACGGGCCTCATAGCCTCGCTCCTGCAAAGTCTCGATGGCCCACGTGCGGCCTTCGCGCTCGGCGGCGATGAGCTCCTCGGCAATCTCGGGGTGATCGAGGATCTTCTCGCCGAACAGGAGTGCCAGGGCATTCACATCGAAGGTGAGCTTGGCGTTTTCGACGTAATGAATGATAGCTGGATTCGAGATGATGACGCCCAGACGGCAAGCGGCCAGCGAGAACAGCTTCGAGAAGGTGCGCATGACGATGACGTTGTCGTAGGTCTGCGTCAAGTCGATGAACGTGTTGGGGTAGAAGTAATGGTAGGCCTCGTCGATGATGACCACGGCGTCCACGGCACGAGCCGCCTCAATGGCCGCGATGACGTCCTCGCGGCTGAAGGCGTCGCCCACAGGGTTGTTCGGGTTCAGCAGCACGACGATGTCGGTGTTGGGACCGATGGCGGCGATGAGGTTTTCCATGTTGAAAGACAGATCGTCGTTGTAGGCGACCGGCACATGGTTCAACCCGAGAATATTGCAGTTCACCCAGTACATCTCGAAAGAGGGGGCCACGGTGACCACGTCGTGCCCTTGCCCGCAGAACGTCTGCAGCAGGTAGCGGATGGCCTGGTCGGTGCCATTGGTGGCCGTAACGCAATCGCGGGGGACGCCTACGTACTTCGCGTATTTCGTGAGGAAGCGGTCGGGCTCGGGGTAGATGGACAGGTACTCCGGCGTGATCTCGGCCTTGACCTCGTCCACGAACCAGGCAGGCAGTCCTTCCGGGTTCTCGTTCATGTCGTAGCGGAGCATCCCATAGCGCCCCTGGTCGGGAAAAACGCGCTCGGTGTTCTTGATGTGCTCGTCAACGTAAAATGCCATGGGTCGTCTCCTTTACGATTGGTAGAACTCAATGAAGGCCTCTTTGTCGGTGAGGCCGAAGTTGCGGGGCATGGCGCTGGCGCCAGCGTCTTTGCTGGAAGTGCCGTCGGCGTTCAGGTAGCTAATGCCAGTTTGCGCGCGGTAGAAATCGAGGAGGGTGTCGATGGTAGGCGTTTGCACGCCGACCATCGAGGCGATGTCCTTGATGATGGCCACGCCGAAGGGGTAGTCCTCGGTGAACATACGGTCGTTCCAGTTCGGCAGGAATGCGCCGTCTTCGGTAGGGCTCAGGGGTACCTTGACCGCCTCGAAGGCCCGGATGCTCTTCAGCTTGCGAGTCATGGCCTCGGGGGTGGGAGACTCGTAGTACTCGCGCAGCGACACTACCTCACTCAAATCGAGGGGGGCGAGGGCGCGGCAGATTGCCTGCAGCTCGTCGTCGTAGGCCAGAAGGAAACGCGACGTGCCGTCGTTCCACTGCTCGTAGAACATGAGCTGCTCGGGGTAGGTGTCGCCCGGTTGGTAGTCTTTGAAAACGCCGTAAGCGCCCGAAGTGTGCAGCAGGGGGTTTGAAGGCACCAGCGTTACCGCGAGGAACTCCTTGAGGGCTACGGTGGGGATATGGAAAAGATCCTCGATGAGCGCGGTCACCTCGGCGGTTCGGCCCTTGGGGAGTGCGGCCACGTACAGCGTTTCCTTCGCTGACAGAATTCCGGCCGTGCGCTCGTCCCAGCTCGAGCGGCACACATAGGGCACCCGCTGCAGCCCGAAGACGGTGAGGCCGCGGGCGATGAGATCCTGGCAGTAGTACTCCACGCCGCCGTAGCCCGGAACAAAGCCGATGAGGGTGCCTTCGCCCACAAAAGCCTCTACGTCGGCGACGAACTGCTGCCGGAGAAACGCGGGGTAAGTGCAGAGGATCAGTTCTGCGTTGCAGGCCTGGGCCATGTCGTCGGTAACGGTGAAGGTCGCCGATGCGGCGGCCTTTTCTTCGTAGGTATATGCGAGCGTTTCGCGGCTCTTATGGGGTCGTGTGGTGTAAAGCGTGACGTCGTTGTCCTGCGAGAGCACCGCGCAGCAGGCGAGGCCGAGGTTTCCCGCGCCAAATACCGTAATGTTCATGCTATCCCTTTGTGTTGTTTGATGCAGTTCCAGGGAAACATAATACGCCAGTTCGGTTGTCGCAAAGGCGCTCTGTCTCGCTTTGCGCCATAAATGCAAAACGAGGGCGCGTCTGGAGTTAGTGCGTTATCTGTCGGTTAGCCGGCGCTCTCGGCGATTATCCCCTCGCTGGTGCTTGATTGTCGATGGTAGAATACAAAGCTAACTGCAGTTCGGCGGTGAAGATTCAAGAGTGCTGCAAAGCTGAGTGGTAGGAGCGCAATGGACGACTTTAAGATTTCGGTGGTTATCCCAGTCTACAATTCGGAAAAATACCTTCAGGAGACACTCGATTCTGTCGAATCTCAGACGGTTGGAATGTCAGAGATTCAAGTCGTGCTGGTTAACGATGGCAGCAGAGATGGTAGCGCCGACATCTGCCAGGCATTTAAGGCAAAGTACCCCGACAATGTCGTCTTCGTGGACAAATCGAACGAAGGGGTAAGCGTTGCGCGTAATGTCGGTCTCAGCAAAGCGACGGGCGAGATCGTAACGTTTCTTGATAGTGATGATCTTTGGACGGAAGATTCGTTCGAAGAGGTGCTCGCCTTTTTCGAAAAGCCGGAAAACAATGTTGATCTTGTCTGCTCCTACCCCTCCCTGTTTGAAGGGGCGACGGGCGACCATGCTCTGTCGTACCGGTTCAAGCATGACTCGATCATTACGATCCGAGACCGGCCGTGCGAC
>OGXS01001778.1_pt1 | contig 12900 bp, 10 predicted proteins | sample 1576371 | NCBI WGS metagenome assembly OGXS01 (sample SAMEA3541475, study PRJEB24748) | human gut metagenome | biome: human gut; feature: human-associated habitat; material: faeces | place: China | collected 2012
AGAAATAGGAGTGGCAGAGTTATGAGCAGCAGCATTGTGATTGCGTTACCGAAAATTGAAGACGCAAAGAAAATCCGCACAATACTTAACAGACATGGGCTCACAGTAGCCTCTGTCTGCAGCTCTGTCTCTAATGCGCTGGCCAGTATCTCAGAACTTGACAGTGGTGTCCTGATATGCGGGTATAAGCTGACAGATGCCTATTATAAAGACGCTCTCGATGACCTGCCACAGTATTTTGAAATGCTGCTTCTGGCTTCTCAGCGTATTATAGATGAAGCACCGAATTCCGTCAGCACTGTACAGATGCCGATGAAAGAAAGCGCGCTGATAGATACGGTCAATGCTCTATCATCTGGAACGCCGGATCAAAAAAGAAAAAAAGAAACCAAAGCCCAGATCAGAAAAAGAACAGAATTATATCTCGAATGCCAAACGCCTTCTGATGGAAAAAAACCAGATGACAGAAGAGGAAGCATATCGACACATCCAGAAATGCAGCATGGATTCAGGAACCAACATGGTAGAAACTGCACAGATGTTACTCATGCTGATGTATGATGAAATCTGATTTTTCAAACACGTTCTAAATAAAATATCCGAAAATAATAAGGAAAATTTTGTAAAAAATGACGATATTATTTTGACAGAATATGTGGTAATATACAGAATATATTTTTGTTCATATCAAGTTAGAGGCAAAATACATTTTAACCCTAACATTATATTATATATAGAAAGAACACAAACAAACATAAAATAGATAATAACAGGAAGAATGATTACAAAGGCGTAATCAGAGAGTCCAGGGGATAGGTGTCTCCGGATTTTCTGATTACGCCTTTTTGATATTCCAGGGTTTTAAGCCAAAAAGTCGTTGTGCTTGCACGAAAAGCCTTTTGAACTTGAAACCAGTGAAGATATCACAAAGGTTTTCAGAAATGAAGAAATGGAGGATGAGGAAATGGAATTTATGGATGGAACATGGAAAAAAGAAATCAATACCTGGGAGGAACTCGTAGGTAATAATCTCCTGAACCAGGAAGCCGTAATCGAAGGCGCTGTTCACAGCATCCGTAATATGGGTGATGTGGCATTTATCATTCTTAGAAGAAGGGAAGGTTTATTCCAGACAGTCTATGAAAATGAAATGGCAAATGTTTCCATTCATGAATTGAAGGAAGCAATGACGATCAGGGTGAAAGGAATCCTGCATGAAGAGGAGAGAGCACCCCACGGAAGAGAGCTTCGTATTCGTCATATTGATATTTTATCAACACCGGCAGAGCCACTTCCAATGGCAATCGACAAATGGAAACTGAACACTTCCCTGGAAGCAAAATTAAACTACAGACCGATTTCCCTGAGAAATATTCAGGAGCGTTCCAAATTTAAAATCCAGGAGGCACTGACAAAAGCATTCCGCGATTATCTCTACGGACAGGGATTCACAGAAATCCACACTCCAAAGATCGGAGCCAGAGGAGCAGAGGGTGGGGCAAACCTTTTCAAATTCAGCTACTTCCACAAACCTGCAGTACTTGCGCAGAGCCCACAGTTTTACAAACAGATGATGGTTGGCGTATTTGACAGAGTATTTGAGACAGGCCCCGTATTCCGGGCTGAGAAACATAATACCAAACGTCACTTAAATGAATACACCAGTCTGGACTTCGAGATGGGATATATTGACAGCTTCGAAGAAATTATGGCAATGGAAACAGGATTCCTCCAGTATGCCATGAACCTTCTGAAAACAGAATATGCAAAAGAAGTACAGATCCTGAAGCTTGATATTCCGGACGTGTCCAAAATCCCGGCAGTCCGTTTCGATGTAGCCAAAGAACTGGTATCTCAGAAATACAATCGTAAGATCAGAAACCCATTTGACCTGGAGCCGGAAGAGGAAGCACTGATCGGACAGTATTTCAAAGAAGAATATGGCTCAGATTTCGTATTTGTCACACATTATCCGTCAAAGAAACGTCCATTCTATGCAATGGATGATCCGGAAGACGCAAGATTTACCTTAAGCTTTGACCTGTTATTCAAAGGCCTTGAGATCACAACAGGCGGACAGCGTATCCATGATTACAATATGCTGGTACAGAAAATTGAAGACAGAGGTATGACGCAGGAAGGCATGGAACAGTATCTGGATACCTTCAAACATGGTATGCCGCCTCACGGTGGACTGGGAATCGGTCTGGAACGTCTGACCATGCAGCTTATCGGTGAAGAGAATGTTCGTGAAACCTGTCTCTTCCCGCGAGATATGAACCGTCTGGAACCGTAAATAAGAAGTCGGAAATAAAAGCAATATAGAATGTTACAGGCAGTATATATAAGGAGAAAATCATGGCAAAGATCATAGATGATGAAACAATGGAAAATGTCTGCATCCTGGCCAAGCTTTCACTCTCAGAAGAAGAAAAGGAAAAAGCAAAAGCTGAAATGCAGAAAATGCTTGATTATGTAGAGAAGCTGGATGAACTGGATACATCGGAAGTAGAGCCTATGTCCCATATTTTCCAGGATGAAAACGTATTTCGTGAGGATGTTGTCACAAACGGAGACAACAAAGAAGCAATGCTGGCAAATGCACCGAAAGCAAAAGAAGGACAGTATCAGGTTCCGAAAACCATAGGATAGGAGACAGGACAATGGAGTTGGAAAAATTAACAGCCCTGCAGCTTGGGGAAAAAATAAAACAGCGTCAGGTCAGCGTCCTGGATGGAGTAAAAACTGTTTTTGAACAGATTGAGAAACAGGATTCAGAAGTACACGCTTATCTTGACACATATAAAGAAGAAGCATACAAACGTGCAGAAGAAGTACAAAAAGGCATCGAGGATGGTACTTATACCAGTCCTCTTGCAGGCGTACCGATCGCAATCAAAGATAATATCTGTATTAATGGAAAGAAAACTACCTGTGCATCAAAGATTCTTGAGAATTTTGTGCCTCAGTATAATGCAGAAGTCATTGATCGTCTGGAAAAAGCCGGACTGGTCATTATCGGAAAAACAAACATGGATGAATTTGCCATGGGAAGTACAACAGAGACCTCCGCTTACGGCATCACCAGAAACCCATGGAATCTGGAACATGTACCGGGCGGTTCTTCAGGTGGTTCCTGTGCAGCAGTAGCAGCAGGAGAAACTTATCTGGCACTTGGTTCAGATACAGGCGGATCTATCCGTCAGCCAAGTTCCTACTGTGGTGTAACCGGAATTAAACCAACCTATGGAACAGTATCCCGTTATGGTCTTGTAGCTTATGCATCTTCCCTGGATCAGATCGGACCTGTAGGAAAAGACGTATCTGACTGTGCAGCTCTTCTGGAGATCATTGCAGGACATGATACAAAAGACAGCACATCCATGAAAAGAGAAGACCTTCAGTTCTCCAAAGAACTGACAGGAGATATCAAGGGGATGAAATTCGGAGTTCCTGAAGAATATCTGGCAGAGGGACTTGATTCGGAAGTAAAAGCATCTTTTATGGGTGTTCTTGATACGCTGAAAGAACTGGGAGCAGAAGTAGAATTCTTCTCTATCAAAACCATGGAATACATGATTCCGGCTTATTATATTATCGCCAGTGCAGAAGCAAGTTCCAACCTGGAACGTTTCGATGGAGTGAAGTACGGTTTCCGTGCAGCGGAATATGAAGGTCTTCACGACATGTACAAAAAGACCAGAACAGCAGGTTTCGGTGAGGAAGTAAAACGCCGTATCATGCTTGGTTCCTTCGTGTTAAGCTCCGGTTATTATGATGCATACTATCTGAAGGCACTCCGCACAAAAGCCCTGATCAAGAAAGAATTTGATCAGGCATTTGGCAAATATGATGTGCTCCTTGCACCTGCATCTCCATTTACAGCACCGAAGATCGGTGAAAGCTTAAAAGATCCCCTTGCCATGTATCTTGGAGATATCTACACAGTAGCAGTCAATCTCTGCGGTCTTCCGGGAATTACAGTTCCATGCGGAAAAGACAGCAAAGGTCTCCCAATCGGTATCCAGATGATCGGGGACTGCTTCATGGAAAAGAAAATCCTGCGTGCAGCACACGCCTATGAAACCAGCCGCGGCTCCTTTGCCGTGCCAGGAGAAGGAGGCACCAGATAATGAAACAGTACGAAACAGTCATAGGACTTGAAGTCCATGTAGAACTTGCAACAAAAACAAAAATTTTCTGCGGATGCTCCACTGAATTCGGAGGAGCACCCAATACACATACATGCCCGGTCTGCACAGGTATGCCGGGTTCCCTGCCTGTATTAAATAAGAAAGTAGTAGAGTTTGCCCTGAAAGCAGGTCTTGCAGCAAACTGCCAGATCCATCAGTACTGCAAATTTGACCGTAAGAACTATTTCTATCCGGACAACCCACAGAACTATCAGATTTCTCAGCTGTATCTGCCAATCTGCCATGATGGTTGGGTAGAGATTGAGACATCTGCCGGAAAGAAAAAGGTACGTATCCATGAGATGCATATGGAAGAGGATGCAGGTAAACTGATTCATGATGAATGGGAAGACTGCTCCCTGGTAGACTATAACCGAAGCGGTGTCCCGTTGATCGAGATCGTATCCGAGCCGGATATGAGAAGCTCTGAGGAAGTAATCGCCTATCTTGAAAAACTCCGTTGTATGATGCAGTATCTGGGTGTATCAGACTGTAAGCTTCAGGAAGGCTCCATGCGTGCAGACGTTAACCTTTCTGTCCGTGAAGTGGGAGCAGAAGAATTCGGTACCAGAACAGAGATGAAGAACCTGAACTCTTTCAAAGCCATTGCCAGAGCAATCGAAGGCGAAAGAGAACGTCAGATCGAACTGATCGAAGAAGGCAAGGCAGTTACACAGGAGACACGCCGCTGGGATGACAACAAAGAATATTCTTACGCCATGCGTTCCAAGGAAGATGCCAAAGACTACAGATATTTCCCTGATCCAGATCTGCCTCCAATCCATATCTCTGATGCATGGATTGAAAAGATCAAAGCAGAACAGCCGGAGCTTCGCGAAGTGAAACAGGCCCGTTATCAGGAAGAGTACGGACTTCCGGCATACGATGCGGGAATCCTTACAGAATCCCGCCATCTTGCAGGCCTTTTTGAAGAAACAGCAGCAATCTACGGAAATGCAAAGAAGACAGCAAACTGGTTTATGGGTGAGGTACTCCGTCTGACGAAAGATAAAGCTATGGATCCGGAACAGGTATCTTTCTCACCGAAGCATCTTGCAGATCTTCTGGTAATGGTAGAAAAATCCGAAGTCAGCCCTCAGAATGCCAAAAAAGTCTTTGAGAAAGTCTTTGAGGAAGACATTGATCCTGTAGCCTACATTGAGGAACATGGTCTGAAGATTGTAGAAGACACAGGACTTCTGGAAGAAACCATCAACAGGATCCTGGATGCTAACCCAGGACCACTTTCAGAACTTCTGGGAGGTAAAGATAAAGTCATGGGCTTCTTTGTAGGTCAGATCATGAAAGAGATGAAAGGCAAGGCAAATCCTGCAAGCGTCCGCGAGACACTAATGAAAGAAGTAGAGAAGCGCAAATAAAATAAATCACCCCGGACATTATGCCCGGGGTAAAAAATGTTACTGTTCACTCTGTTCACAGCAACACGCTTCGCGATGCAAAAAATATGAACCTCCTTGTACAAAGCACAAGGAGTATCGTTTGCTTCGCAAACTTAATTTATGCTAATCGCATAAATTCGCACAGTATGTCTCGGGTTTTCTGTGACCTTCGCTCACAAAAAACACCTCGCGGGATATTAGCAGTGAACAGTGACAGCTATAGTACATCGTTTTCGAAATAATATTATTATTTCATGTATATGTATGCTATAATGGATACCATCAATCATCCAAAGGAGAGAAATATGGATAAGTTATACATTGTTATCCCGGCATACAATGAGCAGGATAACATTGAACAGGTCATTAATGACTGGTATCCTGTTATAGAGAAGCATAACGGAAACGGTCAGTCACGTCTGATTGTCATTGATGACGGGAGCAAAGATTCTACATATGAAAAACTGAAACAGTGTACAAAGACACGCCCTCTGCTGATTCCGATAACAAAACCAAACGGCGGTCATGGTGCAACTGTGCTTTATGGCTATAAGTATGCACTCAAAAATGGTGCAGATTACATTTTCCAGACAGATTCAGACGGCCAGACACTGCCGGAAGAATTTGAACCGTTCTGGAAACGAAGACAGAAATATGATATGGTCATCGGTTGGAGAAAAGACAGACAGGATGGAATATCACGTGTTTTTGTAACAAAAACTCTGAAACTAGTTATCCGTATCTGTTTTGGGGTAAATCTGACAGATGCCAACACTCCGTACCGTTTGATGAAAGCAGAGACGATGGCCAGGTACATACATCTGATTCCGAAGGACTTTAATCTTTCCAATGTACTTCTGGCTGTTATTTATAAGAAGAAGGGATGCAGCATCAAATTTCTTCCTGTCACATTCAGACCTCGTCAGGGCGGGGTGAATTCCATTAACATGAAGAAAATCTGTAAGATCGGAAAACAGGCGGTAATAGATTTTGTGAAATTGAACAGGATTATCCGCCGAACATAAAAAATGATGAAAAAAAACTGTTGTTCCTACAGTGATCGTGAGGAACAGCAGTTTTTTTGTTGTTATATTTTCAGATAAATGTCGAATCATATCATAAGATGTCGGACGAAATAAATTGACATTTTCTTTAAACAAAATTACAATTATAGTTGTAATAAAACAGAAAACGGTATGTACCGATCTGCACACATCGGGTACATAACACACATAACACAACAAATCAACATATAACAAAACAACACACACAGGTAACAAGGTTGCCACAAATGTAAAAATAATAATAGGGAGAAAAGAATAAGATGAACAAAATGAATGAATTGTGCGAAATGGAATTAACAGGTCGTTACGAGGAGAAACTTTCTGCTCTGAAAGCGGAAATCAGTGCAGCAGATGAGTATATCAGGCAGGATAACAGTGACCTGACGGAATTTGAGAACCGATATGAGCGCTTAGATATCCCGTATCGTGTAAAAAGATTTCTGGATGACTATATTGCGTGTATGCAGACAAAATATGAACGTCTTGCAGACCTGTGCTATCTGGCAGGAGAACAAGGATTATAAAAAAAATCTTGTTTTATCTGTCGAAATAAAGTATTGTAGTAATATACTATATTTACGACAGATAAGGAGAAAATGCGTTATGTACAGAAAGAAAAATTTTATAAGTCTGGGAATGAGCCTGGTTCTGGCAGCAGGAATTACGGTAACACCTGTAACAGCAGCAGATTTCACAGATGGTACAGTTTCTGAATTTAATTCAGATGATGCAACAGAATTTGATGTACAACAGGAAACTGCGGATAATGCGGAGTTTGCATCAGATACAGAGGATAGCATTTCGGACAAAGAAGGTTCAAATGAAGCAGATTCAGACGAAGAAGTCTTTGCAGAGGCTGTAATTCCGGACGAAAACGGTGCTGTGGATAACAGACAGCTTCTGGAGAAATATCTGAATGACATTCTGTACGGACAGGATCCGGACACACAGCCAGCAGCTTCTCTGGGTGAGGATGTACTGAATGGACAGCAGCAGACCTTATATGAGGAACTTAAGAGTAAAATCAGCGCAGTGGCATCGAAAGGTGGTTCTACCAGGTTTAAAGTCAGTTCAGATCTGGGACTGACCTGGCAGACAACAGCAAGCGGTAATGCGCTCAAAAGAGAAGTAGCCGCACACCTTAATGAACTGGATATTTCAAAGATTATCGATTGCCTGGCTGTAGATTGTCCATATGAATTGTACTGGTACGAAAAGACTGCAGCTACTACCTGGCAGTATGGTTACAGCACAAAGGCAGCAGGAAACAAAACAACTGTAAAAATTGAAAATCTTTCCATATCTATGCCGGTGATCAGCAGTTATGCTTCCGGTAAATATAAAGTAAATGCAGGGATTGTACAGCTTGCAAAAAGTGCAGCAGAAAATGCCAGAATGATCGTAAAAGAATTTCAGGGTTATACAGAGACAGAAAAGCTGTACGGATATAAAGAAATGATCTGCTACCTGACTTCCTACAATGATGATGTGACGGAGGATGATGAATACGGAGATCCATGGCAGTTAATCTATGTTTTTGACGGAGATGACAGTACTAATGTGGTCTGTGAAGGTTATTCCAAGGCATTTCAGTATCTGTGCGATCTCAGTGACATTACCTGCTATACAGTGACCGGTATAATGAATGGCGGTACAGGTGAAGGTCCTCATATGTGGAATATTGTGGCAAATAACGGTAAATATTATATGGCAGATATCACAAACAGCGATGAAGGAACAGTTGGAGAAGACGGAGGTCTGTTTCTGGATACTCCGATTTCAGGAAGTATTTCCCGGGGCTATACATATGCGACAGACAGTGCGAATATATATTTTGCATATGACAAAGAAGCAAAGAGCTTATATGGAACCGGAAAAAATTCCATTCTTTATATGACGCAGGAAACGTATTCTGCTGATGATCTGACTGCAAAACCGGCAAAAACTTCAATTACAGGTATATCAAACAGGACTGCCGGGAAACTTGTGATTACATGGAAAAAGGCAAAGAGTGCAGACGGATATGAGATCTATCGCCGGGCAGGAACCACTAATCCATACGTAAGAGCAGCGGTAATTAAATCCGGTTCAACTACAAAATACACAAATGCAAAACTGAAAAAAGGACATACATATTATTACAGAATCCGTTCATACAGATATGATGAGAATGGAAGAAAGATATACAGCGGCTGGTCAACAGTAAAGAAGCAGAAAGTAAAATGAAATCGGTAATCAGAAAAAGACACAAAGGATAACGTGGATAAAACAATGATGAAAGTACTTTCGTAAAAACAGAGTACACAGTTTCAGGGGATTTTCTTGCCATATGTGGAACATCATGATACAATGAGACACGATATGACAGAGAGAACCCCTGAAATTTTATTATATTATAAGAAATTACTCCATAATGCTCTTATAATATAATAAAGCAGTATTTTTATAATGCTGTAAATATCTGGAAAATATGGGAGGAATAAATATAAATGTGTGGAATTGTTGGATTTACAGGAGCACAGCAGGCAGCTCCGATTTTATTAGATGGTCTGTCCAAGTTAGAGTATCGTGGATATGATTCCGCAGGAATTGCAGTGCGTAATGGAGAGAATGAAACAGAGGTTATTAAAGCGAAAGGCAGACTGAAAGTTCTTGCAGATAAAACTAATAATGGAGAATCTGTACCTGGAACATGTGGTATCGGACATACCCGTTGGGCGACACATGGAGAACCATCTGAGACAAATGCGCATCCCCATATGAGTGATGACGGTAACGTAGTAGCAGTTCATAATGGAATCATTGAGAATTATCAGGAACTGAAAGACAAACTGATCCGCAATGGCTATGAGTTTTATTCATCTACAGACACTGAAGTAGCAGTTAAACTTGTGGATTATTATTATAAGAAATATCTCGGAACACCGGTAGATGCCATTAACCATGCAATGGTCCGTATCCGCGGTTCCTATGCTCTTGCGATCATGTTTAAAGACTACCCGGGAGAGATTTATGTGGCAAGAAAAGACAGCCCGATGATCCTTGGGGTGGAGAACGGTGAATCTTACATTGCATCCGATGTTCCTGCAATTTTAAAATACACCAGAAATGTATATTATATTGGAAATCTGGAGATGGCTCGTATCAGAAAAGGGGAGATCACGTTCTACAATCTGGATGGTGATGAGATCCAGAAAGAGCCGAAAACAATTGAATGGGATGCAGAAGCGGCGGAGAAAGCGGGATTTGAACATTTCATGATAAAAGAAATTCATGAACAGCCGAAAGCAGTTCGGGATACTTTGAATTCTGTACTCAAAGATGATCGTATTGATCTCTCAGAAGTAGGTCTTACAGATGAGGAGATCAAAAAGATCAGCCAGATCTATATTGTAGCCTGTGGCTCTGCTTACCATGTGGGAATGGCAGCCCAGTATGTGATCGAAGATCTGACAAGGATTCCGGTACGTGTGGAACTGGCATCGGAATTCCGATACAGAAATCCGATTTTAGATCCGGAAGGTCTTGTGGTCATTGTCAGCCAGTCAGGGGAAACAGCAGACAGCCTTGCGGCACTTCGTGAGGCGAAACAGAGAGGTATCCGTACACTGGGAATTGTCAATGTGGTAGGTTCTTCCATTGCCAGAGAAGCGGATAATGTTTTTTACACTCTGGCGGGACCGGAAATTTCTGTAGCAACTACCAAGGCATACAGTACTCAGTTGATTGCCTCCTATGCACTGGCAGTGCAGTTTGGAAAAGTCAGAGAACAGATTACAGAAGAAAAATATCAGGAGCTGATCGCAGAGCTGAAAACACTTCCGGATAAGATTGCCAAGATCATTGAAGATGACAAAGAGCGTATCCAGTGGTTTGCGGCTAAGCAGGCAAATGCCAGGGATGCTTTCTTTATCGGGCGTGGTATTGACTATGCCATCAGTATGGAAGGCAGCCTTAAGATGAAAGAAGTCAGTTATGTACACACAGAAGCTTATGCGGCCGGAGAACTGAAACATGGCACAATCTCTCTGATTGAGGACGGAACTCTTGTGATCGGTATTCTCACGCAGAATCATCTCTATGAGAAAACAGTCTCCAATATGGTAGAATGTAAGAGTCGCGGTGCATACCTGATGGGACTCACCACATATGGACATTATAATATAGAAGATACTGCAGATTTCACAGTTTATATTCCGAAAACAGATCCACACTTTGCAACTTCACTGGCAGTTATTCCTTTGCAGCTGCTTGGCTACTATGTCAGCGTAGCCAAAGGCCTGGATGTAGATAAGCCGAGAAATCTGGCTAAGAGTGTAACTGTAGAATAGTGCCGGGAAAACAATACAATATGTAGCGTAATGCCACAGACTGTAAAGGATTAATACGGTCTGTGGCATTTTTTTTCAAAATCCCAGAATCTCATGAAAATAGATCTGATTTTGAATAACAGAAGGATGTTCCGGTTTCAGTGTTCTGGCTTTCCGGTGAAATTCAAAAGCTTCTTTGTGCATTCCGGATTTGTCCAGACATACACATAATTGCAGAAATGGTATGAAATTATGGCAGTCCGGAATATAGAATCCTCCGTTTTGGCTGTTGTCCGGTGCAAGAAGTGCCTGATGATACCAGTGAGCTGCCATGGAAAAGTTCTGTTTCATAAAAAATATTTTCCCAATCTCACAGCATATTTCGGCTCTTGGAATATCTGACATGAAACTGTGAAACAGTATCTCAAGAGCATGCTGGTCATTGCCTGATGCCTGATAACAATAGGAGAGAACCAGACAACTGTCCAGTCTGTTTTCAATCCAGCCGTCCGGCTCTTTCAGAAATTTTTTCAGAACACAGATGGCATACTCGTATTGCTTATGATAAAAAAGTTCCCGGCCATAATAAAATAAGTCTCTGGGTTCCAGAGGCTCTCCTTCTTCGATCATCTGTTGATAGATGTGCAGATTTCGAAAGGAAGAGCAGGGTTTTATTTTGCGATGTTCAATCTGTATGGGAGAATAAAGGATGTTCCCGGTGGGAATGATGGATTCATGAACTCTTCCCCGCCATCTGAAATTTCGGGAAGTTTTTAAGATGCGTTCTCTGTAACAGGAGAATGCAGCATGATTCCATTCATCGAAATCTGTGACATAATCCATCATAACCATATCTGTGTTCGGACTCAGTGTTTCTTTTAATTGTTTTAGTCTGTACAGATTTTCCTGAGTGATCATGTCGTCTGCATCCAGCCACATCCAGTAATCAGTACTGACTTTTTCCGAAATAAAATTCCGGGCAGCAGAAAAATCATTTTTCCATGGAAAATCATAAACTTCTGCTGTAAATTCTCTGATAATTTCTTTGGTCCTGTCTGTAGAACCGGTATCACAGATAAGAATTTTGTCTACAATTTCTTTCATGGGTTTCAGGATACGTGGCAATACTTTTTCTTCATTTTTTACAATCATACAAAGGCTGAGAGAAATCATGGAAGATAATTTAAAGCACCTTTTGAGAAAATCAGGAGGAGCATTTGCCCCTCCTGAGGTTTAAGTTGCAAGAAGTCCGGCTGCGCGGAGATTTGCGAGAAGCTGATTAAACTGGGTTACAATATCTGTCTGACCTGTGGCATCTGCTACGGCCGCTGCCGGAGCTACAGTACCGGCAGGTCCGGTAGCACCAGTGGCTCCAGTAGGTCCGGCAGGCCCGGCAGCACCTGATATGGGCGGAATGTATTAATCCCCCAGACACGATATTTGATTGATAGAGCATAATAAGGATGGGACACAGCACAGGAATATGTGTGCTGCTGTCCCATCTTTTTTGCGCTCTGCCGTACGTGCCGGGTAGATCTTCCTTATACAAACATCCGGGCCACTGTTGCAAAGGCAAAGCACAGTACGATACCGCAGACCGTAGGCACAAGGAAGGACATGGCAGTCCATTTTAGGCTGCCCGATTCCTTGCGGATGGTAAGAAGGGTGGTGGTGCAGGGCCAGTGCATCAGGGAGAAAAGCATGGTACTGACAGCGGTAATCCAGGTCCAGCCGTTATTTACCAGCAATTCCCTCAGCTGTGCCAGGCTGTCAAATTCCAGAAGGCTTCCCTGGGCCATGTAGGCCATGATAATGATGGGAATTACAATTTCATTGGCAGGAAGCCCCAGGATAAATGCCATCAGAATCACTCCGTCCATTCCAAGAAGCCTTGCAAAGGGATCCAGAAAGCCGGAAAAGTGGGCCAACAGGG
>OGXS01001780.1_pt1 | contig 12880 bp, 8 predicted proteins | sample 1576371 | NCBI WGS metagenome assembly OGXS01 (sample SAMEA3541475, study PRJEB24748) | human gut metagenome | biome: human gut; feature: human-associated habitat; material: faeces | place: China | collected 2012
CATCCTGATAATACAGTTCTGCTACTTTTATTAAAAAACGATCACTTTTCATCTGGCTTCCTCCGTCGTGAATATGCCACATTTCATATGTGACTTTCTATATTTATATTATCTGGTTTTTTATTTATTTTCAACGAACATTTTTATATTTTCTTAATCTGTTTTATCGGATATTTTGATTGTACGAAAACAAAGATCATGATCTTATCTTTTTATCAGATTTTACGCTTTCTTAACGTTTTATTTACTAAATTTTATAATTTTTGCATATAATTATATGTTAAAATAATAGTTAACTAATGTTAGATGATTTAAATGCAAATATAAAACCCGAAGGGAGATAGATTCATGTTAAGAGTTGGAATTTTAACTAGTGGCGGTGATTGTCAGGCATTGAATGCTGCCATGCGTGGTGTAGTAAAAGGTTTAAGTGTAAAGAGAAACGATCTGGAGATCTATGGTTTCCGTGATGGATATAAAGGTCTGATCTACGATATCGCTGATCGTATGACACCAGATGATTTTTCTGGAATTTTAAACCGTGGAGGTACAATTCTTGGAACTTCCAGACAGCCATTTAAAAAGATGCGTATTCCTGATGAAAACGGTCTTGATAAAGTCGAGGCAATGAAAAATAATTACCGCAAATATAAATTAGACTGTCTTGTGGTCCTTGGTGGAAATGGAACTCACAAAACTGCAAATTTACTTCGCGAAGAAGGTTTAAATGTTGTAACACTTCCAAAGACAATTGACAATGATCTTTGGGGAACTGAAATGACATTCGGATTCCAGAGTGCTGTTGATATTGCAACTGATACGATCGACCGAATCCATACAACAGCTTCTTCTCACAGCCGTGTATTTATCATCGAGGTTATGGGGCATAAAGTCGGACATGTTACCCTGCAATCAGGAATTGCTGGTGGAGCTGACGTAATCCTGCTGCCTGAAATTCCTTATGATATTGATAAAGTAGCCGAAGTTGTAGAAAACCGCTTTGCAGCTGGAAAGAAATTCTCGATTATCGCAGTTGCTGAAGGTGCTATTTCAAAAGAAGATGCGAAGTTAAAGAAGAAACAGTATAAGGCAAAACTTGCAGAAAGAAGATATCCTTCTGTTGCTTATGAGATTGCAGCTGCACTAGAAGAAAAAACAAATCGTGAGATCAGAGTCACCGTTCCAGGACATACACAGCGTGGTGGTGCTCCTTGTGCTTACGACCGTGTACTTGCTACAAGAGTTGGAGCATATGCCGCTGAATTGATCCTTAATAAAGAGTATGGCTATATGGTTGGTATCGTTGATGGAGATACAAAAAAGGTTCCATTATCTAAAGTTGCCGGAAAATTAAAATATGTTGATCCGAAGTGCCAGATGATTAAGGACGCTAAGACAATTGGAATAAGTTTTGGTGAGTAAATTGTAGTTTGATGACGGAAATTATTGGTGGAATATTATAAAAATGGTTATATGTCTGCGACGCGCTCTCGCTCGACTCACTACGCAGCTGTACTAAGCTCCTGAATGATCTTACGATCATCCACTCGCTAAGTGCAGGCGTGTTCCTACGGTCGCCGACATATAACCATTTTTATAATATTCAATAATTTCAGTTATCGAAACCACTGGTAGGGGTGTATGTTTTACTGTATTGGTATTTATAATAAACACTGTCTGTCACTACAAAAATTTAAAAACGATAACACTCAACATACACACCACTTAAGTTTTTCAATCTTGTAATTGTCCACACTTTAGACTTCAGGTATATGATAAAAAATAAATAAACGATCGGAAGCGCAGCATTAGAATTTTGCCACGTTTTTTGCGGATTCGCAGCCGGCTTGGTGTGCTGTCTGAGCCTCATAGAGTTCTGATTTAAACACCCTTGAAGGCGAGTTGCACAAGGAAAGCCGGCGGATCAGCGATCTGCAAAAAACGTGAGTAAAATTCTCTAGCTGCTCTTCCGATCGTTTATTTATTTTTTATCATATACTTGAAATCTACAGTTGGCCAACTTACAAAATTAAATTTTACATCTCGAATTCTTCATGTGCTGCATTCATTGCTTTCACCATATCTTCCTGGTTTACAAGCACTGTAACACGGATCTCAGATGTAGAGATCATTCGAATGTTTACATCTGCTTTATATAAAGCGTTAAACATACGAGCTGCCATTCCATAGTGGTTTAATAATCCTTTTCCGATAATTGATACTTTGGCAACTTCTTTGCTTGCTTTGATCTCTTCATAATAGCTGTCTGGAAGGTAATCTTCTAATGCTTTAACTGCGATATCTAATTCTTCTTCTTTGACTGTGAAGGAGATATCTTTCTTGTCATTATGTCCAACTGACTGCAAGATCATATCTACGTTTACATTTTTCTTTGCTAATACATTGAAGATCTTGAATGCCATACCTGGTGTATCTTCGATTCCCATAACTGCGATTCTTGCTGCATCATCATCTCCTGCTACACCGCTGATCTCGTTGTCTCTTGATTTTACGCTTTCTTTTACGACAGTTCCTTCTTCTGTTGTAAGACTTGATCTAACAACTAAGGCAACTCCATGTTTCTTAGCAAGTTCTACAGAACGATTATGAAGTACTCCTGCTCCGAGTGTTGCCATTTCTAACATCTCATCATATGTGATCTCATTTAATTTTTTAGCCTCTGATACTTTTCTTGGGTCTGCTGTATAGACTCCGTCTACGTCTGTATAAATCTCACATGCATCTGCGTGTAACGCTGCTGCCAGTGCTACAGCTGTTGTATCAGATCCACCACGTCCAAGTGTTGTGTAGTTATCGAACTGGTCAACTCCCTGGAATCCTGTAACGATTACGATCTTTCTCTGTTCTAATTCATTCATGATACGGTCTGTATCGATTCTTTTGATTCTTGCATTGCTGTATACAGAAGTTGTATGCATTGCTACCTGAAATGCATTTAGGGAAACAGCAGGAACTCCAAGAGAATCCATTGCCATTGCCATTAATGATACAGAAGTCTGTTCTCCTGTTGTTAATAACATATCCATCTCTCTTCTGGATGGATTAGGATTGATCTCTTTTGCTTTTGCGATCAGTTCATCTGTCATCTTACCCATTGCTGATAAGACAACAACAACATCATTTCCTTTTTTGTAATCTTCAATACATCTTTTTGCAACGTTCATGATACGATCTTTATTTCCTACAGAAGTACCACCAAATTTCTTAACTACTAGCATCTTGTGCCTCCTAAAATTATTTCTCTTATTTTTGTAATAACCGATTCATTAAATCATAAGCGTGGGAAATGACAATTCCTGTCTCTCTCGCTGCTTCTTCGCTGTACTCTTCCTGACCTTCATAATCTTTCGTACTGTCGTAGATCATAAATGGTATCGGTTCTTTGGAATGGGTACGGATCGCAATTGGTGTCGGATGATCCGGTCCGATCAAAATTCTAAAATCCTCTCCAGCTTTCTCAAGTTCTTCTTTGACAACCTTCACAACTTCTTTATCAAGATGTTCGATTGCTTTGATCTTATTCTCAAGACTTCCCTGATGACCCATCTCATCAGGTGCCTCTACATGAATATAAGCGAAATCATCATTTTTTTCAAGTAGTGCTTCAACTGCTGCCATCGCTTTTCCATGATAATTCGTGTCAAGACCGCCATTGGCACCCTCTACATCAAGATTTCTCATGTTTGCTCCAACTGCGATTCCTTTTAACAGATCGACGGCAGATACCATAGCTCCATTCATTCCAGTCTTCTCTTTAAAATCGTCCAGTGCCGGTTTCGTCCCTGCTCCCCAGAACCAGATGCTGTTTGCTTTATTCAAGCCTTTCTCAGCTCTTGCTTCATTGATCGGATGATGATTTAAGATATCAAAACTCTTTTCCATCATCTCTTTTAGCTTCTCCTGCTTCGGAAGATACTGCCCGATCTTCTGTCCTAAAACATCATGAGGTGGTACAAGTTCGACTACTTCTCCATGATCCCAGATCGTTAAATGGCGGTAGCTGACTCCCGGATAAAATTTATATTCATCATCTTCTAATTCTTTTCTCACAGCTTCGATCAGGATCGCTGCTTCCTCAGAAGTGATCTCTCCTGCGCTGTGGTCGATGATCGTCTTATCTTCATAATCTTCGTCTTCAGATACGGTTACAACGTTACATCTAAGTGCAATATCTGTATCTTTCATATCAACACCAATGCTTAATGCCTCAAGGGGTGATCTTCCGGAATAATAAACCTGTGGGTCATATCCTAACATAGAAAGATTGGCTACATCACTTCCTGCTGGTAAATTGGATGGTACTGTATAAGCGATTCCCTGTTCGGAAACTTTCGCCATCTCATCCATCACTGGTTTGTCTGCTAACTGAAGTGGTGTCTTCCCACCTGCTGCTTCGATTGGCTCGTCAGCCATTCCATCTCCTAAAACAATAACGTATTTCATTCTGTCCTCCAAAAATGTGTCATGTATATTTATACATCTATTCCATTGCAATTATTTTTACATAAGATACATCTTCTATCTTCTCAACATCCTGAATCATAGCCGAGACATCCGTCTCGCTGTCTTCGATGTCAACACTGACTGTTAAGAGTCCCTTTCCATTAATTGGAATACTCTGGTGGATCGTCAGGATATTTGCCTTATAAAGTGCAAAAATATTAAGGATCGAGGCCATAACGCCAGGCTGGTCATCGACTTCGATCACGAATGTGATACTACGTCCTTTCTTACCAGCATAAAATGGGAAAATATCATCCTTATATTTGTAATAAGAACTTCGACTGATTCCCACCTTCTCTGTAGCTTCTAATACAGAAACTGCTCTCTTTGAATCTAACAGTTTCTGGACCTCTAACACCTTTAACAACACTTCTGGAACTGCTTTCTTTTTAATTACATAATAGTTGGTTTCTTTCATGTCTGGTTCCTTTTGTTTTCCTGTGGTGTACAGTTGTCTTTGCACAAAATACTACCACAGATATTTTTATGATGCAATAGAAAATTTGGTTTTAAAATAAATACATGATCTGACCGGAAGTTTTCTGTTTAATTTTCTTCCTTCTTACTGTTGTTATCCCATGCAAGATAAGCATTCATAAATCCATCCAGATCCCCATCTAATACAGCGCTTGGATTTCCGCTTTCAAAGTTTGTTCTGTGGTCTTTTACCATTGTATAAGGCTGCAGGACATAGGATCTGATCTGGTTTCCCCATCCATTATCCCCAACATCGCCTCGGATATCTGATAATTTTTCCAAATGTTGCTGCTGTTTTAACAGATACAGTTTTGTCTTTAACATCTTCATTGCCTGATCTTTGTTCTTGTGCTGTGAACGCTCATTCTGGCACTGTACAACGATTCCTGTTGGTAAATGCGTAATACGGATTGCGGAATCTGTTTTGTTGATATGCTGTCCACCAGCTCCACTTGCACGATATGTGTCGATCCGGATATCTTCATCTGCAATCTCAACTTCTATATCATCTTTGATATCTGGCATTACATCACAGGATGCAAACGATGTCTGTCGTTTTCCTGCTGCATTGAATGGAGAAATTCGGACAAGACGGTGAACACCTTTTTCAGATCGTAAATATCCATAAGCGTTCATTCCCGTGATCTTCACAGTAACAGATTTGATTCCTGCTTCATCCCCATCAAGATAATCAAGAACTTCTGTTCCATAACCTTTCTTTCCTGCCCATCTTGTGAACATACGGTATAGCATTCCTGCCCAGTCGCAAGACTCTGTTCCACCTGCCCCTGCATGTAGTGTAAGAATTGCATCATCCTTATCATATTCACCTGTTAGCAGTGTTGAAATACGTAATTCCTCATATGTTTTTTCAAATTCATCCATCAAAGCAGTGGCTTCTTCGATCAGATCGGCATCTTCATCTTCTTCTGCCATATCGATCAAAGTCTCGATATCTTCATATTTTGTTTTCAGATCATCATATTCTTCCACGACACCTTTCAGGCTTTTGACTTCTTTCATAACATTCTGGGATTCCTCAACATTATCCCAGAATCCTGGTTCTTCCATATTCAGTTCTAATTGATCAATTCTCTCTTTTTTTGCTTCTAACGCAAGGGAACCACTAAGATCTTCTAGTGGTTCCTGAAAAGAGTTTAATTTATATTTTAATTGTTCTGCTTCAATCATTGATAAAAAACTCCTTATTTATTCCTTCCGCAGCAGTTCTTATACTTCTTACCACTTCCACATGGGCAAGGATCATTTCTGCCGACTTTTGCTCCTTTTCTTACATAAGGCTTCTTCTCAACTTCTGCATCTTTGTTTGTTCCAGTGATCTTTGGAGCTTCTTCTCTCTCGATCTTCTGCTCAACCTGTACGTGGAACAGTGCACCTGTTGTCTCTTCCTGAATTGCCTTTGTCATATCATTGAACATCTCAAATCCAGCCATACGGTATTCAACAACTGGATCTCTCTGTCCATATGCCTGAAGACCAATTCCTTCCCTTAATTGATCCATATCATCAATATGATCCATCCACTTGCGGTCGATGACTTTCAGTAAGATAATACGTTCAATCTCACGAAGATCAAAGTCTTCGAATTCTTTTTCTTTCTGTTCATATAATGCAACTGTTTCTTCCTGTAATCTTGCTACCAGATCATCAACTTTACCAGAAGATTTCTCTGCATCTGTTAATACGATCTTATTCAGTGGTACAATTGGAAGCAACTCTGCATTCAGTGATGCCAGATCCCACTCTTCTGGTGGAAGCTCATCACTGATCACCTGATATACATGATTTGCAACTGTTTCTTTCATCATGCCTAAAACAGATTCTTTCATGTCATCTCCGTCAAGAACACGGCGGCGTTCTTTGTACATAACTTCTCTCTGTTCATTGTTGACTCTATCATAATCTAACAGATTCTTACGAATACCAAAGTTGTTATTCTCAATCTTCTTCTGGGCTTTCTCGATCGTCTTGCTGATCGTCTTATGCTGGATTTCTTCTCCTTCTGGAATTCCCAGTGCATTGTATATACTGATCATTCTTTCAGATCCAAACAATCTCATCAAATCATCTTCCAGTGATAAATAAAACTTAGATTCACCTGGATCTCCCTGACGTCCAGCACGACCACGTAACTGGTTATCGATACGTCTGGATTCATGACGTTCTGTACCGATGATCTTTAATCCGCCAAGTTCTGCAACACCATCTTCCAGCACGATGTCAGTACCACGACCAGCCATGTTCGTAGCGATCGTTACGGCACCAATCTCACCTGCGTGAGAGATGATCTCTGCTTCTTTCTCGTGGAATTTCGCATTCAGTACGTTGTGTTTGATTCCACGTTTCTTAAGCATTGCACTTAATTCTTCAGACATCTCGATGGTGATCGTACCAACTAAAACAGGCTGTCCTTTTGCATGAGATTCAATGATATCTTCGACAACAGCATTCATCTTCTCACGTTTTGTCTTGTAGATCGCATCATCATGATCGATTCTCTGAACTGGTTTGTTTGTTGGGATCACAACAACGTCCATTCCATAAATCTCTCTAAATTCCTGTTCTTCTGTAAGTGCAGTACCTGTCATACCTGCTTTCTTGTCATATTTATTGAAGAAGTTCTGGAACGTGATCGTTGCAAGAGTTTTGGATTCTCTCTTGACCTTTACATTTTCCTTCGCTTCGATTGCCTGATGCAGACCATCAGAATAACGTCTTCCTGGCATGATACGTCCTGTAAATTCATCGACGATCAATACTTCATCATCTTTTACTACATAGTCTTTGTCTTTAAACATTAAGTTATGTGCACGAAGTGCTAAGATGATATTGTGCTGGATCGCAAGGTTCTCTGGATCTGCAAGATTCTCGATATGGAAGAACTTCTCGACTTTCTTCACGCCATCTGCAGTCAGCATGATCTGTTTATCTTTTTCATTGACAAGGAAATCTCCATCTTCTTCGATATCCTCGTTCATTAAGATATCCATCTTGGATAATTCACCATCAGAACTTCCTCGTTCCATCTGGCGGGCTAAGATATCACATGCACGGTACAATTCTGTAGACTTACCACTTTCACCGGAAATAATCAGTGGTGTTCTTGCCTCATCAATCAGTACGGAATCGACCTCATCGACGATCGCATAGTGAAGATCTCTCTGTACAAGATCTTCTTTCTCAATGACCATGTTATCTCTTAAGTAGTCAAATCCTAATTCATTGTTTGTAATATAAGTAATATCACAGTTATATGCTTCACGACGTTCATCATTCTCCATATCATTTGTAACAACACCAACAGTTAATCCAAGAAAATTATGAACTTTTCCCATCCACTCGGCATCTCGAGTTGCCAGATAATCATTGACTGTTACGATATGAACGCCCTTTTCTTCCAGCGCATTTAAATATGCAGGTAACGTGGATACTAAAGTTTTACCTTCACCAGTCCTCATCTCTGCGATACGTCCTTGATGCAGGATGATACCACCGATCAGCTGTACACGGTAATGTTTTAAACCGATCGCACGGCTGCTGGCTTCTCTTACTGTTGCATATGCTTCTGGTAACAGATCATCTAATGTCTCTCCATTTGCAAGTCTTTCTTTAAATTCAACGGTCTTATGTCTTAGTTCCTCATCTGACAATTTCTGCATGGACTCATCGAGTGCTTCGATCTTGTCAACCGTCTTGCTGATTCGTTTTAGTTCCTTATCACTGTGAGAACCAAATACTTTATCAAATAAACCCATAAATAATCTCCTAAGTTTCTTTTTATGATTGTTCCATCTTGTGATCGTTCTGTCTCTGACATCTGATATCAAGATAGTCTTATATCTATTATATAGTCTTTGCTATTGTAACACTTAACATTATAAGGTGCAAGTTAACTAATTGTAAAAATTCTCAATAAATTTTGAATTTTTTATAAAAAAAAGTATGAAAAAAGGAGATCCTTGTCATAAGGATCTCCTCCATCTTCCGATCTTCTAAAATTCAGGTTCGATCAGTCCGTATGTATTTCCTTTTCTCTTGTATACAACATTGACTTCAAATGTATCAGCATTGCGGAATACAAAGAAATCATGTCCTAATAATTCCATCTGTACACAAGCTTCTTCTACATCCATTGGTTTGATAGCAAACTTCTTGCTTCGGATGATTCTGATCTCATCATCTTCCACATCGTCTTCCTGCTCCATAAATTCCTGTTTGAAGCTTGTTCCATCATATTTCTGATTCATAAGTCTTGTTTTATATCTGCGGATCTGGCGTTCGATCACATCTACTACCAGGTCAATAGATACATACATGTCTTCACTGCCTTCTTCAGCACGGATAATGTGCCCTTTCATAGGAATGGTAACTTCTATCTTCTGTCTTCCCTTCTGAACACTTAAAGTTACATTCACGATCGTATCGTCTACTAAATATTTGTCGAGACGTCCGAGTTTCTCTTCAATTGCTGCTTTGATACCTTCTGTAACTTCAATGTTCTTTCCACTAATAATGAATTTCATGGCTCCCATCTCCTTTACCTTTTTTGTATGAATTCATTATAACATATAATTCTGATTAAGAAAACAAAATCTTTTTATAAATAGTAAACAAAACATATGTTTCTTTTTAAAGTTATCCACAGTTATTATTTGTCGAATTGTGGATGTGGATAATGTGGATAACTCTGTGGGTAACTCATTTTTGGCTAAAATATGCCATTTCTGTATGTTGATAACTTTGTGGGTATTTTGTTAGCAATATGTGTGTAATTTTTCCATAAAAAAATCAACCTGCTTTTTGTTATACAACTAGCACAAATCGACAAAAAGCGGTTGATTTTTAATTTATGAGTCACTATATAAAAATAGCTTAAATTGTCTGAAAATTAGGCATTTTGAAGATATCGCTCGACTGAATACACACAGTTGGCACCATCTGACACCGCCGTCACCACCTGACGAAGATTTTTGCTTCTTCCATCCCCTGCAACAAAGATTCCCGGAATATTTGTAACACCGTCTTCTCCTGCGATAATATATCCTTTTTCGTCTGTTGATAACTTTCCAGATAAAAGCTCGGAAGCTGGTTTTGTCCCCACAGCGATAAAAATTCCATCAACATCTAGTAACTTATCCACATGGTTATCTACATCTTGTATATGAAGTCCCTCCACAACCTCATCTCCATCGATTTTTGTCACGATCGTGTTCCATAAGATTTCAATCTTGTCGTTCTTCTTTACTTCATCCTGAAGAATCTTTGCACCACGAAATTCATCTCTTCGATGGATCAGGTAAACTTTTTTACACATACGGCTTAAGAATATTGCATCTTCCAATGCAACATTTCCACCACCAACAACTGCTGTTACCTTATTTCTAAAAAATGCTCCATCACATGTTGCACAATAAGATACTCCCATTCCCTTTAATTTTTCTTCTCCTTCTATTCCCAAAGTCTGATGAACTGCTCCTGTTGCAAGAATGATCGTCCTTGTTTTTAATGTATCTCCATTCTTAAGCATGATCTCTTTGATTTCTTCGTCTGCATAGATTTCTTTAACTTCTGCTGTAATACTTTTAGCACCAAGTTCTTTCGCATGCTCTGAAAATTTTAATCCAAGATCCATTCCATTTGTCTTTGGAATTCCAGGATAATTATCAACTTCATAAGTCTGTATAACCTGTCCTCCTGGCATATATTCTTTCTCGATCATAACAAAATCAAGCATTGCTCTCTGTGCATAGATTGCTGCAGACATTCCAGCTGGTCCGGAACCTATGATTACTAAATCGTATATTTTCATGATATTATCTCCTTTTACTCAAAGTTTCTGCCTTATTCTTTCTTCGTTAGTTTTAATAAAACTCCACTGTATCTTGGAAGTGTGATCGTAAGCTCACTGTCTTTTCCTTTTTTCTTTAGATGAATATTTTCTTTACGTTTCTTCATCGTTCCACCATACTGTTCCCATTCAGTATGTAACAATGTTCTTCTCGTATGGTGTCCTTTGATCGTTAATTTATAATCTTTCTGCTCTTTATCAGAAAAATTAAAGATTCCAACGATCATGTGATCTGCCGTTTTTCTTCCGATCGCATAAATACATCGTTCTTCCTGATGGCAGTCCAGCCATTCAAAGTTTTCTCTATGATAATCATAATGGAAAGCTTTTTCTTTCTTGTAAATGTCATTTAATTTGACCATATATTTATGAAAGGCATCATGAATCGGATATTTTAAGATCATCCAATCCTGTTCCTGTGCTTCGCTCCATTCCCTGATCTGTCCAAATTCATTCCCCATAAAGTTTAATTTCTTTCCTGGATGGATCATCATATACATATACATAGCCCTTGCCTGTGGAAATTTATCTTCATAATTCCCATACATCTTCTGTAAAATCGTTGCCTTGCCATGTACAACTTCATCATGACAATATTCTAGCATATAACGTTCATTCCAGAAATACACCATAGAGAATGTTAGTTTGTGATAATCACGACTTCGATATTCTGGTCCAGTCTGAAAATATTCCAGAGTATCATGCATCCATCCTAAATCCCATTTGTAATCAAATCCAAGTCCGCCCTCCCATACCGGCTTTGTCACACCCTGATAGGGAGTGGAATCCTCGGCAAAAAGTAGACAGTCAGGGATTCTTTCCTTTAAGCCCTGATTCATGGTACGGATAAATTTCAGAGCTGCCAGGTTTTCTCCACGGCTTGCGTCCCCCTGCCAGTAAATCAGATTTCCTACTGCGTCCATGCGAAGGCCATCGAAATGGAATTCATTCATCCAGTAATAGGCAGAGGACTGCAGAAAACTGCAAACTTCTCCTCTGGAATGCATAAAATTGCAGCTTCCCCATTCGTTGCGGCCAACTGCCATGTTTGGATATTCATAAAGGGCTGTTCCGTCATATTCTGCCAACGCATAATCATTCACTGCAAAATGCACTGGAACAAAGTCCAGAATGACCCCAATTCCAGCCTGGTGGCACTGGTCTACAAATGCTTTCAGTTCTTCCGGCTTACCATAGCGGGAGGTTGGACTGAAATATCCTGTATCCTGATATCCCCAGGATTCGTCGCATGGGTACTCACAGAGAGGCATGATCTCCACATAATTATAGCCGTGTTCCTTCAAATAGGTGATAAGGATCGGTGCCAGTTCCTCATAGGTGTACCAGTCTTCCTGTCCTTCGCCTCGTTTTTTCCAGGAGCCAAAATGCATTTCATAAATGTTTACTGGTTTGTCGTAGCTTGCTTTGCGGTTTTTCAGCCATTTGCTGTCGCCAAATTCATAACCGCCAAGAGCATAGGTCTTTGAAGCAGTGCCTGGACGCATCTCGCTATAAAAAGCATAGGGGTCTGCATGGTCCACGAAGGAGCCGTCCTGACGGTAAATTCTGTATTTATACATCAGGTCAGAGCCTACATTATTCATGGTGCATTCCCAGAAATTGCCATCATGAACGCGGTTCATAGGAGTCTCTGTCCAGCCGTTGAACTCACCAATTACAGATACTCGCTGCGCTGCCGGGGCAAATGTACGGAAGGTGGTTCCGCCATCCCATACGTGAGCACCAAGGTACTGATATGCTTCAAATTCTTTTCCTGTATAAAAGTTGTAAAAATCCATGTTTTTGCTCTCCCATTCATTATAAAAAGATATTAGACAGTAGTTGTTTTTCTCTGTATAATAAGTATAATTGTGTAAATGAAAAATTGCTACCGACGAAAAACGACATTAGTTGGATTTCCAACGTTTTTTGAAATGTGTCGGATTTCTTTATAACCTATTTAGTTGATTAAAAGTTCTTCAATGCGGACGCATTTGGACAATGTGTATT
>OGXS01001787.1_pt1 | contig 12850 bp, 14 predicted proteins | sample 1576371 | NCBI WGS metagenome assembly OGXS01 (sample SAMEA3541475, study PRJEB24748) | human gut metagenome | biome: human gut; feature: human-associated habitat; material: faeces | place: China | collected 2012
CCAGGAACCATTCTGATAGAATACTGCATCTCCGTTGATGAACTCGTTACGGGAGTCATCTGCTGTCTTAGCAGAAAGCTCTGCTCCATCGCAGGTAGAATCTGTAATATAAAGATCAAATACGTTCTTATAGTTATCAAGGTATGTTCCTTTGATAGCATCTGTATCATCGATGCCATCTGCCTGATACTCATAGTAGATTGGAAGGTTTGCAAGGTGTGTTTTGAATCTCCAGTCAGAGGATCCGTCCATACCAGCGCTTGTGAAAGCACCTTTCACTCCAAGCTCATCTTTTCTTGCCTGGATGTCATCAGCAACCTTCTTCAGATCATCAAAGCTCTTGATGTCATCTACTGTGTAGCCTGCTTTTTCCAGTAAGGTTTTGTTTACGATCAGTCCATAGGACTCGATTACGTATGCAATACCATCAACTGCATCACCGTCTTTTACAGTGTAAGCATCAGATGTAAGCTGTGAGTAGATATCAGATCCGGACAGATCATAGCAATAATCCTTCCAGTTCTTAAGTCCTACTGGTCCATTTACCTGGAAAAGTGTAGGAGCATCGCTCTTAGCCATCTCAGACTGAAGTGTGGTCTCATACTGTCCGGAAGCTGCTGTAACAACTGTTACCGGAACGCCTGTCTCTTCTGTATATTTTGCTGCCAGGTTCTGCCATGCTTCATCCTGCTCTGGTTTGAAGTTTAAGTAGTAAACCTTTCCAGCTGCATCATCAGCCATAACCGGTAATGCCGGTACCATAGAAGCTGCCATAACTGCGCTAAGTCCCATTGCTGCGATTTTTCTCATCTTCATAATTTTACTCTCCTTTTCTTTGAGAACCGTTTCTTAAGATGTTTATATAATACTGATTTTTCTGTTAAAAAACCATGATAAAAAATCAAGAAACATGTTCATTTTTTTAGAGAGTGATATTTGAATATGGACATTTTGTCGCAACTTGTACAAAACATTACAATTTTTATCAGATCCAGACTTTGAATAATAATTCGGGTCACAAGCCAGAACCTATTGGAAAAAGCAGTCTGTGAAACATCTCATATATGCAAAAGAGGACTGCTTGCGCAGTCCCCTTTCTCTTTCCGCATGTGCGGAGAAAAATCATATTCAGGCTTTTCCAACGGATCCGAAGATTTCCATTTTCTCTTTAACAGTAGCCTTGATTGCATCGAAGCCAGGTGCAAGAAGCTTACGTGGGTCATATCCTTTACCCTGCTGATCTTTGCCTTCCTCGATGTATTTACGTGTAGCTTCTGCAAAAGAAAGCTGGCACTCTGTGTTAACATTGATCTTGGAAACTCCAAGGTCGATAGCTTTCTTGATCATGTCTGTAGGAATACCTGTACCACCGTGAAGTACTAACGGCATATCACCTGTAAGCTGCTGGATTGCATCCAGAGTCTCAAAGCTTAATCCTTCCCAGTTTGCAGGATATTTTCCGTGGATATTACCGATACCTGCTGCGAGCATATCAACACCAAGGTCAGCGATCATCTTACATTCATTAGGATCAGCACATTCACCTTTACCGATAACTCCGTCTTCTTCTCCACCGATAGATCCTACTTCAGCTTCGATAGACATTCCTTTTTCTCTGCAGATAGCAATCAGTTCTTTTGTCTTTGCCACATTCTCTTCGATTGGATATTTAGATCCATCGAACATGATTGAAGAGAATCCTGCATCGATACATTTTTTACATCCTTCGTATGTTCCGTGGTCAAGGTGTAATGCAACCGGAACTGTGATATTAAGTTCTTCCATCATAGCTTTAACCATAGCTGCTACAGTCTTGAATCCGGTCATGTATTTTCCGGCACCCTCAGATACACCTAAGATAACTGGTGACTTTAACTCTTCTGCTGTAAGAAGAATAGATTTTGTCCACTCTAAGTTATTGATGTTAAACTGTCCTACTGCGTAGTGACCTGCTACTGCCTTATCGAGCATTTCTTTTGCTGATACTAACATATGTTATTCCTCCAATTCTTACTGCCATAAGCATCTCTGCTTCTTTATGACAAATTTGTTTCACTTGCATTATATATCATAACTTCTAAAAAGACAAGGAACTTATCCTTGCAATTATGAAAACGGTAATATATATCAAAATCGCAAGGTATCCCGCCCGGTCTTCTTTTTTATATACCAATGGATACATTCTTGAAGTTTTTCCGCTTCCTGTATATCCCCTGGCTTCCATTGCCATTGCCAAATCCGATGACCTCCGTACCGTCAGCAGAAACAAAGGAAGCAATAACGTCATGACGCCCTTACATTTTTCCAATATATTTCCATCTTCAAATTTTGCACCTCTGGCCGCCTGTGCATCCATCAAAACATTTAATTCTTCTAACATAATGGGAATGAATCTGAACGCTATCATCACAATGACTGCCATTTCATGCACAGGAATCCCTGTTTTTTCCAATCCGGAAAATGCTTTTTCCAAACCATCCGCAAGTTCTTTCGGAGTTGAAGTATAAGAAAGAAGAGATGCCCCAGAGATCATCAGGGCAATCCTTGCTGTCATCTGCACTGCTTTTAATATTCCCTGCTTTGTTATCGTAAATATCCAGACCTGTACGACCGGATCTCCCGGCGTATACAACATGCGGAACAGGAAGGTAAAGCAGAGCAAAAGCAAAATTCCCCTCAGTCCTTTCAACAAATACCCAAATGGAACTCCCGCAGCCTTATAAAGGACAAGCATTACTATCAGACATCCGATATACCAGCAGACATTTTTCACAAGGAACAGCGAAATAATGTATACCAGAACTCCCATCAATTTTGTCCTCGGATCCATCCGGTGAATCACAGATTCCGAATCATAATATCTTCCAATCGTAATATCCCGAATCATAATGGTTTCTCCTCTTTCAAAATCTCTGCCAGCATCTTTTCTGCTTCTTCCACACTGATTGCCGGTCGTGGCAAAGGTATACCCTCTTTTATCAGTAAATATGTCAAATGTGTGATCTGCGGAATTCCAATGTTCATTTTTTTCAGTTCTTCCACTCTGGAATACACTTCTTCCGGAGTACCATCCATCGCAATCTTTCCTTTATACATCACCCATACACGGTTAGCAAATTGCGCTACATCTTCCATATGATGTGATACCAGTACAATTGCGTTATTTCGTTTCTCTCTTATCCTGCATAACAACTCAAATATTTCATGTTTCGTCTCAGGATCAAGACCAGCTGCCGGTTCGTCTAACACCAGTATTTCCGGCTGCATCGCTAATACACCTGCAATAGCAACACATCTTTTCTGTCCTCCTGAAAGCTCCATCGGACTCATCTGATAATACTCTTCCGAAATCCCGACCAGTTCCAGGCTTTCCTTTGCTGACTTTCCGGCCTCTTCTTCACTCATTCCCAGATTCAGCGGACCATACATCACATCTTTCAAAATCGTCCTGCCAAACAACTGTTGTTCAGGATATTGAAATACAAGTCCGACTTTTTTTCTCAATTCTGAAACCGGATATTTTTTACTATATATATTTTCCCCTTTAAAAAGGATCTCTCCCGATTCTGCCTTCAGCAGACCGTTCAGATGCTTGATCAATGTTGTCTTTCCTGATCCTGATGCACCGATCAGTCCTATAAAATCGTGCTCTCTGATTTCAAACGAAACATCTGCCAGGACATCTGTCTTCCCTTTTGCCGGCTCCGGATAAGAAAATGTGATATGTTTACCTTGCAGCATCTTTCCAGCCTCCGCATTTACTTCTATATAATTCTGTAATTTTTCTGATCATTTCCTGTTCGTGTAAAACCGGTTCATCCAATCCGATGTTTTGCTTTTTCAGCCGCATACTCAATTCTACAACCGGCGGAATATCCATTTTCGCACTTTTTAACAGGCTATGGTCTGCAAATATTTTCTTCGGGGTATCATCTCCGATTATTTTTCCATCCTTCATCAATATAATACGATCCGCATCTACAACTTCATCCGTATGATGTGTGATCAGGATAATCGTCATTCCCTCTTTTTGATTCAATTCTTTCACAATATTTATTACTTCTTTTCTTGAAGAGGGATCCAGCATAGCTGTCGGTTCATCCAACACCAGACATTCCGGGATTCCTGCCAGCGCATCCGCTGTTGCCAGTCTCTGTTTCTGCCCGCCTGATAATTTGGAAGGCGGAGTTTTTCTCTTCTCCCACAACCTTACTTTCCGCAAAACATCTTCTACAATTTTTCTTATTTTTTCCGGCTCTACATTTTTATTTTCCGGGCCAAATGCAACATCTTCTTCTACACTGGTGCCGATAATCTGATTGTCCGGGTTCTGAAACACCATACCAACCCGGCTTCTGATTTCATAAAGCCTTTCTTTTGCTTGTGTATCCTTTCCGTCAATCCATACTTTTCCTTCATCCGGAAGCAGCAATACGTTTAAATGTCTGGCTAATGTAGACTTTCCGGAACCATTCGGTCCTAAAATTGCCACAAACTGACCAGACGGAATATCTAATGATATTCCGTCTAACACTGTCTTCTCACTTTTTGTATTTTCATCTTTCCATATTGTATATTTATGTACCAGATTTTCAATCTTTATCATATGAGATTTATGCCTCTTTCTTAAAATTATTCAGAAATCTCATCGGCATTGCTTTAATGAGCAGACATCCGATAATGCATGTTCCAATCTTATCGATTAAGTTTGACGCAACATTTCTGAGGAAGGAAGCCTGAAAAATTGTTTTTCCACCCTGCACCAGTGACATCACCAGCATATCCGAAACTGATCCATTCAGTCCGCCATATACATAGATTCCGATTGGTGTTCCAATCGCCGGGCAGATAAAGCTAAGTGCAATACCTGTAATTACTGCAGGAACGATTCCGAATTTCCATTTTTTTGCCACAAGACCTACGATCAGACCGACCGCCATATTTACCAGACAGAATGGGATATCCGACACACTATAGATCAATCCTGTAATAATATTGCTCAATGCTCCTACGATGATACCCGGCAGCGGACCGAGAATCGCCGCAGAAAGCACGGTTCCGAGTGTATCCAGATATAACGGGATACCCAGTGCCGATGTGATAATTCCCAGTACAATGTTCATTGCTACTGCAACACCACAAAAAGTTGTTACATAGACTTTTCTGTTTTTCATTTTGTTCTCCTCTCTTCTCTCCATCCATTAGTTTTTCAGCAGCTGTACTGCTTCCTGCATCGTCATAATAGGAATCTTCATACTTTTTTTACAAAGTTCTTCTTCCAGTACTTCCATATATACACCCGGTTTTTCTGTCATTTTCAAAGAATTCTGAATGTCCTGTATTCTTTTTTCATCCGTGCCAATCTCACCCTTCCATTTTCCTTCACAGGTAAGATGATATCCACAGTTCGGACTGCCTTCTACCGAAACAATCCCCAAAATGCGGAATTTTTCCACATGCTGCGCATATTCTTGCAACTGAAATAAAACCGGTTCAAGAATCTTCCGGCATTGTTCAATGTAAAATGGATGTTGAAATTGATTCTTTACATGCCCCCATCTCTGAGACCCATACATGATAAACTCCGGACAGGGCATTTGAAATAACTGTACATCTTTTTTTAAAACAAGCTGCAGCAACTCTTCCCGGATCTTATATTCTCCGGCCAGTTCCGCTTCATCCTGTTCCACCTTTGCCGCATGATTCAAAATGCAATGAGATACTATCAAAAGATCTTTCATAATTCCTATTCCTTTCCGACTTCTTCCATAGTATCATTTATTATCTGCTTATTGAAATTGTTTTTCTTTATATAAAAGCGTTCTTATAGATTATATCTATGAGATTAATAATGGACTTTTAACAGCCTTGTTTTGAACACTTTGATAAAAAAAAATCTGCAGAAGAATCTGCAGATCTCAGTGACTCCGAGGGGAATCGAACCCCTGATTCCAGCGTGAGAGGCTAGCGTCTTGACCGCTTGACCACGGAGCCATTCGTTTGGTACTTGCCTAGTATAGCAAGGATTCTGCAAAAAGGCAAGTACTTTTTTTAATTTTTTTAAATTTCTCGGTTTTTTCTACAATTTAAGGATTTTTAATCTTCTTCATGCGTTCCCGGAACCATGATCTGAAGCTCTTTATTCAGGTTCTCGACCACAACTTCATCGTGTTCGCCGCCGAATTCCCCATCCAGCGTCCATGGTATCTCCTCTATAGATTCGAACATGATCCTTCCGCTCTTAAACGTATACATATACTTGGAATCCATCTGCTCGATCATCAATGCAGCGATGATTTCCTGCAATTCGATCGGATTCTTAGGTGTCTTGATCAATGTCACTTCAAAAACCCCGTCATCGAATCCGACCTGTTTTCCGATCAGATTACGGAATCCTCCGACGGATCTGGAATTTGTAACCATTCCATATACGAATTCATCTTCGATCACTTCATCATCATGTGTCACCTTCACCTTATATGAAGGAATATTGAACAGACGTTTCGCTCCTTCCAGCACATATGCCAGATGTCCCAGAACATTCTTCATAGACTGTTTTGTCTGGTAAGATACATCTGTAAACAGTCCGAATGCCGCAATATAGACAAAAATATCATCATTAAATCTTCCGGCATCACAGGCAAATACTTCCCCATTTACTGCATTGTCTGCCGCCTCCAGTAATCCTCTCGGAATATGAAGGCTGCTTGCGAAGTCATTTGTTGTACCGGTCGGAATATATCCGATCGGCTCCCGCTTATCCCTGTCGCGTTTCATCATACCGGTTACGACCTCGTCAAGCGTTCCGTCTCCTCCGCTGCACACGATCAGATCATATTCACTGGAATCATATTTCTTAATTTTCTTATACGCATCACGATACGCCTGCGTCGGATATGCCACAACCTCATAGCCGGCTTTCACAAAGATATCAATCACATCTGCAAGCTTCGGTTTTAAAAGTTCTTTTCCCGCATGTGGATTGTAGATAAAAAGCAAACGCTTCATAAAATATGCATCCTCCCTTATCTTTCATATAATTCTTAATTTAATAATGAAGAGGCTATTGTAACTCTCATCACAACGGCCCCTTTATCTCACATCATCCGGATATTCCCTGTATTATTGTTATGCACCTAAAAATGTTGCCACGCCACTTACGGCTGCATCTTCATCCTGACCGTCTGCTACAATTGTAACATCTTCGCCTTTCTGAAGTTTCAGACTCATCATTCCCATAATACTCTTTGCGTTAATCTTTTTACTTCCCATCACAATATATACCTGGCTCGCATACTGGCTTGCTTCCTGTACGAGATGAGCCACCGGACGGTCTTCCATGTCCATATTATTCTGAATGGTAACAGGCTTTCTAATCATAACGACTTGCTCCTCCTTGCTGTTCCCTTAACTGTTGTGCGATTTCACTTAACTTCCTGAGCCTGTGATTCACCCCTGATTTTCCCAGAGGATTCGCCATTAGCTGACCAAGCTCTTTCAAAGCCGCTTCCGGGTATGCCAGACGCGTAAGGGCAACGTCTCTTAATCCCTCCGGCAGCTTCTCAAAACCGATCTGATCTCTGATATATGTAATATCCTCCATCTGCCTTACTGCAGCAGATACGGTTTTATTAATATTAGCTGTCTCACAGTTTACTTTCCGGTTCACAGAATTACGCATCTCTTTCATGATACGGACATTCTCCAGTTCCATCAAAGCCACGTGGGCTTCCATCACATTCAGTATATCTACAATCTGTGAGCCTTCCTTAAGATAAACTACATATGTTCTTTTACGCTGTACAATCTTCGCATCTACATCGAAACTGTTCATCATGTCCCGCAGATGCTCTGCCTGACGCATATCGTTACAGACAATTTCAAAATGATAAGACTTGCTTGGATCACTCATAGACCCCGATGCTATAAATGCTCCCCTGATATATGCTCTCTTACAACAGACTGCCTGTACGATCGTGTCACGGATCGCCATTAGTTCTTCACCTTTTGCATAAATGTAATAACTGTAATTATCTTTCCCGGCATTTCTGCGGACTACGATATCATTCTTTATATTAAACGTTTTTTCCAACAATGTAAAGCATTTTCTTGCGACCCCGAGATTTTCCGTATGTACTTTAAGACAGCACACTCCTTTGTATCCCACTCCAAATGCTCCGCACATATGAACAATTGCAGACAATTCCGCAATATCACAGTGTCTTGCTCTGGCATAATGTTCCAATAATTCTTCTTTTACTTTTCCCGAGAATGACATCTGACTTTCTACCTCGCTTTGGTGACAGCATCCTTTCCAATATCACGGTGTTCGATACGGATACCATAATTATCATTCTTACTCAATGCTTCATATAATTCATTCGCCAACGTTACCGACCGGTGCTTTCCGCCTGTACATCCGATCCCGATCACCAGCTGTGTCTTACCTTCCTGTACATAATTCGGAATCAGGAATTCCACCATATCCGTCAGTTTTGCAAGGAACATTCTTGCCTTGTCATTATCCATGACATACTCCCGGACTTCTTTGTCATTCCCGCTTTTCGGACGCAGTTCATCAATATAATACGGATTAGGAAGAAAACGTACATCAAATACAAGGTCTGCATCTGCCGGTATTCCGTATTTGAATCCAAATGACAATACGGATATATACAGATTCTTATATTCTTTATTTTCCACAAAAATCTTTGACAGTTCTGCACGCAGTTCTCTTGTCAGCATATGACTGCTGTCAATCAGATAATCTGCACGCTCTCTTAAAAATTCCAGTCGTTTTCTTTCTTCTTTAATTCCTTCTTCCACTCTCCCGTCTTTTCCGGATAAGGGATGAAATCGTCTTGTCTCTTTATATCTTTTGATCAGTACATCATCACTGGATTCCAGATACAGGATCTCAAATCTTGTTCCTGACCGGTCCAGTTCTTTTAATATCTTCTTCAGTTCATAAAAATTCTGTCCACTCCGGATATCTACTCCAAGAGCAGCCTTGTTGATCTCCGTCCCCGGCACGCTTAACAGTTCTGCCATCTTCGGAATCAGCGGTACCGGCAGATTATCTACACAAAAATATCCCATATCTTCCAGCATCTTAAGTGCTGTACTTTTTCCAGCCCCGGACATTCCGGTAACGATCACACATCTCATCTTAGAACACTCCCAGTCTCTTTACTTCCGGCTCAAGCCGTACTCCTGACATTTCATACACCTTATCAGACACCTGGTTCATCAGGTTCATCACATCTGCTGCTGTTGCCTGATCCTTATTCACTACAAATCCACAATGTTTTTCAGACACCTGCGCTCCTCCGACCTGAAATCCACGAAGTCCTGCATCCTGTATCAGCTTTCCCGCGAAATATCCCTCCGGGCGTTTGAATGTACTTCCTGCACTCGGATATTCCAACGGCTGCTTTGTAATTCTTTTTTCCTTCAGGTCATCCATAACGGCTTTGATCTCTTCTTTTTTTCCATTCTCAAGTCTGATCACCGCACTTAATACAATATAGTCTTTTTTTGCGATCACACTGGTACGGTATCCGAGTTCCAGTTCATCTTTTGTCAACGTTTTTACATCCCCGTCACGGGTAAGAACGGTTACCGTTTCCAGTACATCCTTCATCTCCCCGCCATATGCTCCGGCATTCATCACACACGCTCCTCCGAGTGTTCCCGGAATTCCTGCCGCAAATTCAAAACCTGTAAGTTCTGCTTCCATTGCACGGTTAGCAATCATGGAAAGCAATGCACCCGCCTGTGCGTGAATCTCATTTTCTGTAATTTCCACCCGATTCATCTGTTTATATATCTGGATGATCACTCCTTCATATCCCTGATCGGATACCAGAAGATTACTTCCATTTCCTACTATATAATAAGGAACATTTTCCTGTGTGCACACCTCGATCACTTTTGCAACTTCTTCTTCCGTCTCTGGTGTCACAAAATAGCTTGCCGGACCTCCCACACGGAATGTTGTGTGAATTTTCATCGGTTCATCCTTTTTTACCTGTTCCACTTTTAAAATACTCAATAATTTCTTTCCTATTTCCTGATTCATTCTTGTCTCCACCTTTTTTGTCAGGTTGTTCTTCTTCCAACCGCTACTATATCATACAGAATTTTCAGTTCATAAAATTCCTGCCCTCAGACAGTAACTACATCTTACACTAAACGCCCGGTAAATTCAACGTACACTTGCAAATTTGCCTCAAATGCGGTATATTAATGCCAAGTATTTATTTTTTAAAGGAGTGAATTATACAATTGGACACGAGTGTCGCGATACAACTCATTATTCTATTGATTTTATTGATTCTTTCAGGATTTTTTTCATCTGCGGAGACAGCTTTAACAACGGTAAACCGAATGCGTATCCGCGGTCTTGCCGACGAAGGCAGCAAGCGGGCAAAAACCGTTATGTGTATTACCGATGATACCAGCAAGATGCTGAGTGCGATCCTGATCGGTAATAATGTGGTGAATCTTTCCGCCGCTTCCCTTACTACCACCCTGGCTTACAATCTTGGCGGATCTATGGTGGCAGTGGCAAGTGCAGTTCTGTCTGTACTGATCATTCTCTTCGGAGAGATCACGCCAAAGACCATGGCTACACTGCATGCGGAAAAGATGTCTCTTCGTTATGCTCCGGCCATAAATCTGTACATCAAAGTCATGACACCATTTGTATTTATCATCAATACGCTGTCGGATATTATTCTCCGCATTCTTCACATCGATCCGAATGCCGGAAATAAACAGATGACAGAATCCGAACTCCGTACGATCGTAGATGTCAGCCACGAAAGCGGTGTCATCGAATCTGACGAAAAAGAGATGATCTATAACGTATTTGATCTTGGCGATGCGAAAGCGAAAGATGTTATGGTACCAAGAGTTCATGTTACGTTCGCCGATGTAAATGCCACCTACGAAGAATTGATCGACATTTTCCGCGAGGACAAATTCACACGTCTTCCGATTTTTGAAGATACAACGGACAATGTTGTCGGTACGATCAATATGAAAGATCTTCTCTTATATGACAAAGAAAAAGAGTTTCATATCCGCGACTTTATGCGCGAGGCCTATTTCACTTACGAATATAAGAATATTTCCGAATTACTTGTGGAGATGCGCCAGGCTTCTTTTAACATTGCCATCGTTCTGGATGAATACGGCGAAACTTCCGGACTGATCACATTAGAAGATATCCTGGAAGAAATCGTCGGAGAAATTCATGATGAATATGACGAAAACGAAGAAGACTTTATCAAACAGGTTGGTGAACGCGATTATATCGTAGAAGGTTCCACGAATCTGGACGACTTAAATGACAGGCTCGATCTTAATCTGACCTCAGAAGAGTATGATTCCGTCGGTGGATTCATTATCGAGCATCTGGACCGGCTTCCTGAAATTGGCGACGGCGTCACCACCGAAGACGACATCCATCTGGTTGTAGAAAAATTAGACAAAAACAGAATTGAAAGTGTACATTTATATCTGCCGGAACCAAAACCGGAAGATGAAGAAGGAGACGAGGATTAATCCCCGTCTCCTTTTTATTCTTCATCTTTCACTTCTTCTCCGGCAAGTTTCAGAATATCTTCGATCTCATCCTCGCTGATTCCAAGTCTGTCTGCAACTTCATCCACGCTGACTTTACGTCCGTATTCTTCTTTCATACTCTTGATCGTCTCATCAAGTTCTGTAACTTTCTCAACCATCTTATGATCTCTTCTCTTTACTTCTGTCTGCGACTCCAACGCTGCCAGCATTCCGGCACGTATCTGTTCCAGAATCTCTTCTTCATCTTTTTCCTTCTGGATCTCTTTTAATGCCAGCATCAGTACAATGTTTCCTTCCTGGATCATATCACCGATAAACACTTCCGGATGATGCAGTCTCACCGCTTCTTCTACCACTTTCGGAAGATAATATGCCATGCGCATCTCTTCCGGTGTCTCTTCATTCATATCGCCAAGACTTCGCAGATATTCTTCTACGTATTTCTGTTCGTCCGGGCTTAATGGCTGTTGTTCTTCATTTTCCGCTTCTTTTACCGTACCTCCGGCCTGTTTATAACCGATCACCGCCATCTTCATCGATAACAGGTAATCACAGACCAGATTCATCTGTTCCTGCGAAAGTCCGTCCTCTTCAAAATACTTTTCCACTTCATCTACGGTAATCTTTCCATTCTGATCTTCTGCAAGCGCAAGTACTCCCGCAAGCTTTTCTTTAAACTGTAATCTATCTGCCATTTTATTCCTCCATCTTTTTATTACTTTTATTCATACATACACATTTTATTGTTGTCTTAACACTCCCAAAGCAATTCCATAATATTATGAAATGACCCTCGTGTCAATTGCTATACCATCCGCCATCATATTCTCCTGTATATGCCAGAACTAAAAAAAGACTTGTTTTACACTGTTTTGTAAAACAAGTCCCTTTTTAATTTATCTTCTATTCCATGGAGTGGTGTTTATATAACCCGTACAGATATAAGCTGCCCCCGACCAATCCTACGATCAATTCTCCGTAGATTCCTGCACACATGAGATTTTCCAAATTACCCGTGATAGAAAATCCCAAAAATTTGCAGATCAGCATTCCCGCTCCCATCGTTGCTGCCATCCATCCAATCATATTAATTACCAGAAAGGCACTGACAGCCCCTTCTATTGTAAATTCTTTATTCAACATATTCCACAGATATCTCATCTCTAAACGCCTCCCGTTTTTTGAATCTTTACTCTTATTTCTTTTTCTGATTCAAGTATAGAAAGGCTATGTTAAATAAAATACCCCGGCAATGAAA
>OGXS01001789.1_pt1 | contig 12836 bp, 10 predicted proteins | sample 1576371 | NCBI WGS metagenome assembly OGXS01 (sample SAMEA3541475, study PRJEB24748) | human gut metagenome | biome: human gut; feature: human-associated habitat; material: faeces | place: China | collected 2012
AACGTTTTTTCATGACGTTTTGTGCCTTGAGCAGCGCGAAAGGAATGGATATAAAGATGAAAAAACTAAAGGGTTAAAGGTAGCTCTTAAATTTGCGAAAGAACATGATATGTATATGACTGAAGAGCAGATTTAGGGTATTAAAAAGATGTAAAATTTCCAGCCCAAGATGTTTAGGGCTATTTTGGACTGGAAATTAAGGGATAAGAAAAAATAAATGCGTATAGCTGTCAAAAACAGGTGATTTAACACGTAAAACTATAAATATGAGTTATACACAAAAATAGAAATAGTCTATAGAACAGGCTGTATATGTAAAAAATCAATTTGCTCTATTGTAAGAAAAGTATATACAATTATATGGGAAACTAATACAAAATAAGGTATAAGTACAAAGGAGAAAAGTATGAAAAAAAAAGTATTGAGTGTATTGCTGTGTGCAGCAATGGTAGCAAGTATAGCAGTTGGATGCGGATCCAAATCTTCTTCCGAGGATTCTTCTGCTGATGCAAAAAAAAGTGATAAAAAGGTAATTACAGTTGGATGTGAAGCAACAACACCTGGCTGGATTCAGACAGATGAAAAAGGAAAACTTTCTGGTTATGACTATGATGTATGGCAGGAGATTGGAAAGAGAATCGGTTACGAGATTGACTATAAAGTTATGGAATGGGACAGCCTTTGGGTAATGTTAGCAGATAATCGTCTTGACTCTGTTGGGGAGCAGATTTCTTACAACAGCGAACGTGAAGAAAAATATAATCTCTCTGAGCCATATGCATATAATCTTTATTCATTACTCTGTGCAAAAGATAATGAAGCATTACAGTCTATGGATGACTTGAAATCGGGAATGACAATTTCTTGCGAAACAAATACAAGCGATGAGTTAATTGTAAATGCGATTAATAACCAGTATGGCATTGAATTGAAACCTACATATTATGATGGAATGTCAGTACAAGATGTAGCACTTGGAAGATGTGATCTTTGGCCGAGAGCTTACACCTCATGTGTAACTACTGTAAAAGAAGTAGATAATTTAAGAATTCTCGGTAACACAAATGTTGTAGAGTCTAATATTTATCCATTTGCTAAAACAGATAGAGGGGAGAAACTCTGCAAACTGACTTCAGACGCAATTAAAGAGATGAAAGAAGATGGAACTTTAAAAGAATTATCAGAAAAATGGTTTGATACAGATGTAACTGTTAAGCCAGAAGGTTCGGAAGATTTAAAATAATATGGAGATGGATTATGAATTGGATATTTGTAGAGAGCTGCACAAAGACAGTGCTAAGAGCTTTACCGGTGACTTTGGAATTGACAGTAATTTCATTTGTATTGTCATTACTATTGGCGGTGATTATTGCAATCGTAGATTACTTTAAAATTCCTGTACTCAGACAAATATTTGCTGTCTATGTATCATTTTTCAGAGGGACACCGTTAATCCCGCAACTATTCCTTTTATATTTCGGTATTCCTACATTTATCAAGCCGTTACGAAGTATACCAGCAATAACGATATGCGTGATCGGATTAACTTTAAATTCAGCCGCATATATGAAAGAAGTGGTTCGAGGATCACTTCTTTCTGTACCTGACGGACAAAAAGAAGCGGCACTTGCACATGGTATGACTTCTATGCAAACTATGACGCGAATTGTTCTTCCGCAAGCTGCTAGAGTTGCTGTTCCATCTTTGTTTAACAACCTTGTAGATATTGTAAAAGGAACATCTATGGCATTTACTATTGGTGTTGTTGAGATTACTGCAGCAGCTAACTTACGTGCATCAGTAACTTTTAATTATTTTGAAGCATATATGATTCTGATGATGATATACTGGGTAATCATTCTGGTATTGGAGCGTATCGAGGCTATAATTGAACAAAAATTTGATGTTATTTACAAAAAATAAGGATGGTGCCAGTAATGATAAAAATAGAGAATCTTCATAAAAACTTTGGAAAATTAGAAGTTTTAAAGGGGATTGATTTAGAAGTAAAAAAAGGTGAGATTGTTGTAATCATTGGTTCTTCTGGAACCGGAAAATCAACACTTCTCAGATGCTTGAATTATTTGGAAAAACCAGAGGAAGGAAAAATAACAATCGGAGATATTACCGTTGATGCAAAAACTTGTGATAAGAAGCAAGTGAATGAACTCAGAAAGCATTCTGCTATGATTTTTCAAAATTATAACCTTTTTTTGAATAAAAATGTTTTGCAGAATGTTATGGAGCCTTTGGTTACTGCAAAAAAAATGAATAAGAATGAAGCTGAGGAAGTTGCAAAATATTATCTAGAACAGGTAGGAATGAGTGATAAGTTAAAGCAATATCCGGCAACATTATCTGGTGGGCAGCAACAACGTGTGGCAATTGCCAGATCTCTTGCGGTACAGCCTAATGTTCTGCTGTTTGATGAACCAACATCTGCACTTGATCCAGAGTGGGTGTTGGAAGTGTTGGAAGTCATTAGGGACTTAGCAAAACAGCATTTTACAATGATTATTGTAACCCATGAGATGCAATTTGCAAAGGAAGTAGCCAGTAGGGTTATTTTTATGGAAAAAGGTGTGGTTGTAGAGGAAGGAACTCCGGAAGAAGTGTTGGAGAATCCTAAAAATTCACGTACAAGAGCATTTTTAAGATTAGAAAAAAGAAAAGAAGATTTTAAAATTGTTCATTCAATGAATTATGAAGAAATGATTCCGATGTTTATTGAGGCGGGTCTTGAAATGGAGCCAAACGAGAAACGACCATTAGGACTTTTACAATGTTACGAATTGATAGATAATAATACTGGAAGACGTATCGGTGGTGCTTCTCTGGTGTATATGTGTGATGAATATGTAATCAAGACAGTGGCAATTGAGAAAGCATATCAGGGAAAAGGTTTAGGAACTGATTTGGTAAAGACAATCATGCAAGATGCAAAAAAACGAGGGGCAACGAGAATATACTTGAATGCTAAAGTTCCAAAATTTTATAAAACACTTGGATTTACTATCGTGTCACATGATGAAGCGCCAGATATTTCAACCTGTCATTTATGCCATCGTTATCATAATGGATGTGAATCGGAGATTATGATGAAGGATTTGTAAGATGAAAGAAAGAGTAATATATAAAGAACGTAAAAATACAAATTGTGAAAAATGGGATGGCCTTTTGGAGGAGTATGGAAGAAGAGATCTTCATCCTGTATGGGTAGCTGACATGGATTTTGAAGCACCCTCTTGTGTGCAGGTTGCACTCCAAAAGTATATTGATTTTAATGTTTATGGTTATTATTATGTACCGGATTCATTTTATGATTCAATTATTTCTTGGGAAAAAAATTATCAAGGGTATCGAGTGAAAAAAGAATGGATTCGTTTTTCTCCGGGGGTTGTAGCAGGATTTCACTGGCTGGTGCAGATGCTGACAGAAGAGAAAGATGCTGTGATCGTAAATACACCGGTTTATTATCCGTTCCTGGATGCTGTAAAAAATAATCACAGAAGATTGATCTGTTCGGATCTGAAAGAACAGGATGGGGTATATAGTATAGATTTTGAAGACTTTGAGCGGAAAATAGAAGAAAACAATGTAAAGCTGTTCATATTGTGTTCCCCACATAACCCGGCAGGAAGGGTGTGGAAAAAAGAAGAGCTTAAGAGATTATTTGAAATCTGTAAAGAACATCAGGTATATATCATATCAGATGAGATTCATCAGGATCTGGTGTTCGGGGAACATAAGCATATTCCATCTTTGTCAGTAGGAGATTATGACAAGATCATGGTATCGATTGTTGCGGCATCTAAAACATTTAATATAGCGGGAGCACAGAATTCTATGGTCATTATTCCGGATGAAGAACTTCAGGAAAAATGGGATACTTATGTAAAAGGAAACCGGGTGCTGGGAGGAAATGCATTTGGATACGTGGCAGCTGAGGCTGCATATGCAGGTGGAGGAGAATGGCTGCAAAGTGTGTTAACGCAGATTAATGAGAATTATCACTATTTGAAAACAGAATTAGAACAGAATCTGCCAGAGGCAGTTGTTACACCGCTGGAAGGTACATATCTTTGCTGGATCAATCTCGGAGCATATGTGAAAGCAGAAGATATGAAAGAAATAATACAGAAAAAATGCCATCTGGCAGTAGATTTTGGGGACTGGTTTGGTGGAGAACATTTTGGAACCTTTATAAGAATGAATCTGGCGACATCTAGAGAGAATGTAGAAATCGGTGTGAATGCGCTGATTCAGAACTTAATGAAAAAATAGTTATAGAGATTATCAATAAGAACAAAGTACATAGTCCTGATTTTCTATTTGACAGAAAGAATTTTCTACGAGAAAATATCTTTATATAGGGAGTGAATGGATATGTATGAAATAGATGTCTGTTATAAGATTATTTTTGAAGCAATGCTGGAAGAAAATGCACTGGAAAAGATAGCAGATAGAATCAGTAAATATACAGCTGCAGAAGTAATATTTGTGTCAGGGTCTGGAAAGATCCTGGCATATTCGCATGCCTGTGAAAATGGGAAAAGAGAGTGTATACAGCAAAAGCATATTACGCAGAAAGAATATGAACATTACAGGAAATATGGGTATGACGGAGAAGGACAGCTGATGGTAGAAGAAGTGGAGCTTTCCGGAAGATTCAAGGGATATATTGCTGTTATATATAAAGAAAAAAATGAACAGATTTTTTACAGAGAACTGGTACAGGTAATTGGACAGGCGGTAAAAGAATATCTGGAAGAAGAACAGAAAGGTTATCTATATGCGCAGCCTTTTGGAAAGTCGGTTACCGCATGGAGTCTGTTGCATGAAGAGACACTGCCTGAGAATATGGAAGAAAGACCAGAGCCTCGGTATATAGGTCTGTTACTTCAAAAACAAGAGATACAGGAGAGGGAGCTTTTATGCATAGAAAGTCTTGCAGAGATTTATTGTGTGTATGAGGATCAAAATGAACTCTTTTTATTATTTTCCGGAGTGAGTGGGAAGAATCTTGCAGAGATTTATGATAGAATAAGGGAACAGAAAATACCATGCAGTGTCAGTGAACCATTTGGAGAGTTAACGTGGTGTGCGGCAAAGTATAGATTGCTGAAGAGAATGTCACTGGCTGGCGGTACCATGATTGATCCAACTATGAAACGAGAGAAGGAATGGTCGGTGCAGGGCTTATATACATATACGTTACCGTTACTTGAATCTGCAGGACTCAGCGATTACAGGATTCTAAGACTGATTCAGGAAGATGAAGAAAATAATACAGATCTTTATCATACTTTAAAAATGTATCTTTTGAATGGAAATAATGTGACAGCGGCAGCAGAGAACCTGCATATTCACCGCAATACGCTGGTATACAGATTAAAACAGATAAAAGAGTGCATGGAAATCGATATTAATGACAATGGGACAGCAAGAGAATTACTGTCATTTATGATGATGTATGACATTGCAAGGAGACATAAATAATGAAGCTGATACAGGATTTACCGGAGATATTTGAAGAATTTGGAGAGAAAAAAAGAGAGGCATTTCTTGAAATAAAAGAGTATAAAGATAAAGGCATTCCAGTGATAGGAATGTACTGTGCATATTTTCCAACAGAACTTGCTATGGCAGTTGGTGCGATTCCGGTAGGATTGTGTTCATTTGCAAATGAGACGATTCCGGCGGCAGAGAGAGACCTTCCAAAGAGTATGTGTCCTCTGGTAAAATCAAGTTATGGATTTGCGATCAGTGACAGATGCCCGTTCTTTCACTTTGCAGACCTGGTAATCGGTGAGACTACCTGTGATGGAAAGAAGAAAATGTATGAGCTGATGTCGGAGTTTAAACCGGTACACGTGATGGAACTGCCAAACAGCCAGTCAGAAAGAGGACTGGCCTTTTGGAAAAATGAAATTATCCGCACAAAAGAATATTTTGAAGAATTTTTCCACAAGGTGATTACGGAGGAGATGATTCGTGATGCGGTGCATCTAAATAATCAGATCCGTATGTCTTTGAAAAGTCTGTGTGAGCTGATGAAACTGGATCCGGCACCGGTACTTGGTGAGGATATTCAGAAGATGGTGCAGGGAAGTAAATATCGGTTTGATTTTGCAACGACACCAGCAATTGTAAAAGAAGTCAGGGAGAGGATCCTGCGGGAATATGAAGAGGGAAAGCATCTGGGAAAAAGGCCGAGAATCTTGGTAACAGGATGCCCGATCGGTGGGGACAGTTTGAAAGTCATTCGTGCGATAGAGAATAACGGTGGTGTCGTTGTTGCTATTGAAAACTGCAGCGGAGTAAGGACACTGGCGAATCCGGTGGAGGAAGATACGGACGATATCTACGAAGCAATCGCAAGAAAATACCTTTCTACCGGGTGTTCGATCATGACACCGAACGACAACAGAATAGATCTGATCGGAGAAATCATTGATGAATATCATGTGGATGGTGTCGTAGAGATGATTCTGACAGGATGTCATTCAACGGGAGCGGAATCTATCTATATCAGAAAGTTTGTTACGGAGGAAAAGCATTTGCCGTACATGGCAATTGATACGGATTATTCGACTGCGGATCAGGCACAGATCTCTACGAGGCTTGAAGCTTTTCTGGAGATGATACAGCCAGGAGAAGAAAGCAGAGTAGATATTAATTATTGCTATAAAATAGTATTGAACGGAATCACACAGAAAAAAACGGCAAAAGAGATATTGGAAGAAACCTGGAAATATACAGGAATTCCATTAGGAATCAGAGTGGATATAGAGGGTAGCGAAGAATGGTTCGGGACAGAAAAAGAAACAATTGATAAAAGAGAGGAACAGAGGCTGGAAAGAGCATTTCCGGAAGGCGGGGGTGCCGTAATGGCAATCGTTCCGGAAGAGGTCCGGAAAGAAGATGTCACAAAACTATTAGAAATTCTGGTCAGAAGCTATTCCATGAAAATGCAGGCAAAACGTACAGATGAAAAAGAAATTCCGGATTTCTTATGGATCATAGCAGAAGAATCAAAAGATGCCGCATATATCGAGAAAGAGTTAATGAAAGAAAAGGAGAATCTTTCAGATGTGAAAGTGCATTATTATGAAGGAAATGAAATATTTATTTCAGGGATCCAGGGGAAAGAAGTCAGAAAAAATGTGATTACCATATGCAAGCGTTGTATGGAGACGGCAGAGGAAAGAATCTTAATCGGGAATGGCTTTCAGGATCTGAATCAGAAAGAAGAAAACAGAAAACTTCAACAATACGTATTTGAAATCGCTAAGAGGAAAAATTCGAGAGAATCCGTTCTGCTTGTAGAAAATTATTATCATGAACTCGCAGTATCTTATATCAGTGACAGGCTGGGAGAAGACTCTTTATATCTGGACGAACTTGAAAAGATCAAAGAAGAGGACCGGAATAAAGGAAGAGAATTATATGAGACTTTGTACTGGTATCTGAGAATGAAACGAAATGTTGCACAGACTGCAGCCAAACTGAAAATCCACCGTAATACCCTGCTTCCAAGAATAGCCAGAATCAATGAACTAATGGATCTGGATGATAAAGATGGATTGGAATGTGAGAGGATTCTGATGACAATGGAAATAGAGAAACGAAAAATAGCTGATGCATAAAGCATTGGCTTTTTTAGTTACATTTAAAGTTTTTCTGGTAAAATGCAAGACAGAAAATAGCAACAATAGCAATAATAACAGCAACAATAATAACAACAGCAGCAACAGTGAAAATACATCCGGAAGCAGCGAATCAGGGAGAACAGGAAATACATCAGGCGTAACAGAAAATGCATCAGGTGAAAGTGGAAATGGATCAGGGACAACAAGAAGTTATTAATGTAGATGAACTGGATATCACCTCGGTTAAGACCGGGCAGACAGCAAAAATTACATTGGATGCTATCGAAGGAGAAGAATTTGAAGGTACGATCACGAGTGTATCGTCAGAAGCTTCCGGTGGAAGCAGCAGTGAAAAATATCCGGTAGAGATCACATTTAACAAGACGGATGATATGCGTTAAGATATACGGGGTAGTTTTATTGCTGTGCTTTCGCATGCCATAATAATTAAAAAGCGGAATCTTAACCATTGCGATACTGAAATTCTGAGTTACACACAAAGGTTAAGATTCCGCTATCACATTCATTATCATTGGCTGATTATGTTTTGTTTCTGCTTTAAATATTGCTTCGTATAAGTACAGACTGCAAAGCATTTTCCACACAGATCCGTATCAATCCCGGTGCTTTTTCTCATGATCTGACGCTGCTTTTTATAACATGCAGAGACAGATACGATATCTTCGCGTGGCATACCCGGACGCCACAATGTATTTTTCAGTGCATGTGCAGGGCAATACCGGACGCAGGCATGACAGGCACCACACTGAGAGCGTGTGATCGGAGCATCGCAGGTTAACGGGGCATCGGTCAGAAGAGAAGAAATCCTTACGGCAGATCCATATTGTGGTGTTACCAGCAGACAGTTTTTGCCGATCCAGCCAAGGCCGGCTCTGGTGGCGACAGTCTTGTGTGGCAGGGAACTATGGTTGTCCGAATCTACCATTATCCGATCGGTTGTCAGGGCATAAGCATGATAGCCTCTGGAGATCAGATATTCCTCACCGGCAGTTACGATGGCATTTAGCTTGTCGTTCAAAGTAGTATAAAGCTCGTAGTATTCTCTGGTCGGAGCAAGCTGAAGATCTTTGATGATATGCTTCGGTAGAGGAACTGCGACTGCAATTCCGACCGGATAGTCAGAAGATGGAACTGCGGTCAGATCCCCAATTCCGACCAAAGCAGCACCCTGCGAGATTAGATAATCTCTGAATTCTTTTGTGGGATTCATAAAATCCCTCCTTTCAGAACATTTCCGTTCATTGACTTATTGTACATTCAATTTTACAATAGAATGCAGAAGAAAGATAGTGGGAAAGGAAACTATTATGGAAAGTAGAATGACGGAATTAATGGAAGCGATTCAGGAAAGTGAAGGACAGGCCGAACGCAGGGTGCTTACTTTGCTGGGAGGCAGATACATTTCTGAAAAGGCACTGGTCATAGGTGGGAAAATTGTCTGGGAAAGCAGGAAAAATGGTTATTTTCATGGATATACAGATGAGATAAAGAATATTACAGAAAGTGGAATCACCTATATTGGAAATGAGAAAGTATTTTGCGATACATTGGGACAGGAAAAACAGATTGTGATCTGTGGTGCCGGTCATGTGTCGATTCCGGTGATTAAAATGGCAGTGATGATGGACTGCGAGGTAATTGTACTGGAAGATCGTCCGATGTATGCGGATCATGCAAGACTGGCCGGGGCGTCACAGGTTATCTGCGAACCATTCGAAGAAGCACTGGACAAGATACAGGGAAGTGCGGATACGTATTTTGTGATCCTGACGAGAGGACACCGGTATGACCAGATCTGTCTGGAGAAAATAGCCGCAAAAGAGCATGCCTATATCGGTATGATCGGAAGCCGCAGAAGAACAGCACTGGTAAAACAAAGTCTGGCGGAAAAAGGCGTGGATCAGGAGGTACTGGATGCAGTGTATACACCGATCGGTCTGGATATCGGAGCGCAGACACCGGCAGAGATCGGAGTGGCAATTATTGCAGAGATTATTGAAGTAAAGAACAGGAAGAAACGGACTTATGGATATTCCAAAGAAATTATGCGTGCGCTGACTGCTCAGGAACCGTATCCGGAAAAGAAGATAATGGCAACGATCATTACCAGACATGGTTCCGCACCACAGGGGCTGGGAACCAAAATGCTGATATACAGAGATGGCCGCTGCGTTGGGACGATCGGCGGCGGATGTATGGAAGCAAGAGTCATCCAGATTGCCAGACTTATGGCAGCAGGAGAGGGAGAACAGGCAAGGATCTGCCATGTAGACATGACCGGAAATGAAGCCGAAGAAGAAGGTATGGTCTGTGGCGGGGAAGTGGATGTATTTCTGGAAATCGTCTAAGCGCGGAAAACAGGATCATCGGAGGCATTAAAAAGATGATAGAAGTAGAGGTAAAAATACCCATTGAAAATATAGAAAAGATAAAGCAAAAATTGCTTGAAACAGGGTTCATATATCAGAAAACCGTTGTGGAGACGGATACTTATTTTATCAGCGATCACTATGATATGCGGAAGAAGGACAAGGCACTGCGCATCCGTAAGACGGAGAATCTGGATACGGGAGAAGTAAAAGCACAGCTTAACTGCAAAGGACCGAAATTAGACCAGGTATCCATGACCAGGAAAGAAACAGAGATTGATATCTATGAGCCGGAAAAGATGGAAGACATTCTTAAAGAACTTGAATTTTATCCAGCGTCTTGCAGAGTGAAGAAGACAAGAGGTTATTATATAAAAGATCATATGACAGCGGCTGCAGATAAGGTAGAGAATCTGGGTAACTTTCTGGAATTGGAAATAATTGTTGCAAAAGAAGAAGAACGAGCAGGTGGATTGGATATGATATATGAGCTAATGAGAATGTTGGGATGCGAAAAGACAGAGACGGTAAGGGATTCATATTTGTCAATGTTAGAAAAACGAGGTAACTAGCATCAGAAAGATCCATGAGGGACAGATAAAAAGCCAAATTTCCTGTCCCCGTGGTTATTGACAAAAATTATCGATAAGTCTATACTAACCTTACGAGTTGAGAAAAATTATCAGTAACAGTGGAAATAATACCACTGCCTGTAGATAAATTTGGAAGGAAGTACAGACGATGACATTAAAAGAATTACCAATCGGCAAAAGTGCAACATTGACAGTCGTAGGTGGAGAAGGTGCATTGAGACAGCATTTTCTGGATATGGGACTTATTCCGGGGGCAGACGTTACCATGGTAAAATACGCACCAATGGGTGATCCGGTGGAACTTCGTATCCATAGTTATGAACTGACACTCAGGCTTGCAGATGCGGAAAAGATAGAGATTACAGATGTCCGTGATGAGATTAAGATTAAGAATCAGATTCCGAAAGAGAAGATTGATCATCCGGGACTTGGAGAAGGTGGAAAATATCATGAAAAAGCAGATGAGAATCCACTGCCGGATGGAACAACACTGACATTTGCACTGGCAGGAAATCAGAATTGCGGAAAGACGACACTGTTCAACCAGCTGACCGGCGCTAATCAGCATGTGGGAAATTTCCCGGGAGTGACAGTTGACCGTAAAGATGGAGTGATCAAGGAACACAGTGATACCCTGGTAACAGATCTGCCGGGAATCTACTCTATGTCGCCGTATTCCAGTGAAGAGATCGTGACCAGGAACTTTGTGTTAAATGAGCATCCAAAGGGAATCATCAATATCGTTGATGCAACCAATATTGAGAGGAACCTGTATCTGACCATGCAGCTGATGGAGCTGGATATTCCTATGGTTCTGGCACTGAATATGATGGATGAGGTGCGGGACAACGGCGGTTCGATCCTGGTAAATGAGATGGAGCAGGAACTTGGAATACCGGTTATTCCAATCTCGGCTGCGAAGAATGAAGGAATTGGCGAACTGATCGAGCATGCCGTGCATGTGGCAAAATATCAGGAAAGTCCGGGGAGACAGGATTTCTGTGATGCAGATGACCATGGCGGAGCAGTACACAGATGCCTGCACGGGATCATGCATTTGATCGAGGATCATGCAAAGAAGGCAGACATTCCGGTAAGATTTGCGGCATGCAAACTGGCAGAAGGGGATGAACTGATCCTGGAACAGCTCAAGCTGGATGAGAATGAAAAACAGCTCCTGGAGCATATTGTAAAGCAGATGGAACAGGAACGTGGACTTGATCGGTCCGCAGCAATTGCAGATATGCGTTTTACATTTATTGAGAAGATCTGTGATGCTACGGTTGTGAAGCCGAAAGAAAGCAAGGAACATCTGCGAAGTGCGAAGATGGATAAGATCCTGACGGGAAAATATACAGCTATTCCATGCTTTGTTGCAATTATGGCGGCTGTATTCTGGCTGACATTTAATGTGATCGGAGCTGCGTTGTCGAATCTGCTGGATATGGGAATCTCGGCACTTACGAATCTGGTAGATGGTGCGTTGACATCCTGGAATGTCAATTCCGTTATTCATTCGCTGGTAATCGATGGAATCTTTAACGGTGTGGGAAGTGTGTTAAGTTTCCTTCCGGTTATCGTTACCTTATTCTTTTTCCTGTCCATTCTGGAAGACAGCGGATATATGGCAAGAGTTGCATTTGTGATGGATAAATTACTCCGTAAGATCGGACTTTCCGGACGGAGTATCGTACCGATGCTGGTAGGATTCGGATGTACGGTTCCCGGTGTTATGGCGAGCAGGACACTGCCTTCGGAGAGAGACCGTAAGATGACGATCCTTCTGACACCATTTATGAGCTGCTCGGCGAAACTCCCGATTTATGCATTTTTTACGGCAGCATTTTTCCCAAAACAAGGAGCAGTAGTGATGGTAGCGTTATATTTTGGTGGAATACTGATGGGAATTCTGATGGCGCTGCTTTTAAGAGGAACGATGTTCAAAGGTGAGGCCGTACCGTTTGTCATGGAACTTCCGAATTACCGTATGCCGGGAGCAAAGAATGTAGGGCAGCTTCTGTGGGAAAAAGCAAAGGACTTTTTGCAGAGAGCATTTACCGTAATCTTCTTTGCAACAATTATCATCTGGTTCCTGCAGACATTTGACCTGCATTTGAACATTGTGACCGACTCAAAAGACAGCATCCTGGCTATGATCTCCGGTCTGGCCGCACCTTTGATGCATCCAATGGGTCTGGGTG